>Ga0056128_1011382_pt1 | contig 10982 bp, 8 predicted proteins | sample WorMetLIZISLAND2_FD_71113 | JGI IMG/M metagenome (GOLD analysis project Ga0056128, IMG submission 71113) | Marine gutless worms symbiont microbial communities from Max Planck institute for Marine Microbiology, Germany - Olavius geniculatus... ... | reverse complement strand
GCGATGAACGGTCGGCGCTCGGCTGACTAGCAGCGTCTGTGTGGTAGGACTAGACGTGGTGGACACTCGCGGCGACGGGACGAACGCCGTCTCGCAGCCCGTCAGTGGACGAGGACTCGACGTCGTCACAATGACGTCATGATCTGGGCGGCGGCTGTGACGCGGTGATGCTTCGGCTTCGGAATCGACCTCGTCGTCGTCGTTGGTGGGGGTTTTCTCGCCGTCGTCTACGCCGCCAGTTCGCCGCCGCCGATCTGCCGCGACTTGTGCCGACGTCTGGCCGACCGTCGGAGGACCGCGAAACGACTCGTACGTAAGTGCAGACGACACTCCACCTCCCACAAATTCATCGTCGTCGTCTGCGGCAGCGGTCCACGCCGTCGACGCCGTCCGACTGCCCACCTGGATCGCTACCACCTCCGGCCGAACGACCACGGGATCGTCGCGGATGTGGATGATCTCGGTGGCTGTGGGCTGGACGCCGCCGGCGTGACGGCTGGGTGAGCTCGGGACGTCGACCGGGGTAGTCCGGGGGTTGCTGGGCCTTCGGACTAGAGAGGACGTGCGAGGCTGGACAGCGGGCAGGACGGACGGCGGCTGTGTGGGCGGCGTGGGCGTCATCGTCGTCGACTGAACACAGCTACCGGTACTGCTGCTGACGGTCTTCCGCAGTCGATCGACGGCCAGCATCAGCTTCTTCTGATGACCTGAACAACATTCCACGCACCGCCTATAACACTACACAGCGTCGTCGTGTCCCGGAGGCCGAAGGGTGCTGCCCATTGTAAATTTTTGGCTGTTGGAGAGTTGTTGGACAATCTTCTTTGTCGAAAAAATTTTTGTCCGATAATGCAAAATTTGAGGCTAAAATTGAGGAAATTTAGGGACAAAATTGAAATTTTGAGCAACCATAATCCTCTCTGTCGAAATTTTGCAGCTTCCTGCCGCGCCTGTTTTTTAACCCACAACGCCGTTGACGTTATACCTTATAGCACGTCGAAAGTTATTGACAGAGTGCACTAAATAAATTCCGTTTTACTAACTTACTTATTTACTTAAGGAAAACGACATTAAATTCGCTGCAGTGTACATCTGTCCCAATCCTTACACTTATGACATTCTACTATAAAATTTAACCGTTCTCAAATCAAATCGTCTCTCAGAAAGTGTCTTGCAAAAAAAATTAACCAAACTCCGTAGTGATAGCCGAGCCGTACTTGTGTAAATTTTCAAGGAGTTCGATCACTCTGCAAACTATAGGCAACAATATTTTCCGTAATGACGCAAAATAAAAGCCTTCAGCCGGCAGTCGAACGCCGTGAGCAAAGGGTGTATGTGACGGATAGTCAGCAGGGAAACAATTAGTAGCCTACCGAGTTTATGAATGCCGATATCCTCGAGGTCTTCCCAGGTGATGCCAGTCATCTGGTCGATGCTGGTGAAGCCTTCGCTGAGTAGATTGTTCAGGTAGACGTCAAGACACAACATGTTCAGCCACTCATGAACACTCACCTGTCCAACACAACCAATACCTGAACCACTGTTTTGTAACTTTAGGCCCTAGATGTTAAAAACATTGATTTGCAAACAGAAAACATAAATAACATGTTTTTTTTTACTTTTATAAAAAAAACATTATTAGAAACATGCATAAAAAACATTAAACTGCAGATGTTTCCAATCGCTACTTTTCGCCATCATACACGCAAAGAATATCTAACTCAGATCATTAAAAACAAAAACCTACCATTTGTAAAGATTAAAAACCTGAATGTACTGGCGTGGTGTAGTGGTAACGCGTTTGATCCGATCAACGAAGTTACTGTACGCCCGGCCCGGTTAGTACTGCGATGAGTGACTGCCTGCGGGCAGGCAAACCACGGTATGTAACCAGCCGCCTGGGTCAACTCAGCCTTTCATCCCTCCGTCGTAGGTAAATCGAGTACCAGCCTATCTGCCTGGGTTTAAGGCGAGGCGCGTTCACCTGTGTCGGGTGGCAGGTAACGCTGTGTGATCCCATACGGCAGGTGACGCTCCGTAGCTCTGAGATGGGCGTCCCATTAAGAACTATATCACCACCTTTAACCTTTAACCTTTAAAAACAGCTAAACGTAATTTGCCCATGAGAAATAAATCATATTAGTAATTTTGTACGTTTATGTTTTTACAAGAACAAAAAACACGACATTAAAAAGCACGAAAAACATTTTTAAAAATTAAAAAAAACATTAAAAAATAAAAAAAACATAAAAATATGTTTTTAAACTTTTATATAAAAAACCTTAAAAAATGTTTTTTACATCTATGCTTCAGGCTGCAATCGTGCTTCATAAAGCAAACAATGGTGTAGCCTTTGCCATCATAGCTTGGTTTAAGTACGATACTGTCTGGAGTGGTATAAGCTCGTACTGCGTATTCGCTTGTGCATTCAAGCAGCGCATTATCAAATACATACCGCCGGTATCTGAATACCCCGTGGGAGTCCCAGCAACTGCAAAATAGGCCCAATCCTTTTACTGGCTGGATGGCGTCACGGCAAAGAGCAACTAAACCAGGGCCAGATTTTCATAGTTCAGCTATGGTTATTGGTAATTCTGTCCTGGTGTCTGTCACATTCCAGTACCAATCGGAGCCCAAGTGAGATAGAGACTTCGAGTTTTCACCGTATGATAGCTTAGAGTCTCTAGTATTTTGTGACAAAATTTCATGCCACGGGGTAAAGAGGGTCCTCACGAACGAGAGAGAGAAAGAGGGGCACCCCCCTGAAAAGGCGTTATTATACCGTTATTGGCTCTTCCTACGAAAAAATGGTTGCAGATAGGCACAGACATGCTGCTTATCATAACAAGCACTGGCAATGAGCTTCTTAGCAGTGTCAACATCAGTGACTTTGAATGACCTTGAACCCCCGAAATAGAGGGTTATAGTAATTTCGTGCGATTTTTGGCTGCAGAAGAGTGAATTGCGACAAGATGAATGGAGATAAACCAAGACTATCTGCGAACAGGAACTGCTATAGGCACTCGCGCGTATCATGAGCATTAGCTCAAATTTCTTGTATGAATTGATCCTACAAGGCAAATGGAGGCTGAGTGTTGTACCGGTATGATGTGCGGAATCGCGTCGCCAATAGTTACATGTAGCTTGCTGATCTCGGACGTAAGTCGTTTGCGAACGCCCGGCTGAGTAATACCAATCGCCGTCAGGTCCTGCAACATTACGTAAGTAAAAAAAATAAAGTTTTACTACTTGCATTCTGTACATGAATCAGACTCTTGACCCTTTATAATCTACGAAGTCGCAGCTGATTCGCATGAGCTAGTGGTACCGCACCGCACTATGCGGCCATCCATTGCCCGCATCAGCGAACAACTGGACCCCGCGGTGCAGCCAGCAGACATACACCCGCAACAGTCAGCTACACTAGCCCAGTAGTCCATGGGTTACTACTCATTTTATATCCCGCTAAGGGTAAGAGGCTGAGTTGATCTGAGCACACAGTAGGTTAGAAACTTCCTCACGGTTGACTGTAAATGATCCGTGGCGAGACTCACTCAAACCGCAAAGGAAAAGTTACAAGTCTGCCAATATTCTAACCACTAGACCACTTGCACCTACAGGGTGGGCCAAAAAAGTAAGCTATTGCACTTTGTCCATATCTTCGCTAAATATTAATCAATTTTCACAAAGCAATTTGCTACTCAGTGGCATGCACACCACACTTATTATGTTGCTACACTACCTTGTAAAACATAAATATCCAAAAACATACAATATCTAAAGATGGACAAAAAATCTGATGGTAATTTGTTAAAATATTTAACTTAAATGTTAAAATATGAGTTATAATAAGTTTAAAAAAACATTGGAGAAGATATTAAACATTTTTTTGAGATCATTTCAACTATTTTACAGTGCACTAATTTTCAATGTACACTAATGCTGGTTAGTGGCTGCAATCTTGCTCAGTTAACTGCATGAGCATACAGAGCAATGTATCTCAATTGTGTGGCTGTACAAGCTGTGCACTATTTTTTGCAACATGAAAACTTACCCCATACCTACACGTAAACATTTTTGACACTTATTATAACTTATATTTAACATTTTACTTAAATACTTTAAAAATTAACCACTGGACCTTATTACCATCTGTAGATATTGTACGTTTTTGGATATTTATATTTTACAAGGTAATGTAGCGACATAATAGGTGTGGCGTGCATGTCACTGTGTAACAAATTGCTTCCAGAATCCAATAGTGAAAAAATTGTGAAAACTGGTCAATATTTAGCGAAAATATGAAAAAGTACAATAGCTTACTTTTTGGCCCACCGTGTATATAACAACAGACCAGCCAGAGAGACCAACCTGGCGATCAATCACTATCATGAATGATACTTCATTGGCTATTACACCATTAATCAACCATCATCAACCCCCTGCTCATTATCATTATCATCATCCACCTGCGTCAATCCAGTTATATTTCAATTAACTGAAACTAAAAACTGTCCAAACCACAGAATGGGAACAGAAACTATTACTATTAGTTTCGCTTTCTTCACTAATCCAGGACCATGATATAACATTTAGTCTTGCTCTGTGGCAGGTTTTTAACGTTGGATGTTTTTCCTGCTGCCCGTATCAACCAGAGCAAACCAAAGAAGAAAATAACCGAAATTAAATATAAAAAACAAAAAAGAAATTACTACAAATAAAATGTAATAAAAATCAAAAATGCCTTTAAAAAGTAACTAAAATTAAGTGACTTATATTTTAGAAAAACAGCAAAAACTGACAAGCTCTGCATTATATAGCCATTTTACGCTCTAATTTTAATGACTATTCATTGAAAGAATAAATGAAACATAAGGGGCCTACCAAAATAGCTCTCAAAACCCATAAAAGTATTATGGGGTAATCTATCACTTACTTTTTACTCCTCGCACGCTACATTCGTAACGTAGCGAAAAGGAGTATATAAGATCAGTGTAATATTGAAGACCAACAGACAACCGACCTCTCTCCCTGGAAAAGCCTTCCTGGAAGAACTTCAAACGGCTATGGACCACCATAGGAAGTCGACCAACGCGAGTCGAATGGTCACGTGACCGATGACGTCACGTGACCCCAAAAGGTCAAGGTCGTGACCCCCATTATTTTTAAAACGCCATATTTAAATAACGGTGCCAGATAGACGGGAGAAAATTTCCAGTAACGACTTTGACGCCAGTCACTATTAGTATAATATTAGTCTGGTCTCAAATAATTGACACCGGGTCTCTAATACAAGTCGAAAGGGACGAAAAAAGCACTTAGAAGAATACAGGAGAAAATAATGCGCGCGAGGAGTACATTAGATTGCTCACGATCTAATAATATTTCTTGTACTACATAACTTGAAATGACTGGTTCAAAAAATGAGCTCAACAAGTTAACGTGGCTACTCAAACTAAATAGTACCTCGGGCGTCATGCGGGATATAGTCGGCATGTCGTAGCCAGCTTGTAGGAACAACTCGCACAGATGGTCCAAACGCATGCTGGCCAACCAGCAGTACAGAACATCCGGATCCTACATACCCACACAGACAGATAGGCCTACATCGTAAAACTTCTGATTAAAGACGGGTATCCACTTATCAGTTATGACGCTGTTTATTGTGTTCTAAACTAGCGGTTCTGACGGTGCAGAACTATAGACCATGGAATACAGTGTTTTGAAATGTAGGCCTAAATGCGTTTTGTAGCATACGCACGCTGTGGAGAGGTAAACCATCTTGGTGATAACCAAGCACCAAGGTCACCTTAGTCTTCTATCACTCCAAGGCAGGTAAATCGAGTACCGGTGTCGTGGAAAATTTGTCGCACCTAAAAAATTCTTCCTACCTCCATATTCTCATAATGTAACTAACCCTAACCCTAACCCTAAATTTAACCCTATCCCTAATCTTAACCCTAACCCGTACTGCTGCATGTGAGAATTATTTTCCGGTGCGACGAATTTTCCACTAACACCGGATTGTCTGGCTGGGGTTTATGTGGGTCGGGTGGCAGGCATAACACTTTGTGATCCCATATGGCAAGTGACGCTCCGTAACTCCGTGACGAGTTGCCATTAAGAGCTATACACGACCTTTAACCTTTTTATGAAAAAAGTTAAACGCAGCAAGTCAAAAATGTTTCAGCAGAAGCCGCGGGCTGGTAAAGCAGTTTTTCGGTAGGTCTACACCGAGTACACAGGGCCAGCCAAGCGGCATGCATATAGGTAGGTAGCCTATATACGTGTGGCGTCGGCAGCTGTTGTCGATTAATGAGTCTAGAACAAGCAATCACTGCTTCCTGTATTGCACGTACAGCGCGCCATGAAGCCACACGCAGCTATACCACACGCATATAACCGCTACCACATGGCAGACTGTTTTTGCGCTGCTCCCTATAGTATCTGTCTGCCAAGGTGAGCAGCGCGCACACTCACTCAAAAGATGACCATTTCACTGCTGCTCTCTGTGAGTCAAAAAACATGGCACTGCAGAACTATTGTCCACTTTTTCGCTAAATTAATACTGATCGATTCTGAAAATGCTCTAATTGGCAAAATTAAAGATCCCGCCACACCTTAAACGCTTCGCTCCACTACCTCGGAGGCTATGCGCGGAAAGAACAGGAAATAAATATCGGCTGCAATTTTGAACATAATGGCCTATTCCTGCGCCCGAAAGGGCGGCCATAACACACACGCTGGCCAATAAACACGCTCGGGTGGATCGAGTTTATTTCACCGAACGAAACGGAACTCATCGGCTAGTAGAGCTTACTTCATATCCTTGGCGCAATAAATCGGCGACGTCGACTGTCGCCGGAGTGCCCTCGGCTTCGAGACGGTCGAGACTGGTGCGGCTGTCGCCATGGTAACCGAGCAGGTGCGACGACAGATGGACGCCGTGCAGTGCGGCCGGAGAGTGCTGGTTGTTGACATTGTTGTTGTGGTTGCTGTAGAACTGCTGGCCCGTTATCTGCCCGACGCTGCCCTGCATCGTCAGTCAATAAAACAATCAACTGATCTACACACATCTTTAAAAATAAAAATAGCAGTAAAGAACGCTTAACTAAACTCACAATAGCAAAACTATTTCAAAGGTAACAAGAATTATTTTAGATTGTGACCAATCTAATGTAATCCTACTCCTCGCGCATTATTTTCTCCTGTATTCTTCTAACTGCTTTTTCGTTCCTTTCGGCTTTCACTAAAGACCATACAAGCGTCTATTTGAGATCCGGCTTATGTTATACTAAATAATAGACTGGCGTCGAAATCATTATTAAAAATTTTCTCCTCAAAGTTCGTAAAATATAGCCCGAAACCGAGGTGACCATTCGACTCGCGGTGGACCATTTCCTATGGGTGGTCCATGGTAACCATGCGTCTATCTTGAACCGTTATGGAAATATGACCGTTTGAAGTTCTTCCAGAAAGGCTCTTCCAGGAACAGAGGTCGGTCGTCGGTCGGTCGGTCCTCAATATTACACTGATCTCATACACTCCTCTTCGCTATGTTAGGAACGTAGCGCGCGACGAGTAAAAAACGTGTTCGGCATTTTATAGAGTGACGCAGATGGACAGTCGGACAGACAGTGATTCAAATGATGAAGTCTGGGTGATTGAAAAAGGCCGCAAAAATGAAATTTACCATGACTGTGTGTTCGTAAAAAAATCCGAAAAAGTACAGCTTATAAAACGGAAAAGTAGGGGATGCAAAAGTAACTATTGCCTGGCTGCAAGATTACTAACACGGCACTGTTCAGAGCGGTGATTGCAATACAACTAAAACACTACATCGCTGCTTCTATCAGATAATTATAGACCACTTCACATTGTCTCGCCGCAGAAAACCCGCAATTACCAGATATTTTGAAACAATAAAATGCGGCTGCTCAGTGGAAGCAGAAATCCTGGCCATAAAAAGGCGCCTAGACTATATTTATTGATGCAAATGTAGCTGAATGAATGACAGTATAACTGCTGCGAGAGGACGGAATCGGTTTAGTTGCATCACCGGGATGGTACAAGCGACTGGGTGGTCCAAACTCTATAGACCGGTTCTGTCAGTGGCGTCATTTCATAAATTGTTGGGTGATCTCAGTTATCATTGCGGGGTCTGAGTCTACGTAATGTATTGTTTTTGCAGCAGTAACACTGTTTCAAAAATACGATTTACAGAGAGAAAAAAAAATCATATATCCTTGGAGGGAGGTTCATAGACCCCTCTAATCCCCCTAAATGACGCCCCTGGGTGATGTACCAGCACGATCACATTACCGACCACCGATACTCAATCGAATTCAGCATTAGCCCGGTGTAGAATAGTGTTCGTCCCTACCATAAACCAATAACACCTGGTTATATTGGTGAGCCTATACGGCATAGAGCAATTACGTACGGCGAATCCCGAGCTGCCGCCGCTGCTGCTGCTGCTGCTACTGCTGGCCGTGCTGCTGCGCCAGTTGTTGCTGGACCCGCCATCCAAGCCGTTCATCGTGGCTGCCGCTGACGACCGACGTCTGACGGGAGACTCCAGGCTCCCCGCCCCACCGGACCAGTCACTGCACGTGTGACGTGCCCCCGCCGGCTGATGATGCTGATGATAATAAGAAAGAGGATGAGAGAATTGATGCTGAATGTCGCCACGTGGCGTCACCGACAACGGCCCCTACAGAAACAGGAGCTATGCTAATTAAACAAGAATGCAGTCAACATGTCGATTGGCAGCTCGGCAAACACTTGCCAGAAATCCCACTAAATGAAACTTTTTATGAACGAGTATCTGCTTTAACCACGCAAAAAAACACCAGTTGGCTAATAAACCTGGAAAAAGATGATGACAACCATGCATGCTTCGGAAAACTTTGATCGTTGGTGACCGATGCGTAAATATACCTGTACGAATTTACAATGTCATAATTTATTGGAACGAGCAACAAAGAATACAATTTTACAAAGCCTACACAGCTTATACCGAAACAGTTCATGTATAGGCTAATTAATAGAGGGTAAAAAGCCCATTCGGTGCAACAAGAATTGTAGTTCATTACAAAAACTTCCGACTGTTTTTCGTGCACGAAACACTAAACAGCACATTTACGTGTGATACGAAAACGGAGAAACCAAGCATGAGCTAACAATCATACTTTCTACACCTACCGGCAGTGCAGAAGCGCAACCAACGACTGCGTGCGGCGGTCTGTCGGTCTGTCGCCATTAAAACGAAGTAATTCGCGACACACGGTATACATAATTATGCTCCGCAGACGTGTAACGTGAAACAAGCAATCTACGAACGGCGACGACGAAACCGGCAAAGACAGGCAGAGCCGAAATCGAAGACTGCACACCCAGAACATCGAGCAGCGACGAATAACCAAGAAGTGAAGGCCGGGAGCGCGTAACGAGATAGCAGCAGCAGCAGAGCGCTGTAGATTGCAGCGTCCGTCCGTCTGTTTCTCGCGATACGCCGAGCTCCACGAACACCAAGAAGACTGGAGTCAGACGCAGCAACAGAACAGTCGCCGACGCACGCGCGTGAGCCGTGGTTACGGGATCACCGGGTCACGGAGGTCAGTCAAAAACGGCGGCGCGGTGCAGAGCAGTGCGGGGCATCCGCATGACCGCGTATTCGACGCCGTTCCGCGCCACAAGTCCATCCATCCATCCGTAGCTCTACGCCTCATCCACGCTGCATGGCGAGTCTATGACGCCGCACTGAATACAGCCGACCGAGCTCTCCATGGTGTAACCGTGTAACTTAACGTCGGGCGTTCGTTCGGAGGTAATTTCCGACGCTCGTTGCCACCGCACGGACTGATTGGTGGAAGCGACTGCGTCAGGCGTGCATGCGCGACGCAGCACGGACGCAACTCGCTGCTAAACCATGCAGTCGCTACTTGGTGCCGCCGGTGTCACATTAAGATGTCTTTCCCATGAAAAATCCGTCCGGGGAGAGATAATCACGGATTTGATATGTCTCCCCTTTTAAAAAATATCGCCGGCCCCATAAAAAGTCTCCACATTACAGGATCGCCCCCCCCCCAGAAAAATCTCCCCGGCCGACAATTTGCCGGTAAAAATCCGCCTCGCCTGGGCGGCCGCCGGGCGGGTGGATTTTGGCCGGAAAATTGTCGGCCAGGGGAGACTTTTTGGGGGCGATCCTATAATGGGACACCGGCTACTCGGACGGATGAATTCATCGATCTAGTCCACTCCACTAGTGCGCCGTTTTGTCCGCTAGCCCGTCCGCGACAAATGACAACTAAACTGCCCCGCAGCATTCAGTCAGGAGCTCACTCAACTCAACTCATCTCCCATCCTCTTCCCTCCTTCTCTCTTCATTTCCGCTGCCATCTGCATCTGCATCGCCCGTCACGGATTCATCTTCCGCTGACTTCTCGCCGGCAGTAAAGTAAAGACGCGTACAGAGCGACGTAACTGAACTGAAATTGACGGAACTGACACGACTTAGTTTTTGACGAACGGGCAAACAGGGCGAGCTCCTTGGTCATTGGTTGACGCGTACGTGACCGTAGTCACGTAGGCCAGCGACGCCGTTAAACGGTGCCTACTGTAATGCATTACTGCTTGCCCATTAGTCAGTTCGTCAAAAACCAAACCATGTCATTTCAGTTCAGTTCGGTTACGTCGCTCTGTACGCGCCTTAAAACGCGTCTGCTGAAATGTCTGCTGAAATGCCTCGGTCTTTCGCTTGGCGCCTGCACATCATCACTGACGACAGACACTCCGAGAGACTGCAATGTACTGTTAACGATCCAACAGCAGTGCGAACAGCCTAGCAAAATTTTAGAACGTTATCATCATCATCGACAACCGTGGGCTCAATGCCCGTTGGTGTCTGACGCCATTGTTACTATCGCTGCCCACCGCTGCCTATCTAGGGCAGCGTGGCTTAACTCCTGCAGGGTTGCCCC
>Ga0056128_1011381_pt1 | contig 10982 bp, 4 predicted proteins | sample WorMetLIZISLAND2_FD_71113 | JGI IMG/M metagenome (GOLD analysis project Ga0056128, IMG submission 71113) | Marine gutless worms symbiont microbial communities from Max Planck institute for Marine Microbiology, Germany - Olavius geniculatus... ... | reverse complement strand
ATATTTTGTAAATAACTAGCTGTGCTAATATTGAAACCGTGACAATTTAGTGAAATTACCTTTATAACAGCCATTATAATAGTAATAATCATAAGCATTATTTTCTATGCTGTGCAGATTTAGAAACATCAACACCATCTTGCACTGATTGGCTGGATTTAAATTGCCAAGGTCTAACTACAACACCATCCGGCCACAGCTTAGGATCATATATTTTCTTTTCACCAGAGTGAGATATACACGCACGCATAAGGGAGAATCGATCAAACTTGTCACTGTATTTAAAACACGTTGACTTCGGTCAGGTGATAAGTCCGATGAATATACAACAGTGATTAGCTGATACAGACCTTGGCTTTAGTGAGGTGGTCAATCTGTCCACGCAGGTCGTCAAGTTCGGTCTTCATCTGGTTCTTCTCTTTCTCAATTCTACAAACAACAGACACAGCAAACAACTTGTCAGCACCCAATCTCATTATATATCGGCAGTTATCTAAATAAATGCAAAAATCGAACATTTTCTGCTGGTTACAACAAACGTTGGCACAAAATTTTTTATGAATAATAATCAGAGTCGGAATCAGACAGAAGAAAATGTCAACAATGTGTTTACCTGCAATTAGAATATTTCAAGCACACTTTAAAACTTTCTAGACAAGCTTGTCGAGAGCCACAGCAGGGCCCGGAAAAACATTTTGCGGGGCCCCTAAACATTTTCACAGGGTCCCTCTGGGCAGAAAATTTTAATTTTTTTTTAAATGGTACCTTCTGGCGTACTTTATATTTCTGGAAGACGGCGGGGCCCCTCAAACGTCACGGGGCCCGGGATAGCTAATCCCCTACCCCACCCTCTCGACGGGCCTGTTTCTAGACACCGTATAAAACGAAATTAGTTCTACAACGTTTAGTTTTGCCAAGAAAAAGCTGATTATAATCATGTCAGCCGAATAAACACTCGACTACGGCACACTCAGTGGAGTCATGGAAAAAAATACGTGGGACACAAACTTGCGATTTTACGATAAACGTTGCACATTTCCCAGAGAAAAAATTATTTACGAGTGCTCAAAATTTTGGGTTTTCCTCTAAATTTCCCCAAAAATATGTTCTTTAGCTCCAGATTTTGCATTTATTAGACGCAATTTTTTCGGCAAGATGAAAATTTTTCTACAGTTTGCCGACAGCCCAATATTTAAAACGGGAAAGGCAGCAATTTCTTTTTCCGCCGGTCTGCCCGTTTTGTCTCCCGTGCTGGCCACGACCTTGCTGGGCACAATTTAACAAGAGGTAAAAGGTAACAAGCACGTATTTAGGCGGCTGACCTCTGTTTGACCTTGGACAGTTGTTCGAGTTGGTCTGACATCTCGTTGACGGAGTCCTGTTGTTTCTTGCGCAGTGCTGAGATCTGTGACTCGCTATGGATCTGAGCCTCTTCCAGATCACGCCTCAGCTTCTGCAACTCCGCCTCGCGCTTCTTGTTCAACTCGATCTACACCCGGGCATAAATAAATAAATAAATCGACCAATCAACAGGACCGGTTTTAGGCATGTTCGTGGTGTTCGGCCGAACAAGGCCGCCACTTTTATAGGGGCCGCCATTTTGGACGCTAAAAATTGTTGACCAAAGGCCCAGAAATGCTACAACCAGATGTGTTTTGCCAGCACACACTGCAGCAAAATGCGACTGCGGTCGGGGTTTCGCTCAGACTTCACTGAAAAAGCTTACAGCGCCCCCCGTCCCTGTAGCTGGTGGGAAGAGGGTCACTGCTCCCTCCGTAAAAACCTTTACAAAAACGTCATCCCTACTCTCGGCCTTCGGCTTCGGCCTTGATTGTCCGCCCTTCGAGCCTCAAACTGCCGATAGGAACTCCAATTTCGGGCTACACCGTTGGTTTCGCGGCGGGGAGGAGAAGAGAAGGTAGGGAAAAATGAGAAAAGGGAAAGGCAAAGGAAAAAAGCAAGAAATGAAGGAACACGGCCGCTCATTGGGCCGGCTAAGGCCGAACGTGTCAATCAACCAAGCAGTTAATCAGTGAGGCAGTGAATCAGTCGGAATTTGTAAGTGGTAATAACTACATGTACTGCTAAGTCCAGCGCAAAAAGCTTAGTCCGATTTCATCAAATCATCAGGGTTCAAACTTCGTCAACAAAACCGCAAACTGAGTCAAAAATTTAGACCATCGGTTTTTTTATTAACATAATTTTATAAGCTTATTACATAAAACGATGTTTGTCGTCACACCTGCTAACGCTACTAGTGCAGTGGTATAGGTAGATAGTTAGTTACCTGAGCCTGTGTGGCGCCACCTGCCTCATCAAGGCGCTGGGTGAGGTCATCGAGCTCATGCTGCAGAGCCACACGTTGCTTCTCCACCTGTCCAGTCAACATCATCAGCAGCGCATTGATTGTTCTTATTTTCCTTGACTTTATTTTGACCTCATTTTCCACTGCATTCCTAGTTGCTGTAATATTACTTTAAAGTTTTCGAATATTTTACCGTCCTTAGTTAGTGCAATAAACTGAACATTGAAAGCAGTACGTGTATTCAAGAACTTCGCTCGCGATAAATGTCAGATATCATGAATTATGATAAAAAACTGGAACTTGGTCACGTTGCAGAAACGTTTAAACCGTTGAACTGAACAACCTCTGCAAAAACATAATTGTTTTTTTTGCGAATATCCGTTTCACGACTGTATACTCACTTAAAAAGTGAACTTTAATGATTAAAATCTGCGTAAATCATATACAAGCTGACTGAGAATTTTTGAGTTACCTTAGAGCGAGCAGCCCGCTCTGCTTCAAGCTCTTCTTCCAGTTCAGAAATACGCGCCTGAACAGTTCACAGTTTAGCAACAAGTAATGCCGCAATATCCATACAATATTATATATATTGCATTCCATAAATTAAATTATAATTTGTTTTAAATGGGGTATAAACTACTGACAATTAAAAATATTACGTAATCGTAAAGCACTTCGCCAAGAACAAAAATAAAACTTAATCGAGAAATAAAAAAAACAAAAAAAACTAAACAAGTACAAAGAAAAGAAACGGTACAGCTACAAGATTCCAATAATGAAAATATTTTTGTCGTATTATGATAAAATGCGGCCCCAACCGTGGTCAGCCACCTTGCCGTGGTGGTGGGGCTTTGCACCGATGACCCGAAAATTTTTTTAAAATCTGGAGGTGAGGAGCTAACCAAGAGCTGACCAAACCCGTGAGAGCAGATTGCTACACGTTACCAGTGCTTTTGTGCTGGTTTCGACTTCACAGCCAACTACGGCTTTATAGCCGTCTATTCACGACTTCACAGCCGTCTACGGCTTTATAGCCACTACCTGTAACCTTGAGGTTACATTCGGGGACGCGCATTGGGCCGAACTGATACGGCCTCAGCGCTGGGCAGGTGTAAGAGCCTGTCTACCCCGGAGGTAAGGTAAGATAAGGTAAGGTAGGATAAAATGCGGCATGATAAGCTAAAAAAAGTTTAACGTGCGCTTGAAAGCTTTGTCTTTCGCACGGGCCAAAACCAAGTCACCAAATAAAAAACAAATAAAGTTGATAAGTTTCAGAAATTCAACAAACAGCACAATTATTAATATAAAGTAATTATGATAAACCTCGCAAAATAACCAGTAAAACAAACAGATCATTTTCAGTTACTTTTTTCCGTGAAGGAAATTTTTGCAATTCTAAACTAAGCGCCTCTCTGCTAACAAACAGACGCAGCCGGTTTTTTGTAAAACTACAATTTCAACGCCTATAAAATGTGTTTTTGTAAAACACTGACCTGCAATTCTTTGATCTTCTTCTGCAGCTGAGCGACTAAGGACTGTTCACTCTCTAGCTTGGAGTTCACGCTGCTGATTTCGGCATCCTTTCTACAAGTCATCAAACGTACATCGCAGTTCGGTCAAAACCTGCTTAGCATGCTGTCTCGTGCTATCTGTTTTTATTAATACTACTGCATCTACAGCTAAGTTGCACTCGCTGAATGTTGCGATCTTTATGCCTGATGTGGTTAGTACGAAAAAGTTCTTTTTTACAGTCAAGCAATGCAGGCCATTAAACAGTTTCGTTTCTTTGAAAGTATACTTTCCATTTCTCGCTGATTTGAAATATTCACATCGAGCGGCTTCAATGCTCTATACAGTAGTTTTTCTTCAAGGTCGAGATATACCAAGCAGATACTGGATTTTTCGATGTTGAACGTTCTATGTTAAAGTGCAATTAACTTTCGAAGCAAGCCAACTTATAGGTTCGAAATACATAAACGTTACAGAAGTACGTATGTAAACGGACAGACGGAAAGACATACAACTACGGTAGCAAAACGCGTTTTGCGCTACGTGCATTGTGCGCCAGAAACCGACGCGATGACATCAAGTGACCAGCAGGTGCTCGCATCATTCGAACCTTATGAACAGAGATGGAAGTAAGTAAGTAACGGACCTGCGGACGGTGTCCTCAAGCTCTTTCTTGATCCGGTCCAGTTCCTCGACAGCTTCCTGAGTCGCCTTCAGATCGGTCTCGAGCTTCCGCTTCACCTTTTCTACGTCAGCACGGACCTTCTTTTCCCGGTCCAAGTTCTCTTGCATCTGAAGCAAGCAATAACACAATGCAGCTGCTGGGAATCAGCTAGAGTAGTTCCGTTTCTTTCTTTAAACTAAACTTAACTTACATTTTTTTTTCTCGATTTTCAGTTGCAGTCGTTCGTCTTAAAGCAAATGACGGCGTAGTCTATGCGATCTGAGCGAGGTTCATACCAGTAACGTACCTTGACGGCAGCGCCTCTGTATTAAAACGATGTGGCGCTATAGAAAGTGTATTATTAATTATTATTTTATATAACCCGTTTACACGACGAAGCAAACATGAAACAAACGTATTTAGTATACACGTGCACGACGTGTGCTCTAAGTTTGCTTCGTCGTGTAAACGGTGTATTAGTGCACACGCAACGACTCCGTCGATTCTATAACAGCGACATACGAAAACAGTGCAGTCAAAAAGAAAATAAACAAATCATAAAACGGCGTAATAATTTTTAATAAAACATGCAACAGAAATGTAATACATATAATGACTGGCGTCGAGGTTATCATTGAATTTTTTTTGCCCCAAGTTCGAAAAAAATGTTGCCCGGGGCAAACAATTTTCAATAACAATCGACGACGCCAGTTACTATTTGTTTTGTTATACCTCAGAACCAAAACAAAACATTTCAACAAAAATCATTTGACGACTTCAATGTTGCCCGATCGCGCGGGCAACAGTGCATATTTGTGAACGTCACGTGACGTGATTTGGACCAATCGCGTTCGGGTATTTTGCGTTAAGGTATAACAATGCGTTTTAGATCAATAACTCAAAGCGCACATACCTCGTCAATGTTGCCCTCAAGCTTCTGTTTGAGCTTGTTGAGCTGATTGACTTTATCCTCCTCGGCAGCGAGGTCCGACTGAGTTTTTTTGATCGTCTCCTCCAGCGACTTCTTGTCCTGTTTCAGCTTGCCGATCGTTTCCTCTTGCCTCGCCATCTCCGTGTTCAGAGTCTTGATCTGGTTGTCCTTGGTCTGCTTGTCCTGTTCCGCCTTCTGCAGGGTCGATTCCAGTCCTTCGATACTTTTCTTCATTCCGTCGATCTGTTCGTCGCGCTTGTTGAGCTTCTCGTTCATCGTCTCGTTGCTGTTCTCCATGTCCTCCAGCCGGCTCTCCAGATCTTTGACCTCTTCGTCCAGTTCTCCCTTCTGGTTGATGAGCAGGGCGATCTTCTCCTCGAGGTCTGCCGTGGTGGCGTCTCCGGCGGACAGCTGGGCCGCCATATCGTCCTTCTGTCTCTGCAACATCTCGTTCGCTTCTTCCACCTCCTTCATACGCTTCAGAGTCTTCTCAAGCTCCGCCTTGGTCGCCTCGTACTCCTCGGCCATCTTTCTCATCTCGTCCTCGGCCTTGGCCTGCGTTAGCAGCGGTTTCACCCGGGTGTACAGCTTCCACCACTGCCAGTTGCGCATCGACATCCAGCGCCGGATGTTGCGCTGGATCTTAGTCAGAGCCGCCCTGCAGCACACAGTCACGACGGTTTCCTGTCAACACCGGATACGTCAAAACTACCCCACTACACGAACCCTAAATTTGAGCTGTCTTCAGATTCGTTTCGATCCTAACTACAGCTCTATCCCTAATCCTACCCCTATCCTTATCTTCAACCCTATCTCTAACCCTAATCCCATACTCTAACCATATACCAATCTCTAAAACTATCCCCAACTATCCACTTATAAGTAATACTTAACTCTATTCCTAATCCTAATTCTATCTTTAACCCTATTTCCTAAAACTAAGCCTAGATCACTGTTTCCCGGTTTTGACGAAACACCAGTCACGACAGCGATAGAAACAAAGATGGGCGATTTTTTTTACTTTATAGATGTTCACGACGGTGCTTTATACACTACGCCAGTGGCAATAAGTGATACCCTGTTACACGATAAAGCTAACATGAAGCGAACTTAGAGCACACGTGGTGCACGTGTATTTTGAATACGTTTGCTTTATGTTTGCTTCATCGTGTAAACGGGGTATGACGGACTAACGCCACAAGCAGCGGTATCGACAGAGAAAATTATGTATGCTGAAAATTTTGATATACCCATTCAAATTATACGATCGGAGACGACGAAAATGTGAGATTTAACGTGAATGCGAGACTGAAAAAATATGGCACAAGCTGCAAGGATGGAAAATGCAGGACTATAAAAAGCAGTGTGTCTTATACCCCGTTTACACGATCAAGCTGGCTCGATGAGCTAGCTCGACGAGCTGGCTATATGTTAGCTAGACGAGCCAGCTCATTGTTTGCTCGACGTTTGCTCGATGCTTGCTCGATGCTTGCTCGATGCTTGCTAGATGTCTGATCGACGTTTGCTTGATGTTTGCTTGATGATTGCTTCGTGTAGGCTATGCTATATGCATGCTTCATATTTGTTGGACGTTTGCTCAACGTTTGCTCGATCGTGTAAACGGGGTATTAATTTACAGCAAGATTAATATTCACATAACAACAGAAGCAGTAGCAGCAACGGAGAAACACCACCATTACGAATACTAACGACGACGACGACAACGATAATTTCTTACTTCAAGACAGTTTCTCGACTCTTTGCAGTGGCTAAACGGATTAACAAATGAAGATTTTAACTAAGCCCACTTATTTATTTTCCTGTGACAGTAATAAATGTAATTTTTCATGTCCATTTTTAGATACAGTGCCTCAATAAAATTCCAATAAAAAGCCTCGCGTAGCTAAACTTTCTGCACTGTAAAAAGTACAACAAGTCATTTGAACAAAGCTCACGTGACGCGCGATAGCAGCGGTCCTGCCACTTTGGCATCAATGAACACCAATAAGATATTAATGCGTCTTGAAAAAGTACTTAAATTTGAGGCCTCTGTACGGAAGACTCCTTGAATTTAAAAAATCGAAACTTATATTCTTAAAAACGGGCGTTCTGTGCTAAAAATGTCATACGCAGGTCGTACAGGTCCATCTCGGCGCAATTCACTCTTAAAATGTGTGTCGCAGCCAGAAATTGCAAAAAATCACTAAAACCCTTATTTTAGGGGTTCAAGGTCATTCAAGGTCATCGACGTTGGCACCATTAAAAACTTGTGACTATTGCTTGTTACAATAAGCAGCATGTTTGTACCTATCTGCAACCGTTTTCACGCTACACGAGCCAATAGCGGCAAAATAACCACTTTTTAGGAGGGTAGCCGTCTTTGGCGCTCGCCTGCTCCGGTCTCCTTAAACCAGGACTTAGACTTCTATAATCTACGTTTAGTGCTGAAAATTTTGTATGCAGGTTGTCTTGGTCTATTTCCAGCCGTTTCGTCGCAATTCAGTGTTAAAATGTGCGTTGCGTCCAAAAATTGTGAAAAATTCACTAAAACCCCTTTTTGGTGGGTTCAAGGTCGCTCAAGGTCATCGATGTTGACAAATCCTAAAAAGCCTGTCATTAATGCTTGTTACTATAAGCAGCATGTTTGTACCTATCTGCAACCGTTTTTAGACTAAACGAGCCAATATCGGCAAAATAAACGTTTTTTTCCGGAGGGATACCTAGCTTTGACGCTTTTGTTCAAAGGGAACCCCGCACCCAGGAGCACGAAGTTTTGTCACAAAAAAACTAGAGTCCTTGAGGCAGCCTACAGTAAAGATTTCGTGATTTTAGGTGTCGCCGTTTTGATACAGTGCCAGGGTGTGACGGACGGACGGACAGACAGACGGACAGACAGGCGCCCAGGCTATGGCTAAGACGCGCGAAGCATTCTGCTATCGCGCGTAAAAATGAGTATAAAGGTCCGTGACAAATGGTGTAACGTTATTCTTATCAACGGAGAAAAGACCGTTTGTTATTCGAACCTCTGGTCCTGCAGTTTGCTGTATTTTCCACGCATCAGATACCCGCGCACACGAGCCTGGAAGTTGGAGAGGATCTTGGACAGTTTTTCCTCACGCATCTCCTCAAGTTGACCCAGAACGCCGGCCTTAAAGAATACTTTCGTGTGGCCGATGCGATACTGGTCTCCCATCTCCAGTGCAGCCAAGATCTTTTCCGACGCTACTTTGCCGTCCACGAAGCCGGCTGGAATCGCGTTTGGCGCCAGGATTGAGTAACTGCATTGAAGTAACACACGGCAGACACGCCAATACAGAAGTGGTATATATTAACAGCTATAAAACTTGTATAAGATGCAAACCGCAGGTTTAAATGTTCGCCGTTGCGGGCAATGGATGGCTGCATAGTGCGCTGCAATATCGTTAGCTCATGCCAATCAACTGCCACTTCCGAGATTGCAAAGCGCTTCTGATCACGAGCACAACCAGCGTGAGACTAAAAAAAGCTATAACAAGTACCAAACCTTTTACCTTCTACACACGGATAGAATGAAAAGTTAAGTAAGATTTCTCATTTGAAAACTAAGGCTAAAATAATACATCGTAATATCTTGTGGTCCTATATACAGCGTTTAGGCTTGGTCGTAACGCATATCATCCTATTAACGGTTCATCGATCCGTAGCCGTTCTCGAGTTTGCAGTCTTGCTATTAAAACCAAGCTACCCAGGCCAACTCAACATGGCCATCCATCCATGATTGAACACTTGCAGTGGTTACTGCCAGCGCTAGGCAAGAAACAGTGATGTTGCCACTTTCGTCATAACTGCTCGCGTTCTACGAACGTCGACTGTATAGGCGCTGGCTGCTAACAGAGCCATGCGGTCAACTTGAGTTGTCAATAGCGCCAGAAAAAAAATCAGCTGCTACTCAACGAACCTTGGTTGATATTTTTTTTTACATCATACGGACTTTTTTTCTTGGTTTGTAACTGTTCACAATTAATTGGCTGATTTTGTAGTTTGTGTGAAAGCGAGTTTTTATACCAGTGTTTTGACGCCGTTGGGCGGAAGACAAAGATCGCAAAAAGTTGCAGCAGTTAAACAGAATTCGAAAGCATCAGTGACAGCAGCAGCAGCAGTATTATTATTATTATTATTATTGAAAGTATATGACAAAACTAACTCCAATGTACTCTTTTCAACTCAACAGTTAACCTACTCGTAACATGTCCAGATAGATAGATAGAAAAAGAAAAAGACAGAAACACACACACGCACACCCACACACACACAGAGAGAGAAAGAAGGGACGGGTAGTAAGAGAGAGAAAGAGACTGAGAGACAGCGTATCGTACCGTTGTTTGAACTCGGAGTAGATCATTCTGTTGGGGAATCCCTTGCGACAGATTCTGATGCCTTCCAGTACGCCGTTACACTGCAGCTGATGCAGTACTAGCTCGGCGTCTAGCACACCTGTATAACCATCAACCGAACACCAGCCTCCTGTTACCATGGAAACCACAGAGGGCATACAGTCGGCCTACTTCCGGTATGACAGTAACATCTCGAAATGCAATCGAAGTCTCTTCGTCCGGTATCGCGCTCCATTGACGCTGCTAGCGTCAAATTCTCTTGAACGCTACGTTGACGCCAATACCGTAAGTGACGTCACAGTTCCATCACAATTGTCCACTTTAAGCTTATTTTTACCTTATAAAAATAATACTAATAACAGAAAATAACAAATATTGGAAAATTAACATTTGATGAAGCCAATAAACGCTTTATAACAGTTACGTAAAATGGTGGGACTTGGCTCTTAAACTGTATCGTGCTAAAACGGAAAACCATTAAAGTAGATAACCAACACGAAGGCCAACTCAGCCTTCCATCCTTGTGGGGTAAGTTAATTGAGTACCGGTCTGTCTGGCTAGGGTTAACGGGGGCGCGTTCGCCTGCGTCGAATGGCAAATAATGATCACTTCATTCCAATTTTCTGAAAAATGTGAATGTAAAAGAATGTTAAAATCGGTTAATAACGTTGTGAAAACAATCTTGGAAACGTACTTTTTGACCCACGGTGTACTAGAGACAACGAAGCCGCCGCTTAGTGACCATATAGTTGTCCTTGTTGTCTAAATACTCATATAATGATTTAAACCACTTTGCTTGAATTTTTGTTAGATTATTTTGACTGTAAATAATTAATCACCCGGCTGTTTCTGTTCGTTGGGGATAATACAACGGACGAACGATGGGTGAGTATGATGAAGAATTGCCATCAGCTTCGCCAGTTGTTCCTAAACACCAAGCATTTATTCTTTGCTATTATTATACTACATCACTGTTATTAATATAAATGTACAAAACATCAGTTTATACACTTGTTAACGGCAACATTTAAGGACTTGCACATCGAAAACAGCAAAAAATTACAAGAGGCAATATTGCCTGCATCACACTGACTGTGTGACAATGTGCTGCTGAATAATATCACCTTTTGTAATTTTTGCTGTTTTCGATGTGCAAGTCCTTAAATGTTGCCGTTAACAAGTGTATAAACTGATGTTTTG
>Ga0056128_1011380_pt1 | contig 10983 bp, 6 predicted proteins | sample WorMetLIZISLAND2_FD_71113 | JGI IMG/M metagenome (GOLD analysis project Ga0056128, IMG submission 71113) | Marine gutless worms symbiont microbial communities from Max Planck institute for Marine Microbiology, Germany - Olavius geniculatus... ... | reverse complement strand
GAACGGTCAATTGATGGCAAGTTGTGTCAGGAATATTTGTACCAAAAATTATCAAAATCTGGTAATTGGTTTTCAAGTTACAGTCAAAAATGTCGGGGATGTTTTTTGGGACACAGTGTATAACGGCGCGTAAACTTCATGGCGAAAAATTTTCTTTCGCGCATTTGTAGAACAATATGTACTCTTACTTACTTATAAATTTCGGTGACTTTACTAATAACACCACTTAATGCCACTTACTGACGTAAAAAAACTTTAGAATCCAATTATGTAAAGATAACGTTCCATCACACCGCATCAAACCCACTCAAAATTTCTTTCGAAAAAACACAGCAGATTTTATCAGCCCACACGAATGGACACCGCATTCGACAGATTTGAATCCGCTACATTATTCAGTTTGGGATATATTGCAAGAACTTGTCTATAAAGGAAGGCGTGAACCGTTTGCGAACCTCAAAGATCTTCAGAATGTTATCTTAGTCAAATGGTTTGATGTCGACACCAGACGGCCAAAATCAAAAAAAAACATATATCAGTAAAAAGCGACTAGCAACAGTGGCAAAAAGGGGGACCTATGTCAGCACATTTTCTGACGATCATTTTCTGACCCATAATTAAACCTAAGTGACGTGTTGGCATAGCCTGCGTTTTGGCGTAGCCTGCGTACGAGCAGCAATGCAAATGATGTACCGCTTGCAAAAATTGTGCTATGGCGTGTAATACCCTATTTTGTTTGTATCACGGATAATAAAAAAGTGTTTTAGGCAAAAACTCTCACACATATTCCGATTACATTTATGCTGATGTGCTGATTAATTTTAACTACTCGGCTGAATAACGCATGCAAATGTTCGGGACGTTTTTTGCGCCACCCGGTAGTTTTGCTGCTATTACCTGATTTGAGATACCGCTTTCTGAACTCTGCGTCTAGTTTAACAGGAACTATACAAGAAAGTAACGTTGTAAAGTTCAAATTTCACAGTACGGCGTAAAAAGTCTTCCCCAAGCCAAAAAAATGTTAAACGTTTAAATGTTGCACCGCATCATAAAGAGGCCCCTACTGCTTCCCAACATTTTGCCCTCTTTCTGTGACTCCTTTTCAGGCGAACATGTTGAACGTGCCTAAATCCGCCTCCGTGCTGCTGCTGACTATACCTTGATAATGATGGTGATGATTCACGTTACTATAACTGTCGTCGTAGACGCATAAAACGACTAGCCTACCAGTGCTTGTGAGTTTAAACATAGCTTGAACTATATAAAGATATCGCCACGGTGACCAGGCATGGTGTTAATTTGTTGATGAATTTGTATTCTATTTCTATTCGCCATTTTAAACTGCGATGAGTGATAATAAGTACATTTAAAAGCTCATGCAAAAATCTTTATTTACCGTCACTGGTAGATAGCCTACATGATACGAAGAACAAAGTAATAAATACAGTAATAAATCAAAATGCATCAGACGCCATATTCATGTTATACATACATGCCTTACATTAGTGCAGTGCACATGGTTATGAAAATTTTAACTAAATATTAATGAGTTTATTACGAGTACTCTACAATAATTTTTACATTAAAGCGATACGTTTAAGTCATTTGACGAATTCAACTAATGATTTAAGACTGCTAGATGTATTTTATCAAAACATTTTCTGATCAGGTTTTGAATCTTTGTTCAAATCGATCGCCACTAAAATCTATTCATTTGTTAATCTGTCCAAAATTTTATCAACGTTTTCTTATATTTTGGCCACGGCAAATGAACTGCTACGAGACCCTTTAAGATCAACCAAAAGAAATTATTCAACATGACAAACAGCACGGCTGATTATTTTTTACCGCGTTTCTGGCTTGCAGAAATGCAATCAGTTATGCTGCTTAAACATCTGCTGAATGCCGTTGTCATTTGTATGCTGTGGTTTACTGATAAAAAAAATCTATTTGCATTGTCCACGTTGTGAAATTAGCATAATAACCGACCATACCCGTCAGCGGCAGTTGCGGCAACAAAGGATTGGTGGACGCTATGGGAGTCAGACGTTTCGGTTCATGGCTTTGTTCCTTGGATTTTGATCTTTCGGTTCATTACGTAACGACTGCGTGCGTGCTCATCTGTGATTGGTCGTCGGTGTTAAATAATTTCACAGGAAAGACAAATAACAAGCTGTGCTATCGCAAAGGTACCGCGAGTAGCTCCGGTAGACAGAAATGCAGAACCGGAGTTATAGCTAATAGGTTTCAACGCCGTTCAAGGTCATTCAGTGTCACCCCAACAATGTAAACTAACTGAATTTTTTGTTATGCAATAGACTACACGACATACTATTAGTGACAACACTCTACAAATTATAAATCTCTATCACTATCACTGACAAAAAAATCGCTATAACAAGCGTAGGCTACGGTAGGCCTATAGGCAAGTTTAATAGAAACCGCGAGTTGGGAAACCCATACGATTTCCTATTAATGACTCGCAGACACTTATATACAATACCGGTTTTTGACGGACAGACAGACGGACGGACAAACACCGGAGTTGAGTTGAGCTACTTGTAAATCTTACTTGACATCTTACGAGGAATTTATACTTAGTACAGTTTGGTTTTTACCCGCACGATGTCATGCATAGGGCGGGTCTTTGGAATCGTCCGGTATCCGTCTGTGCGTCCGTCACAAACCGGTATTGTGCCTGAACGGTGCGAGATACGGCTATGGTTACTATAGAAGTCAAATAGGAAACCATACCCAAGGTTTCTTATAGCACCACTCTCGATGACCTTGAGTGACCCCTACTCCCAGTTTCAAGGTCATCGTATATTTAGGGGGCAAATAACTGACACAAGCATCGTGCGGGTTTGTCAGCGTTAGCTGGTCTGTCTTGTTAGAAAATATTTTTCACAATATAGCCTTTATATTAGCCTAAAATTGTCGACTGTTATTTGTTACCTACATGTATATTATACTTTATTTCGGAAAGAGCGAATACAGCTTATGCATTATACCTATATCTGACTTCGGACGGCAGTCGGGATGATGATCATCTTCTGGGTGTTTCAATCCAGCAAATCGCACCCACTCGAATAACAACAGTTCGCGTTTTCCCTAACTTCTTGCACTGCGCACAGACGTAATAGTCGCCTGTCCGTTTAGTGAATTCATACACACATCCCGGTTGCCTAATGCTATCGTACAAATACATATCCTGTAGAAATTTGCTCTTGGCAAGTCTGACATGACCTATGTCTTCCATCTTAACTACGGCATCTGACAGACAAGGCGTTAATCTTGTGTCTTTTAAGGGGTTCGGTACGTTTTTGAATTGTGCTCCGATCGTTTTCTTGACAGAGGTGACGTGCGTTTGACTTTGAGTCCAGTATAGTCTTGCGCAGAGTTGGGACTGTAGTTAAGGGATTGTTTGAAACCTACTCAGCATTGCAATATAGGTGTTCGTCACGGTGACGCACGGCACGTGCAATGAAGCGTGACGTCAACGCCGCCCACGACCACGCCCCGAACGCACCATGAACCGAAACGTCAATAGGACACTTCAAAGGCTTGAACCGAATCGTCATATAATCGACGCTATACATAGTGCCTTTATGTCTAAAAGGACGGAATGCATAGTGGACAACGGAGGGGTTGCGCAGAACATTCTGTATCTGAAATCTGAATTAGTTACCTCCGCCAAGGAGGTTATGTTTTTGCCAGAGTTTGTTTGTCTGTCTGTCTGTTTGCAAGATAACTCAAAAAGTTATGGTCGGATCTTTCTGGAATTTTTTGGGAATGTCGGGAATGGCAAAAACTACCAGTGATTCAATTTTGGGGGTGATCCGGAAGGAATCCTGGATTCTGGATCACTTTGAAATTTTCGTCAACATTGCTTTTGATTGGGCATAAGGGAAACCGCTGCCAAACCGAATATGGTTTTGCTACCTGAAGAACAACATGTCTGACTGCTTTCTAGTTTAAAATACTTTTACGCTTACTGGACAGACTGATTTTCGGAGAAAAATGCTGTAAATACTAAATGTGTAAGTAAGTAAATTGTATTTTATGTGATATTGTTTTAGCTGTTTCATTGTTATACATTTGCTTTTCTTTTTGCCCGCCACCACTTTTGCCACCGCTATGCATTGCGTCCCAGCACAGAGAACAAAGGCACTATGCAAACTGTCCCACTACCCAACAAAGAAACCAGACGTCGGGCGTAAATGCTTTCTACGTACAAGAATGATATTCAGTCGGTAGCTTTCATCGGCATGTCAGAATTGGACTGCACCGGTTTGACAAAATTAGTTAACCTCAGAGTCAAATCGATAAAAATTATGTTACAACAAAGAGAGATTCAGGTATGTTTAGCATGTTCGGCCAAACAGGGTCCCCGCAAAAAGGGTCCCCACATGCCAGAGGATGTGCGACAGTTTTTTGGCCTGTGCCATTGTGGGGCCTCTTTGTGACGTGTAGCGAGATTCAAAAGTTTACTTGGTGCAGCATATCAGTTTGTTTTTGAATTCAGAAAACCGTACCTTAAATCGGCAACAAAACTGCGTACACTTAGGCCTACTTCTAAAAGCATGGTAAACTAATGTCAGAAAATTTATAAAAGGGCCCCACATTTTACCGAACACGCCTAATCAAGTTTAAATTCGCAAATCCGGTTTAAATACGGTCCTACTTTAGTGTGGCTCGCTTCGCTTAAGGCTTGCATTTTACGCAGTCCGCGTCGTCGCCAATGTTTTACTCATCAGATGATTGTTTAATATTGGTATATGGGGCAGCTGTTAATGCTTTACATGAAAAAATTGTCCTGCTCGTAACGAGCACCACGTTATCTACAGTTGTGTTGCAGCGTACGTGACGTTATAAGCAAATTTAAAATAATTATACGAAAATATGCGAAATAAAAAAATTCCTTGAACGAAACCATGAAAATGCAGCACAAAAAATGCAACCCTGCTAAGTAGACTTTCGTTTTGGATGGTGGGATGTCGATCTTAGTTTTCAGTTCCAATGTTGATGACGATCAATGATTTTGTTCGCCATCTTACGGCGTCGTTGACTACAGAAAAGTCCAAACTGTCTTAGCAGTGTTTCGTGCAACACACTTCCACAATATAACGAATACAGACCGCACTGTATGCACACGCCGTCACCAAATTACGCTCGTTCTTTTGTTCCCATCGAATCGCAAATAATCAAGTTTGTTATTTCGCGCAGCACTAGTGAGTGGCAGGTGTATAGAAACGAACGGAAGCAAAAAAACGGGCGCCTTGTCGTCGCCAGCTCGGCACGATACCATTTTCCGCCGTCGCCTCCCTACCAGGCTGTTTCCGTCAACCCCCTCCCTCCGTTTTCTGTCGCTGTGGAAAGAAAGGCTGACTCGTGCGGCGTGCAATAGCTGCGTCGATTGGATCGAGTTATCAGCGGCAGTGTGCCGTGCATGTCAAAGTTGGGCGCCACGGCATTTTTCGCAGAATGTAACGTTCTCGAGGCTAAAGCTTTGACTATGATGTATGATATGATATAATAAATGATTTCTGCTGGAAAACTAGCTGCAGACAAATTGCTGGCTTAACTTAGCACGCAAACTGTAAGAACTTACAGAGTGGGCCAAAAAAGTAAGCTATGGCACTTTGTGAATATTTTCGCTGAATATTGAACGATTTTTACAATTTTTTTCACCAGTGGACTTTGTATAAAATTTGCTACTCAGTGGCATGCATACCGCATTTATTATATCGCTACACTACCTTATAATATATAAATATCCAAAAATGTACAATATATACAGATGCACAGAAAATATAATGATAAATTTTTGAAGTATTTATCTAAAATGTTAAAATATGAGTTACAGTAAGTGTTAAAAACATTGGAGGACATATTAAACATTTTTTCAAATAATTTGAACGACTTTACTGTGCACTAATTTTTAATGTTCATTAATGCTGGTTGATGGCAGAAATTTTGCTTAGTTAACTGCATAAGCATACAGAGCAATACATTTCAATTGTGCGGCTCTATAAGTTGTGCATTGTTTTTGAAAAATGAAAACTTACTTCGTGGCTACATCTAAACATTTATTATAATTTATATTTAACATTTTACTTAAATACTTAAAAATTTATTACTGGACCTTATTACCATCTGTTGATATTGTACGTTTTTTGATATTTATATTTTACAACGTGATGTAGCGACATAGTAAGTGTGGTGTGCATTTCACTGAGTAGCAAATTTCTTCCAGATTCTACTGCTAAAAATTGTGAAAATTGGTCAATATTTAGCGAAGATATGAAAAAAGTACTATAGCTTACTTTTTGGCCCACCCTGTACACTGTTTTTTAGTTTATACGTATCCCGGATTTTCACATGAATCGTCACATTTTTACACGAATTATGCACCATTTCTGTAAGGTTTTCGACGTCGGGTAACACTGAAATTTAACTTTTTAAACAAAAATAAAATTGTACGTCGTCTACTCCTGCTTTGGAAACGTTCGCACCCGTTTTGGTTTTTTGTGTTCTTTTGTTTTCGAGTTAAGAGCACGTGCCGGACGGACGGAACGACAAACAGAGGGACAAGCAAAACACATAATTCGGCATAAAGAACGGCCGCATAAAATACATCGCAATCCCACAAAGTCGCCGGCCAAGCACGTGTCTGTTGGAAGATTACAGCGGTATAATTGCTTACGCAATCTTGGCTATTCTTTTACTTAAAACACACACAAAATTTCTTCTGAACCGATTTTGTTTGCCAATCGTTACTATGGTAGCCAGTGCGTCCATAGCTACCGAACACTGTAGAAACAGCAGCAGCAGTAGCTGGTTGCCAATGAAAGGGTCGCGTGATGCAAAGTGATGTAAGTTCTGTCTGAATAAACACAGCACACGTCAGACATCCATACAATCGCCTCACGCCATCTGTTGTTATCATTTCGTTTTCAGTTATTCAGACAACAAACCCTTCTCTTCGGCTTACATTATTTGTGTCTGTGTTTATATTTTTACGATATGGGCACTGGGCAGTTGTAAGTTGTACCTTGTTACTGCAATTAACCTTTTTGACATGCTCAACACTTAGTTTAGTACATTTTTGTATTGTATTTACACTTTCACTGTCTGAGTTCTGAAGGCAAATAATGATGGTAACGATGATGACCAGTATAAGTGTGTTGTTTTTGTATCTTGTGTTTTTTACATTGTACAACTGCATGCGGTATGAAAATTATTTTTATTAAGAAACAAGTTTGATTTGGCTTGACGTCTTTGCCTTTCGGATGTGTCGGGTGCAAATAGCAGCAGGACAAGATCGATATTTAGTGTCTACCCGCATGCAGTTCGTCGGCGAGCTGTAGGTGTCTGATGTATGGTTCACAGCTCGCTCGATCGGTGTCGCCGTTATCAGCAGCAGTCTAACTGACCAGCACCTTCTCTACCTATTTGCGACAATTTTCCTACTCAATGCCGCCGGATCTCCGCTATTTATAGCCTCACAAAAAAACTTAACTTGTATGGGATTGCAAGATTTCTTTGTCCGACGTTCATTACTGTGATACGTGGCTTTTAAATCCCCGACAATTAAAATTTTAGGCTCCTGCTCAGATGAAAAGTAAGAAAAAACAAAATACTATTAGAAAGTAAAAACTCATTTTAAATTCTATATATTACATATTTTGAAAAAATCAAGAGCTGTATGCTGAACACAGCAAATTGAACAAACTAACAACTCGCAGCAGCAAGCACTAGTAGTCAGCCTCCCAAGTCAGGTAAGGTCTTTATCGTTCAGCTGCTTTCTGCATCTATATGGGATTAAGTAATCTTTTGTCTTCTGCAATGTCAGGCAGTGTTAATCTTGTTCTTTGTTGTTTTCCCATAATCTTTTTATTAACTGTTCTAAGATGTTTGCCTAACTTTTGGTTTTCTTTCTGATGTTTTTCGCAAATTGGTTAGCCTCGCCAAAAGCATTTGCACTTGCTATGCAATTCGGTGCATGCCTGCAACGCCGTCCTGTCGTTTGGTGCATCGTTGGATCGCGGTTTCTTTGTGTCGCTGCTTGCATCTGACGACAAAAACGGCTAGATCAGATAATTGGCGTATTAGTTATCAGGCAGGGCGGAGACGCTGAGTTAATCTTCGTTGGATTACGGCAAAAGACACAAGCCGCGATCTAGCCGATAACTTCATCACTCCAGCATGCAGTGTCGCCAACCGCAGCAGCAGCAGACACAACAATAGGCCTACTGCCAGCCAACTGGCCGTTGTAGCAAAACTGTGCTATGTGACACTATACTGTGTTATACATTTTGTATCTTTATTTTAATACACAAAAATACATAATGCACTTTTAACAAAGTAGGGGCTTATTTTAAGTTCTTAAATAAGCATGCATTTTAAAATGCTATTTTAAATTCTTTTTACAGCCAGTAGGGGCCTACTATGCGATGCATTTAAATACTTCAGCCAAAGTATTTTGAACAATACTGCCTGTGTGGCGTACATTCGAAAAACTGACTGCGAAACAGGGAAAAAGTGTTTTACTGTCGTAGCAAACAAACTGCACGATGGATTTACTTGTGTTTACATCACGATCGTGCTTTCCGGAGGTTTTCATGTAGGTTTTCAAAAGGTTTTATATTTTATTATGCTGGTTATTAATAACTAATTAAGTTACTACGTGGCGATGCATTTTATCCGTTTTCACGCACGACTGGATCATCGATGTTAAGATCCGAGGAAGTACGAGATAAGTACGAAGCTCGCAAATGAACAGATTGTGTAAGGGTGGCAGAAAGCAGATTTATATTTGCGAGTCATTCACGAATGGTTAATTAGTTTCTTAGTAGTTAAAATTAGAAGTTTATAATGTGTACCGCTATAGCTTTTCGTGGAATCTCAGAGCTGCTCTATGGGATCGTACAGTGTTACTTGCTCCCCATGCCTGGTTTAAACTCTTTAGCTTATCTATTTTTTGAGTTTCAATTAGCCAACAATTTGAGTTAGAGTAAACTAGAACAGCACTAACCGTATCTTGATAACCAGACTGCATCAGTCTGGTGGCACTGCAAGCGTGGGGGATTTCACGAAATTAAACTGGCGACAGGGCGTAAAATTGCGCCGCAGATAAGCCACAGAGAAGAGTAGCCAGTAAGTGGGCAAACACTTCTGGTCTGTGTACGATACAGGAGCCATAGGAACTGTTCAAACTCATTAGTGTTGGTACGGGTACTCAATACCCACGAGTGCTCGATTCAAAAAGCAGCCCTGTAATAAACAGGTTTATTGCGCCAAAAACGCCACCAGATATCGAGCCAGGGAAAAAACAATTACTATGTAATTATGTGTACACAGCAATTATAAATAGACCATATATCGGGGCCTATTTTTTCAACCTGGCACATAAAAATTTTATTATGTGTGAGATCCTAATAAGCATGGGTGTTCCGGGAAATATTTTCTGTTCTTGTATCGCAATTACTCTGTTTACCCAGACAGTTGTAATGACGTTATTACGTCTGTGTTTGTCGCAATTAGCTGCAACTGATGTAGTAACGGCGTGATGTGGTCTTTGTAGTCATACAGTCGAGCGTCCGACACCAGATGCACGTATGAGAGACACGACCCCACACGTCGCAACCGATGGTTAGCGGAAAACGACCAACCTGTCATACATATACTAAAGCCCAGTTTGCATTCAACGCAACGCATGCAACGCAACGGACGCAATGTACGCAAGAATAGACACCGTTTCCATCCTTGCGTTTTAGCCGCTGCATCGCTTATGTCAGCTGTGTTCGTTGCGTCAAAAACAGTTCGCAAGAGCTTCGCTTTGCGTGCGTTGCGTTGGTTGCGATGGATGAGAACCAGGCTTAACTGCGGCGGGGCACGGAGTCCAGTGGTGTAGTACGGAAACCGCAAACAACTGATTCCAGGAGAAAGCAATATCTTTGCATTGCGAAACAGACCACCACGGGCGGTGGTGGCAAGACGGCGTCGTAACGTGACGACGTGGTGAGTGAATAATCCAACAGTTAGCATTAGCTGATAGCGCTAAAACACACATTTCGATACACGGCCAGTGGTGATAGGTCCAGCAGCTGTGCAGTGATCCGCGCAGATTTGCTGCATGTCCCGGTTCCACGAAATGTGCGACTAACTGAGTGAGTGAGTGGTTTCTTAACTACACTTCAGCACCACACGATGAGAGGTCATTTCGTGCTATAACAATGTAACAGTAGAAACAAATGAATAAATAAAACTTTTGTGTTTTCTCCGACAAATCCACAAACTTTTCCCATCAGCAAGACTTTTAAGAAATTTTCGTTTATCTGCAGCCGATTTACTACAGGGTGCGGCAAAAAAGTAGCCCCCTACATTTTTTCGCTGTTTTCTCAGCGACCGCTTGGAGTTTTAATTTGGAATTTTACATGTTTATTTGCTGAAGCCTATTACATCTAATTGCCAAATAAAATTTGATTCCGCTAAAAAATGACAAAGTTATAGACTTTTTAACATGATCGCCTACTGATTTTTCGGCATTCAAAAATGTTCATGCTAGAAATGCTATTTAATTCTTAAAAACTGGTTACACGTTACTGCCGATGATGTCACAGTGACGTTTTGACAAAGAGAAATTTATATTGTTTATAAATTATCATTAAATTATTCTTCCTTCAAAGCAATCGCCGGCTGCCCACCGGATTCATCTTCCAGCAGGACGGCGCGTCAGCATACACGTAGCGCGCAACGCCGCACAGCGCACAGAACTGGCTGCGGACCAATTGTCCAAATTTCATCATCAAAGACCGTCATCATCATCATCAAGACGCGAAGCGTTCAGCCATAGCATTTCGCCGTTGCGATTTGTCGCCAAAACGAGCGGTCTTCTGCCAGCTGCAGAGCGTCGGTCACTGATATTCCTGTGTCCCGGCAGATCTGATGGATCCAGGTAATGGGAGGTCGACCACGAGC
>Ga0056128_1011378_pt1 | contig 10985 bp, 7 predicted proteins | sample WorMetLIZISLAND2_FD_71113 | JGI IMG/M metagenome (GOLD analysis project Ga0056128, IMG submission 71113) | Marine gutless worms symbiont microbial communities from Max Planck institute for Marine Microbiology, Germany - Olavius geniculatus... ... | reverse complement strand
TTGGTACAGCTGACTGGGGTTGCCTAGCCGGCCGCTGCGCCAGCCTGTGTCTGCAGGCTGCACACGGTGGCCGTGCGGCAGGCGGCTCTGGTTAGTGACGAAAGCGCATTAGAGGCGTGCCATGCTATCGACTATGCGCTATATAAATTTACACTTTACTTACTTACTTTACTTACTTTACCTTTCCGGTCACTATCAAGCAGTTGCTCTAGGCCTATCCAGTATCGGCTACCTGCCAGCATGAGGTTAATGTGGGTCACTGTGGTGCGTGATCTGATATGACAATTTTGAGATGGGTTCCTGTTCAAGAGCTATGTGGACACCTGTAACCTTTATTTTTAAACTTTTTTTCCTGCATTTGTTAATGCTTGGCGTGATGCTGATGCTGGTGTAATGGTGTAATTGTGTTGTTGCAGCGAATGCGTATTGGACGTCGCGTGTCACTGATGCAAAGACATAGTCCGCTCAGTCGACCACGACCTCTCTCTGCCCTCCAGCCCCAGGTCAGTCTCAGTCTCACTGCTTCTTTCTCTCTGTATCGTATAGAACTCTTAGCACAAACCGTGTTTTCAATACAAGCCGGATCTCTATATAATTACAAACTGGGGGGAGGAGTTCAGTGGCGCTTGTTTTGTAGCAAAGGCCGGGGGCTTGGCTAGTGTTAGAAGTTTTACGGCATGCGTGCGTGTATATAGAATGGAACCTTGCTTTTATCGGCGCAACCTTATCGCTGTCGTTGTCGCTTCGTCGGCGGAGCTTTGTGTACTCGTGCGCACGACGATTAACGTGTTCCCTGAGAAACAGCACCGCCCCGGGGCCTAATCTCTATAACACACACGACCCGGCTATAGCAACTGATGCACGCTGCACCTATAATCTCCGTCATGATGAGGTTTCATTACAGACCAGTTCATAAGACACATAGGGAGATCTGTTATAATCTAGAATCATGCTCGACAGAAATACTTAGGTGCATGTAATGCTGCCGTCTTGTGAAGACTGGTAAACGATTGTTAATACTCTTTCATGAGTAATGCACGACGCGGTAAAATATTGGGCAGAATAGAAACATCGGATTGCCGTGTAAATCGAGCTTTGGATTGGTGAAAAGTACAGTGTATTTCTAAGGATATGTGTTTGCAAGAGATGATTACAGAGAGTCAAAGAGAGAGAGAGAGAGCTTGGACACAGACAAGACGGGATTGCATTATCAATGGCGTCGGTTGGTGGCTTGGCGTGTGTATATCAGAGGATTATCCGCTTGTTCCAGTCGGTCAATAAACGCTAGTGATTGCGACTGCTTTTAATTGCACTGAAGGATGCCGTTATACGTGCCCACCTACCGCAGCGCGGTATAGACGGGCTGGCGGCTTCCGGTCGCTACTGTTTGAGAGTCGGTCCTATATCAAAAGTCTAACCGGTCGCTGGACGGACGCAAAAGCTGTAATATTGGTGTATCGCGTGCCTGCCCTAACTTCACACTGACCGACCGGCCGGCTTGTAGCGTATGCCTGACTTGCCGCTATCATGTGGAACAAGTTAATGTCATTGGTTTCATGCACCGAGTGCCCGCGGCGTTCGACTCGACTAGGCTATATACTGCGTAGCACATATACGGTGTGTGTTGTGCCAACCCGTGCTCTAGTTCGGTCGTGCTGTGACGCCGGCAATAAAGAACTTGCCACTGCGGGTCGTTTTTGGCACCCTGTTGTCGTTTGATTTCAGTTCACTTGACCTAAAAAAATTAATGCAGCCAACGTCAAAATGTGTGACAGTGTTAAATACCTTGAAGCGTGGATTGATGATAAGCTCAACTGGAAAATACACATTGATTATATCTACTCAAAATTAGCTAAATTTGTTGGAATATTTTACAAACTTAGTCACAAGTTACCACTTGATTGCTTGAAAGTGTTATACTTTAGTTTCGTGCATCCTCATATATTATATGGTATTGAAATTTATGCCAATACATATACTTCATATCTTGATAAACTGTTGAAATTAAACAATAAATTACGGACAATTGTACAGCAAAAAGACAACTATTGCAAAAATATTGAATTGTATGTAAACTATAATATTTTACCTATTACCAAACTTCATTGTTTTCAAATACTTTGTATTGTTCACAAATTTACTTACCATAAAGAATTACTGCCAAAGATTTAGCATAATTATTTTACTGAAAACTATAAGGTTCATGATTATGACACAAGAAATAAAAATAATTTGCACTTGTCAACTGTTAGTCTTTGTTACGGGTCTAGGGCAGTAACTTTTAAAGGTTGTAATTTGTGGAGTCAATTGCCAGAAGATATTAAAAATGTACAAAATATAACTACATTTAAGAATAAACTGAAGGAATTATTTTACAATGGTATGTCTTTGTGTTGAAGTTAAACATTGTTATGTTCAGGGTGGTTTTTGCAACTTGCTATAATCATATTTTTGAAACTGACTATTGCACTTTTCTTTTTTCTTTTCTTTTCTATTTTTATCTATGGATACTGTATCATTGGTTACTTATAGTTACTATGGGCGGCCAGCGTTGATAAGCGATTGCTTTTTAGTAGCCGCCTACAGTGTGTAGTGTTGTATGATAACATTGTATTTGTGTTTTGACAAATAAAATACTCTCTCTCTCTTCGGCCGTTCGGCGCCTTGATTGGGTCACGTGATGGTGCACAGAAGCACGGTGTATGCATCGCCCGTAGTGATGGGCATCGGGCGCTTCAGCTGTATGCGTGTCTGTATCACATGTGTCTCTTCTTACGGCAAGATATTGTCGCAATTTCCCACTATTGCCGGATCGCGTGATTCTCTTTTCGCCGAATGATGTTTGTAATACATAAGCTCTCCCAAGCGCGTCGATTTTTTAACCGGATTTCTTTTTCTCTGCAGATTGGCCCCGTCGCAGTGCAGGAGTCTGCGGGAAAGGGTTCTTATGGGGAAATGGTTGCTTGCTACAGAGCCACATAGCAAGTCGTAAATTATGATTTCTCGATTCCATATATGCATATTGCACAATGTTTTACGACGTTACTCCACTAAATTGCTCTCAAATATTGTTTAACTATGTATGCAGTGAATCTTTGTAGTTTATAGCCACTGAACATAAGTAAAAATTCACATATTCAGAAATCGATTATTCGACGACAGAAGTTACCAAAAATGTAATAATTTTTCTGAAGAGAAATCTCCGTTATTCCCGTTTACTGAAGGACTTTTTTGGACTCCTTTGTATCTTCAATTCTGTCCTTGTATTGCAGAAATTTTTGGATCCGGCGTGGGCATTAGGAACGTCTTGAGACGATGTTGCTGCCGTTTGCGAACGCGCTGAACGATCCGAGATGGTCGCGCAGAGTCGCCGCGGCGCCTGTTACCGAGCGTACTTCCATTGTGTTGAGACGGACAGAAGCATAGGGTTGGGTTCGGACGGCAGCGTTTGGCGCGCTGAGATATCACGTAATCGATGACTTATGGAGACCGCAATCATTTTTCAGTTGTCGCGAGGGCAGCCAGCCGTCAAACGAGTCTTTGCACGGTACATATAATACCCAGGAGTGCAGGACTGGACTGGACACTGCAGGCCGACCAGAGATCATTTGACATGAGGAGCTTCGAGGCAGATGTGCGCTGTTTATTGCTGCGCGCAGAGCTGCTGGACGGCTGCCGTGCAATAAAGCTGCACGCGTATAACGACAAACGGTCTAGTATAGCAATGAAAGTCGTGAACCCGTATCGACGCTTGGTTGTTTGCATTTATGCGACCAGTATAGGTAACTGATGATGTGCGGATACTGCTTGGCCGTGTGGGGGGTCAGTCCACGCGCGGTCTCCGTCGTCGTATATTGCAATATAACGACATCTACAGTCCGTAGCCGCAAAACACTGGCAAAAGTCTTAACGTTATTGCGACTGCACGCGTGATATGATCGAAGATGAGATGAGCGGACTCGGTTATTTAGTTCATTTGTCGTCTGACTGCGTTATACGTTTTGGCCGTGCGCTTGCTTTGCTTCACGGAGTATGGACAGTACATCAGTGACCGTCACGCAGGCTGCAGTTCATGGCGTGGTCAGTTTTCACAGCAAATGGAACAACTGCTCCGTTTGAACTTTCGTAGGATACTTTTAGAAATAGTGCAGAGGCCAGTTACGGGGGATAATAATGAGAAGAAGGACAGAAGTATTTAACAGTAGGCGTCATTACTGCGAATCCTGACGCCGTCATAAATGGTCTGCAACCATTATTATTTTACCAAATTACCAATGTAATTTTGATTCTGGTTTTCAACCTCCAAATCTCGCCTTCGCGTGCATGAAAGCCAGAGCTCCCTAGACCCAATAGGCCTTACATACAGTGTTACTATTAGAGGCCACGGATGGCACGGAACTGAGAATGCTTTTTGCCAAATGATATCTTATTCCCTCAGCGACTTTGGCACACACAGTGCACGTGTGTGACGGACGGACAGACCACGCGACGCTAACATCTGTCGCAATAGGCACCATCGCGTCGCTGGCTGCCGCGACAGATGTTACGGTGCAATTCTGGTCTTTTTAGTTGACGATGCACCTCATACCCTCTAATCGGCCGGAAAAGTGAACGTCGCCCCCGCATTCCCGTTTCCCAATAATTGTTCTTTATCACTCTTCTGCTCCCCCACGTTCGGCCGCTGCCGAAGACTTTTTTTGGATGTGCCGTATATACTGCAGTACACTGTAGTTATTATGAATTGTACATTCGCCGAAATTTGTGGAAGTTATAAGAGTGAGCACCGGTCGTAAATAATAGGTGTGTTACTGCGTGTGTATGAAACATTTCACGTGCATGGTTGAGGTACGGTATGCCTATACGGGTGGATGTGTTTCATGGTGGTTTTGAACAGGGCCGGATTTAGCTGGTGGGAGGCCTGGGCCCAGTGGCGTATTTGGGATTTCAGAAAGGGATTGGCTATCGAATTGCAGGGTTTTAAAAATTGAGGGGTTTGGTGGGAGACCCCCCTAAATCCGGCCCTGGTTTTGAATGTTACGGCAGGGATAGCGACTGGCGGCAGTCATCCGAGTGCAGCTAGCGAAATCATGAAACGCATGCAGTCGACGTGAATGCAGCGCTCGTTCGTTGAGTGGATTGCTGTTTTTATGAGGACGGAGCCGTCTGCTGTGCAATTACGTATTGTGTGTATATGGCCTGTTTGTGCTGGTTGCGATGGAGTGGACATCGAGCCTGCAGGGCGGTGCACTGACTGACCGACCGACCGACGGACGGACGTGATTGTCGACGCTCATAACTTTATACCAGAGTATATACAGATTGTCACGATCATATGACGCTAAGCGGTTGATGCCCACTGCATCAGGGTTGTCCACTGTTTATGTCTTTTTGGACACACTACGCAAGTACCCTTCAGTGTCTAAACTGCCCCCTCCCATCGGCGAACGCCTCTCACGTCAAACTTAGTGAAATGGTGCATTCCCCCTTTTTTGAATGACAGATAACGGCACCGTATACTCATGGGCATCTGCGGAAAATTTTCCAAGGGGAGGGAGAGGTCGACGCGCCGCACGTGTCGAATGGAGTGGGAAAAGGGAACGTGATATCTCTCTCCCCAGCTAATTACGCGTCTGGGAAGCTTACGACGGTTAGCTTTCCCTGGTCGAAAATGAATCCGGTGCGTTTTTACTTCTTTAGCCTTACAAAACAAAAACATGGTGAAACGACTGCCCTTCCACTGAAGTCTAAAAAGTTGTCCCTCTTGAGAAATAATATTGCTTTGAACGTAGTTTTCAAGGCATGTAGACACAATTTTTCAATTCGCGCATTGTGAGGTCCGACTTTTCTTTGCGCTATAGAAATACTCGCATACTCGCGTACTTGCAGTGCGTGATACGTACTGCATAGCAGCGACGTTCGGATGGAGTGGTCGAAAAAAATTCGAAACAAATGATATACAGCGAAAGGTCTGGAAGCGCCATGAGGGCAAAATAATAGTTTTTGTCTTGTTCTTCTAGCTCACTGTTCAAAGCTGATCCGGGTATATTGTCAACAGCGATGAAAGCCGACGGAACGGAATTGCGCGGAACGGGAAGACTATATAGCATGCAAGAGGTGATGGTTGGCTCTGCGTGCAGAACAAGGCACACTATCGTCGTCCGTTCATCTGTGCTGTAGCTGGCTGATAATGCTAATAAGACATGCGTGCGTATAGTCTATACACGACGTGCGCGTGCAATGCTTCTCTGCCCAGTTGCTTTCTTCTCGTCCCTGGAAGCGGAAGGTAGAGTCGCAGAGGGCTGAAACTTCGCGGTAACAATTAACAAGCTGACACGAGCGGGTGCAAAACTGTTGATTTGGCGTATGGCTATGGCTATAAATACGCAGTGCATGGGCAGTGATCAGAAATTGGCAAACAAAACGTAGGACAATATGGCGCTTGTACTTGTAGTGCGGCCAACCCATCCAACGAAGCCGGTCATAATCTCGAGTCCTGGTAGCGGTTAACGTCACACGGTCACAGCGTTGTCTGCGATTGCACAGAGGCGTTTTGAAGTTGAACTATGAACCGGCGCTGAGTTATGTTTGAAATGAACGCTGTACATGCACAGTGGTCTGTCAGTGTTGTACTTTCCAGACGCCTTGATCTTCCAGATGCGGTGCTATAAAACTGGATTTAGATTTTCCAGCAACACGAACGATCAGGAACGGTGCTTGCTTAAGGCTGCAGCTATAACGCTCCATCAGTCTCCAGAGTCCAAACACATCGTCAGCTTCTTTTCCTGTCTGTATTCTGTCTGACTAACTCCCGCTTCTCCCCGTGTCATAATGCCTGCCAGCAGCGTCGAAGCAGTTTATGGAAATAATTTCATAGTCGGTGACGGTTTAATCCGGGGTCGCGGGCAGAAAGAACTACAGGCGGGCGGCTTGGTTTGATGTGATTTGTTCGACGGATCAGCGCGCCGTCGATTCATTCATTCTCCTCGCCGCCGCCGTCTTTCTGAGGGTGTCCGTCCGTCGCCCGCTGCCGCCGCCTAGCGAATGTCGCCGCATTATCAATCACACCTCTTCCGCCCGCCGAGGCTGCGGCCGTCCGGCTGGTTGCACAGTGATAGCAATTATTTATTCACGGCCGGCGTCGAGATGTGATTGCCAGTCGTCGCTGTAGCCGAGTTTTTTTCTCTCTCGTTGTTTGCCGCCAGGACGGGTGTCGCTGATGCTGTTTGATCTGACTTATGGCTGGCTTCTTATCGGTCAGCGAGACGAGTAAATCATGCGAATCAGTCTTCTTTAGTTGAGAGTCGATCGACTAGCAGGCGGATGGAATTTTCATTTTTCAGTGCAGGGCCAACTTAACTTTACTGTTGATTACTCCACGCTTTTGAGCTACTCTGCAAGTTAGTCATACCGATTTTATCTGTATCTGTATCAGTAGGCCTATCTGTATTCTGTCCGTCGCCTCGGCCCAGCCATGACCCTCTAAATAGAGGGCTGTGGCCTAGCCGAAGCCCCAGGTGGGCTAGAAAGCACACGGCAGAACGACAATTCTGGCAATTACAGTAGCCTGCAGTTTTTAAACGTTTTTGTCGATGAACATTCGTCAGATAAAGCCGTATATGCAGTAGCACTAGCAGATGTCTGTATAGACACTGAAGTTCGTTTTGGTGGAAAATATTGTATCCAGTTTCATCCCGGCCGCCTGCCTGACACGCCAGGCATGGATGAAGATAAAAAACAGAGGAGCTAGGCGGCGGCGGTAGCGGGTTGCCTATAGCCTCGAGACAGTATATGATATGAGCAGGCGTTGGAGCGGCACGATCAAGTCAAACGTGAAATGACGCTTGCTGGCCCGCCCGCCATCCGTCGGTCGATGGTCACTGGAGCTTATCAGCAGGGTCTGCGGTGGCGTCGGTGTGATGACGAGCTGGTTAGCATCTTGGCGTTGCTCGCTCGGCCGTTCATAACGTGGCGGGGTCGCCAAGTGTCGCGATGAGACCCACCGGCAGACCAGAGGTCACGTGATCGCTACTAATAAACATCGCGCGGTGTGCCTGCGCTGAGTCGGCCGCGCCGCGGCGCTGCTGAATTCCCGACGCCCTACCAGCGGCCTCTCGTCGCGTGACGCCTCGTGCCTGTAGTGGGCCGAGACCCAGAGAGGTCCGTCGGTCAGTCGGTCATCGGATGAATTACACAACTGCCGAACGACTGAACGACCTACCGGCCGGTGTCACATTAAAATGTTTGCCTCATGACAAATCTACCCGGGGAGATAATCACGGATTTGATGTGTCTCCCCTTATTAAAATATCGCCGGCCCTATAAAAAGTCTTCCCATTATAGGATCGCCCCCAGAAGTCTCCCCCGGCCGACAATTTACCGGTAAGAATCCGTCCCGCCCGGGCGGCGTCGGGCGAGAGGATTTTTACCAGTCAATTGTCGGCCCGGGGAGACTTTTCTGAGGGGGGGGTGATTCTATAATGGGACACCGGCTGTATATGCTCATGACAGCGCTGGTATTACAGCGACGGACGCGCCGCCGAGCTGCTGAAATTATTGCATTACGCCATGCCAGCACCAGTAAATTAACTGAAAAAAACGTGTTCCGGCATATCTGTAACTACTCTCTCGCTGATGCGTTATTCCTTATCGTTTCAGACTTCAGAGTGTGCGTGATGGTATATTTTCCAAAAGGCACTCGCACTTTTTCTTGGCGCAAGTTGTTTTCAAGACATAACTTAATGCAGAAAATTTAATTTTGTTTCTTTTGCCGGATAGCAAATAGGCGACATACGATGAAATGTGATAGAATGAGCGGAATACTGAAGTTGTTTGGCGCGTTAAACTGTCGGTTAGCCGCAGCATTTGCCCCGTAATTCTCTCAAGAACGATAGTAATTTCGTAAGAGACGAAATCACTGATCAGTGCTGGCCTCTGGTGAATCACAAGTGTGCAACTTTTGGCTGGTGAGGGAGGTTGAACCCGCAAATCTTTCTTCCATTTCTATCCACCTTTAACTCGATGTGTCATTGGAGCCCGCAAGTTTATTTGCTATACGGCATGCACAGTCGTAGAACGGTTTAAGAAAGGCGCACGAGTGTGACAGACAGACTAGAGAAACAGACCACGCTACAGAGAAATGTGTAACTGTAGGCAGAATTGCTTGCGCTTGAAAAAAGCGATTTCGCCCCTAAAATGTAGCACTGCCAATCTTCGCGACAGTTGCGGACAATGTTCGTATAAGCGAAAGGTAATAAGTTTTCATTTTGACGGAAGTTAGGTAAAGTGGGCATTCCCTGTATAGTGAGCGCAGAAAGTAGCGCGCGATGTCGGTGGACGCATTGTTGCGAGGACAGACAGAAGTGATGCGTACATGGCGTGAATGCTGCAGCAGCAAGACGTCGTCTGTCTGCTATGGTACAGAGCTGATTTGATGAGACGCTGCAGTATGCTACAGCTCAGCAGCAGTAGCCCTACAGTTCGTCTGTGTCCGTCTGCATGGCACAGCGACCGACCAATCTCGTTACGGTGATCCAGTCTGCTGCGTCGTGGTCTTAACCTGGCGCGCCGATCTTGCCGTCCAGCCGACCGTCCGGCACACTCGCACGCTATGGAATCATTCTCTCCGCTAATCTCGCATGCAGGCTGCAGGACGTCGTCGCGGTATACACTGTCGCAAATAAAGAACTCGCCCGGACGTATATTCAGCACGCAGTTTCAATGCGTGCACGTTTATTACCTCCGCCAAGGAGGTTATGTTTTTGCCAGACTTTGTTTGTCTGTCTGTGTGTTAGCAAGATAACTCAAAAATTTATGGACGGATCTTTCTGAAATTTTGAGGGTATGTCGGGAGTGGCACAAACTACCAGTGATTCAATTTTGGGGGTGATCCGGAAGGAATCCTGGATTTTGGATCACTTTGAAATTTTCGTTAACATTGTTTTCAATGGGGCATAAGAAAAACCGCTGCCAAACCGAATATGGTGCTGCCACCTAGCGAACAACATTGCCTTGGCGGAGATGTGCGGGCTTTGACTGCTTTCTAGTTTATAGTGTTGCTTTCAGTGCTCTTGAGCTCTGAATGTGTTGTTGGTTGTTAAGTCAATTCCATCCCGCCCGTAAAAAAGAGAACAATTTCCTGCAGAAGCAAACTGTTTGGGGGATCGGTTTAACTTAGCCAGTAAAGCAGAATGCCGATTCGGATTCAGACTCATTTAGTGATTTTTGTCACATTATATAGGCTACATCCCGTAGGTGTATTGTACAGGTATATACAAAGAGAATTTAGTGTCGGAAATTCCCATCAACCATTTATATATACATCTTTATTCATCGAAGAAACGATAGATTAATACATACGCACATGCATGCAATTAACAACTGAAAAGAAAAATAAATGAATAAACACACATGCGTAATAATAATAGTACTAACAATAGCCACTATTTGACACTGGTGCCATAATCTACAAAGCTGCCCCCGCAGGTGGCATATTTAACATCAAACGACTTAACGCGATTAGACCACAGTGTACTTGGTAATTTAAAATCAAAGTAAGATTGACAATGACTAATGACATCTATGTTGCTCGTTCTAAACATTTTCATAAAAACCTATTATCAACAAAGTCTAAAGAAGAGAGTTCTGACTTAACCAGTGGGCATGCCTCAAGACCGTATAAGAGGCTAGGTATACATTTCCTATTAATAAGTTGCAAAGCTACTTCCTCTGATGCAACGCGACCAACTTTGCCAAAAACAGCATTTGCAGAACGGTAAAAAGCTTTTCTATGGTTTGACAAACAACATTTAAACGAACGGGATTTCATAATATAAACACCCAGATATCTGAGTTCACTGACCCAAGGAATCTGAGTACCGGACGTTGCACAAATACTAGCACAAGGCATAGTCATGCGAGATCCAATACGAAGGCAACACGACTTCTTGAAATTAATGGCCATGTCTAATTGGGTGAGTTCGTGCTCA
>Ga0056128_1011376_pt1 | contig 10987 bp, 6 predicted proteins | sample WorMetLIZISLAND2_FD_71113 | JGI IMG/M metagenome (GOLD analysis project Ga0056128, IMG submission 71113) | Marine gutless worms symbiont microbial communities from Max Planck institute for Marine Microbiology, Germany - Olavius geniculatus... ... | reverse complement strand
GCAACATTTAAGGACTTGCACATCGAAAACAGCAAAAATTACAAAAGGTGATATTATTCAGCAGCACATTGACACACAGTCAGTGTGATGCAGGCAATATCACCTTTTGTAATTTTTGTAAGTATAACAGTCAAGCTGTTGTCATGGTTTCGTCCGTCTGTCTGTTTGTAACGGATGTTGTGGCTAAGCTGTATAGGGCGTAGGAGAAAACGTTTTACACGATCAATTAGCCATGTGCCTTTAACCTAGGCACGCAAAATTTCCGCGATCTAGTGCAAGGGGAAGATTTTCAAATTGGGGTTGAATGAAAAAGGCTATATAAGAATTTATTTTTTAAAAACTGGCCATATCTCGGAAAAGATGAGAGATACGGCCAAGATTATTACTAATCACTAATAAAAAGTGTCATACGCCCTGCCAGATCAAGTGGAAATCATTGACCTTAAGTGACCTTAAAGGTCGCTACGCGCTATTGTGGCTAAACGGTGCGAGAATCGAGATAGGGCCTACGTTGCTATTAATCACTAATAGGAAATGGCATAATGGGTTTCAAATAAAATGAAAATCATTGATCTTGGATGAAATCACTGACAAACAGTACGGCCACTATCTTAGCGACAGCTGGGCTTTTGTTGTACGGGAGGATACCCTTGATTATCTGTTTTAACTGCAAGCAATGCGTGCGGCCGCTGGCAGTAAATTATTCGAAGGTGTGCCTAGAATAGCTTTGTGGCTAAAATCTGAAAAATGTGACTTTAGACTGAATCTATTTTAAATCTTTTTTGTACACATAACGTGAAAAGACCAAAAACAGAAGAGTAAATTTAATGGCAAATTAGTTTTTACGCGCGATAGCAGAATGCTTCGCGTGTCTTAGACATGGCCTGGGCGTCTGTACGTCCGTCCGTCGGTATGTCTGTCCGTTAGACTGCGGTATTGTATCAAAACGGTGCAAGCTAAAATCATAAAATTTTCACTGTGGTCTGCCACAAAAACTCTAGTTTATCGTGAGGAAATTTCGTGCCCCTAGGTGAGGGGGTTCCTCTCGAACGAGAGATCAAATAGGGATACCCCTAAAACGTTATTTTGCTGCTATTAGCTCGTCTAGCGTAAAAACAGTTGCACATAGGCACAGACATACTGCATATCATAACAAGCACTGGTGACAAGCTTTTTAATGGTGTCAACATTGATGACCTTAAATGACTATAAACCCTCAAAATAAGGAGTTTTGATGTTTTTTCAACTTTTGGCAGTAGTGCACATTTCGCCGAAATGGCTGCAGATAGACCGAGACAACCTGCGTATGAAATTTTTAGCATATAGAACGTTTATTTTTAACAATGTAAGTATCTATCTCCTAAATTTAAGAAACCTTCCGTACGGAGGCCTTAAATTTTGGTACTCCTTCAATACGCACTATTATTTTATTGCATGCTGTACATGACTGACCAGGTAGCAGAACCGCTGCTGTCGCGCGTCACGTGAGCTTTGTTAAAATTACTTTATGAAATTATTTTAATTGGAAACCGTAATTATTTGATCAAGTTGTAAATTATGCTGTAGGTATCATAATTAATATCCACACCGTTAATTGTTTTACACAGCTAATTTATTGAAACCTAATGTCTAGCCTACTATTGTGTAGGCCCTATTTTCTAAGTTTTGTTGTACCCATTGTGGGAATAAGCTAGTAACAACTACTTATTTGCAGTTTACACATTTGCATTTTAGCTGATTTACAAACGGATTTTTTAAAGTTATGCACGCAAGATAATGCACTGAAAAATTCTATTAGACTTCACGAGAAAGTGATTTAAATCTGCTCAAAGCTGCGGGGTTCGTCGACGAGCAGAAATTAATCAAACTCCGGGTGTTTAATTAACTCGGACTGCTATAGGCACAAAGACCGTTTGAGACTGCATCCAATAACACTGGCGAAGTATTGTATTCGGCTTCAGCCGCTGACACGACAAGATATATTATAGACACTGCGGTGTAGCATCTTGGCGGGTAGTGACCGCAGTTCAGGTGTTAATATGACAATTTGGTGACAGCCGTCTGACCCTTACAGCCCCCAGTCTACCCCAAGGGTCAAGCGTTTTCTTGCCCAAACACGCAGACGGAAGAGAGTTCTAGAATTTCAAAGTACGTCTCCCGCGTTGTTGTTTGCTGCCGGCGAAGTGGACTGCGCCACGACCCTCAGTATCTAGATACCGAGGGCCGTGACTGCGCTATATAATCCAGCGGTCAAGCCTGCGACCACCTCTCTGTCGTCACGCTGTGTCCAACAGCGCGCATTCCTGTCCCTCTGTGAGGTGTGCGAATCCCACGAACTTCGGTCCGCCATCACCTAGCCATGATTAATTCAGGCGACAAGCCCATATATGAAGTGGCGCATAAAAAGTGGAATATAGGCCATAAGCTTACATGTTATACGCAGATCGAACAATGGGACAGTTAGCTTCGATCGTTGCTGTGAATCGGTCCCGAAAATATCCGGTTGCTCAATCTACGTAACGGCTACACGTGTTACATTTTGTGCGCCGCCCGTTAGTAACAAGAAATTTGAGCTAATGTTCACAAGACGCGCGGAAGCCTATAGCAGTTCCGGTTCAGTAATTAAGCTGAAAATTGGGGTGTTCACGCTAAGTTAATATACAAATACCAATTTTTCTTTCTGGATCGCATAACGATAGTATAGCGTGGCGCCACCTTGTAAATGATATAGACTTGTGTCGCAGCCCAAAATCGCCAAAAAATCCATAAAACCCCCTATTATGGCGTTCAAAGTCATTTAAGGTAATTGAATTCGGCGCCAATCGAGAGCCAGTGTACGACTTCCTATTAGTGATTAGTAGTAACCTATAGGCCCTATCTCGCACCGTTACTGAGATACAGCGACTTATTGGCCAAAAATCGCAAATTTTGCCCACATTCCTCTTATTTAGCGCCCTCGTTCGGGGTGACCCCTTCGAATTTATAAAAAAAGCTTTACGGTTCCTGAAACTAGAGTCTTCCAGGCAGCCGATGGTGAAGGTTTGGTGATTCTAGCTGTGACAGACAGACGGACGGACAGAATTGCGATGGCTAAGACGCGCTAAAAGCAGTAGCTGCTTTAGCGCGTAAAAACAGAAAAGAAACATACACATAAACAGTATAAAAGTAAACCTATAAGAGTATAGTCATAAACCCCTACCATCGATCTTGGTAACAGATTTGTGGCTGTGTATGCGAATGTCGAAAGATTTGCTGCTTATTTTAAGTTGAATAGGCTTACGATGCCGATTGCTGTATATCGTATCAAGAATAAATGCATTATAATGACATAATCTATTACTTACTAATTTAACATAAAGTCAAATATATTTTTAATAATATGCCCAAAATTTTTGAAACAAAGAAGAAAATTTTTGCCACTCATTAATCGATGGTTTAATCAAAAGCATTAATTTCAAGAGAAAGACACAAAACATACCGACGATACGAGTTTAAATAAAAGCAACCGTAGGCCTAGGCCTTGAGAAAATAGGAGGCATTACAAAATAATTGCTCTGAATTTGAATCACCAATCGGTGGATTGTTGTTCTTCGCAGTCCGTACACTTCTCTGTGTACGGTTTTCTAGGTGCTACGGTCTTCGACGGCGGGCGGTGATCCATGCAATTCGATACGCAAACACAAGATTACGGGCACCATCCACCCACCACTCGGAGCATTTGCTCGCCTGGCCTGGCCGCCGGCGGCTAGGGCGGTCGCGGTTAATTATCCGCAGCTGGCTAACGAGCTCATTCCGACATGATTAAAGCGGCTCGACGACAGATAAATTGTTTCCTTATAACGTTCAACGAACGACGGACAGACGATACGATACGACATCGGCGGGATGTTGGGTCCAGAACTTGAGATATGCTCGTTCGTTGTCTCAAAGGACCGTTCAGCTATCTGCTGTAAGTTCACTGATGTCGTCACAGTCTGTGACGGTCTCTGACTGTTCCGGAGGAGACACGCGACACGCAGACACAGTTCAAATCGCTTTTGATCGCCGCTGGGTACAGCAACCAACCGCAGCGTTATGCATGCTGTGACAAAATCTTGTACGGCTGAGTCAAATGCCGGATTGAAGTTGCGGGTTACAATAATTCGTTCGCAGCGAAACTCCAGCGTTGTAGGCAAATACAAAATGCGTAGCAGATAAAAACATAATAAAAGTCACAGCTAAAGTTAAGCTTAGTGTGATAAGAGAAAAAATAGATAACTTGTATTATTAAAATCAAACGCTTAAATGACTTAGGTGTAACGTGTACACAATCTAAAATTTTGTGGGATTTTTGAAATGGTGGTAACTACGCCTAAGTGAACTCTTGCTGTATCTACCGGTTGTGATGAAATAAATGAAATGAGTTTATATTTTAAAATATTTTGTCAAGTTTTGTTGCTGTTGTATATTGTTAAAATATTGTTTTTTTGTCTGCCAACATTGCTGAGTGTTTGCTGTCCTACCAGTCCGCCTTTATAATAACTGTGTTATTCCGAATAACTGTGCGTTATTTTCCTAAGGCAAATAAATATTCTTCCTCAATACTTGGACTGCAGGTTTTCAAAGCTCGTTAGCAGTACATGCCTAGTGTGCGTTGGGCCATGCAGTCTGTTGCTGCAGCTAAGTCCATGGAAGTCAGTTCTATGCGTGGGTGTGCAGCTGATGACGGAAAGATGCAGGCAAGTTGCTGATTGAAACGCTGTACAAATACTGCAACAGCAGCAGCAGCAGCAGCAGCGCCAGTCGTGTACCCGGCAATGAAATCCACATGTCCTGAGGTGGCAAACGAACGTGTCCAATCGTTATACGACGTACCAACAGCCGTATAGTCCGAAGCTGTATAATAGGTACTGTTGTACCGACTACAAACGTCTTAAAGACCATAGCTTATTGGGAAAGCGATTGATTATAGAAAACAGTTTAATTTCTGTATTTTTTCTCCTCGCGCGCTACGTTCCTAACGTAGCGAAGAGGAGTACATGAAATCAGTGTAATGTTGAGGACCGACCGACCGACCGACGACCGACCAAAGACCGACCTCTGTTCCTGGAAGAGCCTTTCTGGAAGAAATTCAAACGGCCGTATCTCCATAACTGTGCTAGATAGACGCATGGTCACTATGGGCCACCCATTGGAAGTCGAACCCCCGGGAGTCGAATGTCACGTGACCAAATGGTCACCCAAAAGGTCAAGGTCGTGACCCAATTATTTTTGAGGCGCCATATCTCCGTAACGGTGCCAGATAGACGCATGCGTTGAGGTATAACAAGACAAATGGCAACTAGCGTCATCGAACATTATTGGAATTTTTTTCTCAGTTCCTAAAATCGGGAAATATTTTATGAACTTCGGGGAGACAATTTCCAATAACGACCTCGACGCCAGTCACTAATAGTAAGCCTATAATATTAAGCGGATCACACTTAGACTCCGGGTCTTTAATACAAGCCGAAAGGAACGAAAAAGCTTTTAAAAGAATACAAAAGAAAATGATGCGCACCAGGAGTACCTTAGATTGGTCACAATCTAATAATATTTCTTGTTTCTAAATATTTTGAAGCAATAATTTTCTAATGTGTTTAGTTTTTCCCAACTGGATTATGTCCATGTAACTAGGCCTACGTTATATGCCTACTATAACGAGGGACCATCTATGCACACCGTTTCTACTCAGACTCGCAATAGCTTTTGAGGGATAGAGATCGTTGCCCATATTTCAAGAATCAAAGCTTCGCATTTTTGGCTTTTGGCTTCGATTTCCTGTTTATCGAGTTTCAGTCAGAAAACAGCGAACAGCATAGGGCATGGGCGTCTATGCGTCCATTGAGAAATATTACTTTTCTCAAGGGAGGCAACTTTTAAGACTTCAGGATGGGGGGGGGCAGTCATCGTTCTACCAGAACTTGACCAAAAGTGTATTGTGAAGCTAAAAATGCACTAAATCTATTTTCGGCCAGGGCTCTGTCCCGTACCCCTCTATAGGGAATCTTGCGACGCTCCCCAGATTTTCTAATAGTCTGGGGGAAAATACCGCTTCCCATTTCCCATTTAATTCTACGCCTCAATCTCTTTCCCTTAAAAAATTTTCGGGCTCCCATGTAAGGATACCGTCATTTTTCATTGGGGCAAAGCAGCATTTGACTATACTTGAAGAGGGGAAAAGTTCGAGGGAGAAGGTAAAGCGGGGGGGGGGTTAAACGTTGGAGCGGGAGCCCGGAGGGCTTACGTAATGTGTCCAAGGGGAACAGACGCCCCTGGTATAGGGTCGTCCATAAATGACGTCACGCTCCGAGGGGGATTCACATTATTGTGACGACGTGTGACGTATAGGGGAGGAGTGGTTAAAGGTAGTATGACGTCACACACGTCATATCTGTGGGAAGGCACAATAGACAGCCAGTGGCGTATTTAGGAGTTGGCAAAGGGGGGCATGGCGAGCGCGCAGAACGCGAGCCTATAACGGGGGTCTGGGGGCGGAGCCCCCAGCGGGGTCCAGGGGCACAGCCCCTGGTCGGGGGTCAGGGGGCGAAGCCCCCTGAAGCTGAAACACTTTTTGCTTTTGAACGTTCAATGGAAGTAGCAAATTCGCCCATTTTTTTCTGAAATTTGCTGGAAAACGGCAAAAACGCACCTTTACATATAAAGTCGCCTGTAAAAAATTTTCATGGTCGGGCCAAAGGGGGGGGGACATCGCACCATGCCCCCCTAAATACGCCACTGTAGACAGCCAAATTCATGTCACCAACTCGCCGTATGTGACAGGATGAGTAGGACTAGAAACAATTCGGAACACTGTGCTTAATTACACACCACACGATTATTAGCATTAAGTGGGCAGTAGACAATTATGATAACAGATAAAATTTTATATGTCTTAATTCAGATACGTTGAAACTCATCTCTGTAGACTGCCAGGGGGTGGACGCTACGTCTTATTTGATGGGGTCCAGACAAGTGTGACGAAATGTGACGAAAGGGGAGGGAAGTTAATTTTTTTAAATTCCGTCACATCATTTAATTACACACATTTAATTACACAATTACACCTAGTATCGCATCCATATGACAAAAATAGCCTAGCAAAACAAGTCTGACATGCAGTTCTTATCAGTCTGTCTTTTTTCAACCTTATCCGCTAAACCACATTGTCCGAACAAAGTCATTATGCGGGCTGGTTTCCCTATGCTTTTACTCAGATGTGTAGGTCTGTTAAAAGTTAAGAAACGTAAAAAACCCAGTTTTTAAAACAAACACAGTTACAAATTTAAATAAAAGCGTGACATCTTTTACCTGACGTATTTTCTAAAATCCATTGGTTCGGAATACAGTTTTTTCGTATTCCCCAATTGCGCTGTGTACAAAAGTTAGTAACGATAAATACAAATTATTCTATACACCAGTAACACTTTACTTTTTGTACATAACTATTTTTAATTACCGTCATTTATTTTTACCATGACTGTTCAAAGTTCATTATAATTTTTCAAAAGTTGCAAAAATTTAAAAAAAAACATCAATAGATGTTTTTTCGAAAAAAAATAATAAAGTTTATAAACGTTTACAGCATTACATTGGCCGACATTTAAAATTTTACACAAAGAATAGCTGTAAATACGCAAAACCAGGTGTAAAGTGCTGTCAATGCGCATCCAGATATACAGCCGATAATACCGAGCACGGAAACTTTATTATTCCATTTTGTCCAGTTGCTAGCAATCAAACTTTACTTTTTGACAAACTGTGTCTACCATTGTGGTATTAGAATAAGGGCAACCGTAAATCAGACATCAGACACCAGCAGTTTGTAATTTTTGAGTATTGTCCCTTTTCCGCGGAGCGATAGAAATAGGCCTAGTGTAAAATAAAGAAGCATGTCAGTCAACACGCAGGGGTAAATTTCACATCGCGCGGTGTTCATACGTCAGTCAACGAGTCTTCCGGCCCGCTTCATCTTCCGCTACTTTCATTCTCATCTGAAGCGTCGTGCATCTTCAGTCTCAGCAGCCAACATGGCGCCTCTCTGCCTCCTCGTAGTGATGCGCCGTGCGATAAAATTAGTCAGTGTATTGACGATACAATACAATACCGCGATTTCCATCGTGCAACGTGTCTATCTCACAGTATCAGTATAACAATTTTAAAAAATGAATAAAAGGACTTTAAAAAAGAAAACGGACGGCAAGAAAATTTCTCATCATCTGTTTTTTTCTTTTGAACTCTGCGTTTATTTATTTGAAGGAAACGTGACAAATGGTCGAGTTACGTCAACTCTATTTTGTAGCAAAATCTAAAGTTATAAAAAAGAAATGTTTTGAGGAAAATATGAAATAATGCAAAATTGACGGATGGCAAAAATGATTAGATGAGACTGGTAAGCATTTATTTAAGGCCTATCTGATTCGCTAAATTTCACGGTATTACAAGTTTATTAGGCCTACGTGTGTGATCGAGTTAAAATCCGTAAACCGTATCGATTTAATAAGCCCAGCTTTAAATTTTTGATGACGGTCGTCGCGAGATCAGACAGTGCTTCCGGCGTGATTCAGTCATCACTGGGTCTTCGTAACCATTGCTGGCGTGACCCCGGGGTCAAAGGTCACCGCGGGGTCAAGAGGGCGGACTGACCCCAGAGGACATGGAATTGGCGTTGGCGCTGGATCGCGTGTCAAGGTATATTGCGGAACAGTGCGGCAATCTCTTGCGCTGGGCAACTAAACACGTTGTTCTCGTTAACTGCACTGTGGCGGACGGCCTCATGGACACGAGCGTGTCAATAGAACGCTGCACGATTGCGCCGCTGACGCTTGCCGCTAATTCGAAACACGTTGTCGACGCCCGGGCACGTACTGTCTAGCTCAAACTCCACTTAGTTCGATCTCTTCTGGACTTGTTGAACACCAAAATGTACTGTACAGCAAATGTACAACATGTCACGATGTTCAGTCCTGTCAGATGAGATGGAAATCATCGATCTCGGATGACCTTAAAGGTCACTGACAACCAGTACGGCCGGCTATCCTAGCGATAGCTGGGCTTCTTGTTGCTTAATAGCACACAGCACACAGCATTCTACCAAACAAAAGTTTGCAGCGATGAAATTTACATAAACAAGACGCGCCTGCATTGGCTTGTTGCACGACTTGTTGTCCGAGAGATCCACGACTAATCGAAGTAGTGGAGCTTGTGCTTGTATATGCGGACTTCTCGCTACATATACTGACTCAATCGAACTTGATCGGTCGACACGCTTGCCTGCCGCAATTCGTCCGCCCGTCACGTCCAATCATGCAATCACTAACTATAACTAATTCTTCGTTAACTTCTTGGCCGGTAAATAAGTAACAGCTTTCCACCCACGCGTTCGACCGCTAAGAACAAGACGACTTTGAATCCGACTGATTGAAAAGTTGCTTAACGGCACAACAGCTGTCACACAATATAATTATATGGTGGGGCTATTCAACGCCATTAATAATAATTCAGTAGAAATTAAAGTAATCAGTACTCGTAAACCATAATTGATGAAAAACTCTTTAAATTCGTGTATAAAACACGTGAACACGTGGCCCCCTAAACAACATTCCTAAAGTTTTCTGAAGATGCACACTGACAAATTAGGCTTATTTGGATGTAGTTCTTTATTATTCTCAGCAAACTAATTTGCAACGAATACTTCACTTTACAAGCTGCTCGAGTACAGCTTTAAAAATCCTTTCGTTGACAAGTACAGAGATGCAACGATGCACAATTAGAGCGTGTCTAATTCTGTGTGTTGTTCATGAATACCGTGACTTACATTACAGTGAGTGAGTGATGAGTAGTTTCTTAACGGCACATCAGCACAAAATAGGCCATTCAGTGCCATACGTGGTTAAAATTAGTTAAAAGCAGTTAATATATGTATTAAAAGCAAAGTTAAAATACTTGTTAAAATCAAGGCTATTAAGCTAATGTAAAAACAACATTATATACGATTGTAAAAGTTGATATCTTTAACATAAGCGATGATGTTGCAAGATGCAACATTTTCTAAAACGTCCTTGAGAGTGTCCACTCCAAAATATGTACATTTACATTACAGCATGCAGATAGGCTGCATGTGTTCAGAGATCACGGTGACTGAAGTTTAATGTCATGTTAACTGAACTGATAAATTTCTTTCTTACAGTGTAATACTATGTACATGTACTTTCATCTGCGCCATTTTGCACAATGACCTGTGTATATAAGGGTGATGAAATATATCAACTTCGTTATGTTCTACTCAAAAACTTTTAAACAATTACAATAATTTTCTAAATAGATTTACATCATATTCTTACATAATATGATTTTAAGTTATTATTGCATTCTGTCTCAATCTGCGGCTTCCTTGCATGGCGTAGAAAAAATGTAATTTTCATTTTAATAAATTTATCATTTATTGTAAGTTTAGTTTTTTAGGCGTGTACAGTATTTTACGCCTAAATTCATTTCTCGTTATAATCTTGCGTTAAAATAACCTAAAATTATTCCGAGACAGCTTAATATCGTATCGCACGCCCATGTCGCAGTCATAGACTCAGTTGCTGCTGTCGAGGAATTGAAAATGCATTTGCCATTTGTCAATCAATCAATCAACCAATCAAGCAGCAAATGCTTTAATAATAATAAAACAAGGAATTTGAGCTAATGCTCACGAGACGCGCGAAAGCCTATAGCAGTTCCGGTTCAGTAGTTTAGCTAAAAATTGGGATGTTCACGCTAAGTTAATATACAAATACCAAATTATCTGTCTGAATCACATAACGATAGTAGCGGGCACCACCTGGTGAATTATATTGACTTCTGTCGCAGCCCAAAATCGCCAAAAAATCCATAAAACCCCCTATTTTGGCGTTCAAGGTCATTCAAGGTCATTGAATTCGGCGCCAATCGAGAGCCAGTGTACGACTTCCTATTAGTGATT
>Ga0056128_1011374_pt1 | contig 10988 bp, 6 predicted proteins | sample WorMetLIZISLAND2_FD_71113 | JGI IMG/M metagenome (GOLD analysis project Ga0056128, IMG submission 71113) | Marine gutless worms symbiont microbial communities from Max Planck institute for Marine Microbiology, Germany - Olavius geniculatus... ... | reverse complement strand
GACGACTTGCCACAGACAACGATCAATAAAGCTATCAGCGACTTTCGCAAACGTCTGAACTCATGCGTTTCGGCCAGTGGCCGACATTTTGAGCATACGATGTGAACTTCGTACTGAAATGTGTTAACTGAACTGTGTGCTGGTTCATAAAATGTCAATTATTTCTGTTTTAAACCTGTTGTTTATCGCCAGTTAGTAAAACTCGTGATGGACGTGTTGTAAAATGTAAAAATTCGGTGGGTGGTCGCGCTTAATACGGCATAACTTTGTCAAAGTTAGAGATAATTGAATAACGTTTGGCAGGTTAGCGTATATCTGAATGAAAAATAAGCGTGTAAAATTTTGTTTAAAAATTCTCAGCCGTTTTGGAAAAATTATTAGAAAATCTTAGGGGGTAAAATTTTTTGGCGCACTTTGTATATAAAATAGAGGACACGAATGTAATATGGACACCTGGTATAATGTGTAATATGGACAGTGTCCATATTACATACATCAAAGACTTTGTTTTTAAATATCAGTCACTAAAAAGACAAATTATGTGTTCTATAATGACAATAAAATAACCTAGACAAAATACAAGATCATGCTCCCCAATCTAGAAAACAAAAACCTTGTAGAAATGTAAACACGCTGCTCCAGTTGACAAGATTTTCCTCAAGGTGTCCATATTACATACAACTACCTTACGCCTCGTAATCGAGTTATTTATCAAATGACTTGAATGATCACTAAATCAAAAAACGTACCGATAATTACAAATTCCGTTTTTAGACTATAGAAATAATCGACCCAGTGCTGCTATTATGCGGCAGTCCGTTTAGAGCTATACAGGTATACAATTGTGCAACTCTAAAGTTTTCTAACATAACCCATGTCCATATCGCATACAGGTGTATATAATATGGACACTGGTCATCTTCTTTTTTTATCGCTAAAAGCATAAATTTTGTGTTGCATAATGACCATAAAATAACCTACATAAAATACAGGATGATGCTCTTTAACCTAGAAAATCAAAACTTTGTATAAATGTAATTACGCGGCTCCGGTTGATAACATTTTCTTTAAAGGTGTCCATATTACATACATTTACCTTACACTGTGTCCCAATAAAAAGTGAAAAGTGGCTCCCAAAATAAATAACTATAACTCAATAAAAACTAATCATTTTGTCTGACATTTTAGACATATTGACCACAGGCCTAAACCAATTTTAAAAAATGGCACATTAATTTAGAAAAAAACACGACTAGTCCAAGAACAAAAACCTGATAAATATGAATTCGTTTAACCCTCACTACACATAAAGGTTGACTTGATAAAGTGGTAGACTAAATCTTATAATACATAAACAGTTGTATGTTTTTGATTAAAATTTTGATAATTTCCCCTTTTATGCCCATATTTAAAAATGGCATTACGGCCTATTGAAACGCCAAAGCGGTATAACTCGGTCCCCATAAAAAACACTTGCACGTTGTTTTTACCTACTCCTTATTTTCGTGGCCGGACAATCTGATAATGTCATTTGAATTTACCCTTGAACAATCCATGTTGCCACGGTAACTAATTAACCGTTGTATTCAAATACAAAATTGGCTATAACTCGGCTGGTATAACAGCTATCAATGAGATCTTTGTGTCAAAGAGGGGGTTTTCACGAATGAACAATTAAATGGTGCCACTTAAATTTTACGACGACGACCCTTGTTGCCATGGCAATGAATTTTGAGACAAAATTGACTATAATGTACCACTTTGCGTAAGAGATATCACCGAAATTCTTGCACCAAATGGGGGGGTTACAAAGTCGCGCTAATGAATGGTGCCATTGAATTTTTTTAATAACTGTAATTAGTTAAGTTTTTTTTTCTTTTATTTTGTATTTGTTTGCTACCTCTCATGATAAATAAAGAAGTATATAAATTTTACCGTGACTGACCCTTGTTGCCACTGTAACAAAATTTGTGACTCAGATCCTTGCACCAGTGTTCATTACTTTCTAGAGATATTCTGAAAACGTGATATCACTTACACAAGCAAAATTGACTATAACGCAAAATTTGTTACTATGGCAACAAAGGTTGGTCGTAGAAAAATTTTAATAACACCATTCATTAGCGTGACCCTGTAAACCCCCTATACAGTGCAAGAATCTTGGTGATATCTGTTACGCACGCTCAGTCATAGTAAATTTTGTCCTAAAATTCGTTACCATGGCAACAAGGATCAGTCGCGGTAAAATTTTAATGGCATCATTCAATTGCTAATCCACGAAAAACCCCTCTTTGACGCAAAGACCTGGTTGATAGCTGTTATACAAACCGAGTTATAGCCAATTTTGTATTTGACTACAACGTTTGATTGCCATGACAACAGGGATCGTTCGGGGGTAAATTTAAATTGCATTATCAGATTGCCCAGCCCCAAAAAACAGGGGTAACTGAAAATTAACTACAATTTTGTTTGTTGCTGTTTTAACTGACCTTTAACATCGCAGAACTTGCAGTTATGTTGTCGTAGTTTATTTTTTTCATTTTCTTCCATTTAGGTCTATTATACATGGCAGGCTCAAAGCCCATAAATAAAAACGCTGAAATACAACGTAAAACAATAAGTTACATACATTAGCAGAGAACTCTGAAACTATTCAGGTATTAACGCAGTGAGCTATAATGAATGATGCGAAACTATTAACCGTCATCAGGCGCTGCTGTCGTTGTTTCTTCAACCGGTGCTGCGGTCGTAGGCGGTTCAGTACGAGGCAAACTGAAGTCGTACCACGGACCCACCGGGTTACCCCCTTCCACTGGCACACGCAATGAGTCATAATCTTATCACATCGATAAGATTTAACGTGATTTCAGTGCAACGCATTTCTAGACTACGGGTATACAGGATCTGAACATGCTAAAATTAAATCAAAAACCGGAAATTGAAGCGATGAAAGAAAAAGCAGATTGGCTATCAACTTTGTGGTCGACAGTGTCGTAAGACCGACGAAACATAAATGTTTTCAATTCACGCCGAAAATTACGTGTCGCAGTGGTTAAGTCAACCTTGCGGCTAGGGCCTACTAACGAAAAAGCCCGATAGTCGCCCAATATAAAGTGCGTTATCACATTAGCTCATACTACTCAGCTGTCACTTCCGAGATTGTAAACCGTTTATGGCTACCACGACTCGGACTCATGTAAGAAGCGGACTTTTAAAATAGAGGGAATTAAGACCGTGAGGTGATTTCGAACAAACTGTTAATGAAAACTTTTTAAAATAAAAACAAATTACTCATTACTTCGCAAAATTTACTAGGTAGTGCCACAAGACTCACGACATTTCACACTTACTTATTTTACTGACACCCACTATGTTGCAAGGCAAGTATTCGCAGAACAAATATTTCTGATAAATAAACATTTAGAATAAAAAGCTCAGCTGTCGCTAGAAAGAGCCGACCGTTTCGGAGCGCATGGATACATGTACATGTTTACTGTTGACAGCCTATAGGAGCTCGACATCGCTCTGCACACAATAGCGCACAACTGGCACAGCGGAGTCCGTAATGACTCTTCAATTAGTGTTCAGTGGCAACCTTGGCTCTTTTTTCACCGTTTCTGAATACGACATACCGTTTAGCCACAAAAGCGCGTAATGATTTTTAAGATCATTCAAGGTCGATAATTTTTATCTCATGTGAAAAAGCGTACGAAATTTTTTATTGGTGATTAATAGCAAATCTTGGCCGTATCTCTCACCGTTTCTGAGATATGGCCAGTTTTCGCTTGAAAAACTCTTATTTTTCTATTTCTTTCATTTAACCCCAAATTTGAAAATGTTTTTCCTTGCACTGCATTTTCCAAATTTTGCACGCAAAAAACCTCGGCACATGGATTATTATTCGTGTAAAAGTTTCCCCCCAAGACTTACCCGTTAGCCAGGGTCTATCTGTTACCTACGATAGACAGACAGATGGACGACAGACACAATAACATTCAAAAATTTGTTCAAAAATTGGTGTATGAATCAACCCCGTACTTAACAGTTTGACGTCGATATATTATGCGCAGTCATGACGATTTTTACTGACTAGTACTGTCATATGATGTACATTTTTGCAAAGCTTTTTTGAAAACAAACTGACATGTGTGTCCGAATTCACCATATGTAAACATTTTATTCGTACCTAGCGCAAACTGTTATTGTTCAAATATACACCAACTTGAGGGGTAAATTCGCACGCTTTTTTAGAAAGAAAATGTCTGTACAGTGTACTAATCCGACAATATTTAAATAAATTTGCAGTCAATGCATTTTAGGCCGGTTGTCTATCATGATACCAATCGTAAGTTGTAAGTAGTTTTGGGGGCAGTGAAAAACGTCAAAAAACGTCTGAAGCCACCCTTTGTTATGGCATCTTTAACTTTTCTTACAAAAAAAAACAAAATAAAGTACAATTAAATGCGTATAGTAAAACTGTTCTATCATCGTTGTCTTTGTAGTCGCCATCCTTAGCACCATAAGTTCGAAACTTCAATTAGTTAACGTCAACTAATCGGTCAGTCAGTTTAAAGTATAAGAATTAGCCTGAATTCAGCTAAGTGTCCTAGTAGTTTCTGACGGACGGAGAGACAGACAGACACAATGCGGCAAAGTGAAAATAGTTGCGCGATTAAATGATTAAATGCGGAACATCATTAAGCGCATGACATGACAACTATTTCGTACGTTCTGTCGTACTTACAGTCATATCCAGCCAGGTATGCATGGGACGTGTGAGTGTTATTGGGTCCGTGATTGAAGACGAAAGCGTTGTAATAGCTGTCGTTGACAAGCGGAGTGGTTGTAGACAACGTGTGAAAGCCGGGACTGATGCTCAGGCCGTAGTCGTCGAACACTGCCACGTTTATCGTGTCGTTTGTGTCGCCTAGTTTAATCCACTTTTTGAAGCCAGCAAGATTATCTGCAACGAAATGATATATGATTGCCCTCAAGGGGTGTACGTCCGTACTAGTTTTTTTATCTGGAAAGATAAAACGTGTTCAGTGTTCAAGTGCTCTATGTTATTTATTGGCTTATCAACAGCAAAAAGTTTTCATCCGTATGCCGCTAGCTGTCATCCCGCTCGTCCGAAACCCCGCATTCCATTGCTACGCCAATGGCTAACGGTGGGCTCGGTCCCAAATTTTTAGTTATTGTTACAGCACAGCATTATTACCTCCGCCAAAAAGGTAATGTTTTTGCCAAACTTTGTCTCTCTGTGAGTCAGCAAAATAACTCAAAAAGTTATGGACGAATCTTTCTGAAATTCTGAGGGCATGTCGGGAATGGCAGAAACTACCAGCGATTCAATTTTGGGGGTGATCCGGAAGGAATCCTAGATTCTGGATCACTTTGAAATTTTCGTTACCATTACTTTCGATGGGGCATAAGGGAACCGCTGGCAAACCGAAGATGGTGCTCTCACCTAGCGAACAACATTGCCTTTGCGGAGGTATGCGGGCTATGACTGCTTTCTAGTTATAATTATACAGATGATATACGGCTTTGTCGCTTATCTGGCTTTCATTCTAGTGTACTCGTTACTTTACTTGCTTTCAGTTTCAGGCTGTTGCCACTGCGAAGTTGAATTTCTGAGTGTATTAATTGGCATTAACCAACTCACTCCTAGGAGGATGCTTTTGCAATTGAAATGGTTTTAACGCGCGTCTGCACGACTAAAGCGCGTAGGTCTGTCTTTCCGTCTGTCACGAACCGGTACCGATTAAAGCCTAGGTGAGATACATGTAGAGACTCGAGAGTTTTTACTTTATGATAGCCTGGTGTCTGTAGTTTCATAAAGTACTCAAAACTGTCAACTTTAGTTTTTTACGCTCGACAGCTATGCTTCGCGCGTTCTTAGCCATAGTCTAGCTAGGCGTCCGTCTGTCTGTTTGTCCATCCTTCCGTGTGTCTGTCACACCCTTGAATTTTATCAAAACAATGCAAGCTAGGATAACAAAGTTTTCAAAGTGGGCTGCTACCAAAAGTCTAGTTTTTAGTGACAAAATTTCGTGCCCATGGGTGAAAGGGTTCCCCTCGAACGAGGGTGTCAAAGAGCCGTACCCCCACAAAAAGTCGTTATTTTGCCGCTATTGGCACTAAGGCTAGGGCAATCTGCGAACAAAAACTGCTATAGGCTGTCGCGCGTTTTATGAGCTTTGCTCAAATTACTTGTTAGTTTAGTTAACTAAACAAGCAACTAATAATTTAACAAAAATTTAGGTTAAAATTTAGTTTAGCTGACTGCTGTTCATTGAAACAGTGACGCAACTTCTGACCCCGTAGACCCCGCAATGCGGGGGGCCTGCGGGTTTAAGGGGCCCAAAATAATGGTGTTAATTTTTTTTCACACAGCAAAAAAAAATCTAATGTCACCAAACGTGGTTTCTGAAGCGCCAAAAAGCTCTAAAATACGTTTTTGACCGGGGCTCCACTTCGAACCCCGCTAGGAAAGCTCACAGCGCTTCCCCAGACCTCCTAGCTGCATTGAGTTGAACTACTTGTAAGGGAAAAGAAAGTAGAAGGGAAAACAAAGGGACAAAAAGAAAGGGCAGAAGGGCAGGAAGCGTGAAAAATTGGGAATAAAAGAAAAGGGGGTCTTGGATGATTTTTTTGCAGGGAGCCCGAAATCTGAAGTTACGCCACTGACTTGAAAAATAATTTCCGTTTGCCTTTGTTCGCATGTTGACATCTAACGGCGAACGGAAATTATCGTTTCGAATAAAACAACAGAAGTTGCCGAAACGTAACAACTTAGCAAACTAGAAAACGTTCGTTAGAGTTCATATCTTCACCAAGTGCAGAAATTTAAACACTTCTACTACTACTGCTGCTGCTACAACAACAACTACTACTACAGTCTGCTGGTGATGTAATGACGTTATTGCTATTGTGACGCCACGCCTTAGTAATGCCATCACGCATTATGAGTCACTGACAAGCACAGACACACTGATACAGACACACACAAAGTGATTACCTTATCCCCGCTAGTTCACTACGTTCAATTTGGCGGAGATGATAGAGATTGTAATAGAGTTTGTTTATATTCTGATTTGTTGGTCACTGTTTCAACTCGGGTTTATCCAAAGATATGGAAATATACAGGGACCACAGTGGACACGCCAGTAAGTTACAGCGAAAGAAAAAGATTAATTAAGAAACAGTAAAAAAAAGTTTTAGAAAAAATATATGAGTACAGCGTGTTTTAAGTACAGCTGAAGGAAGATGAAGGCAGCAGAACAAAATAGAACAGGACGCAGTAAAGTGGTCGGCGGTCTACAAGGTGGGCCAAAAACTGGCTCAATTTTTATACGCCAATAATTTCATCAAATATTAACCGATTTTCACAACTCTTTCAATGTTAAAATCAGAGACAAATTTTTATTAACACTGTCACTATAGATTCCACCACACCTTATATATGTCGTTACACTACCTTGTGAAATGTCAGACATCGCACTCAAGCCGGCGACGACACTGACCAATTGCGTGATCAACCTTGATCGAGCCTAACATGTGGCCCCCATACAACCCAGACTTAAATCCAGTCAATTATGCTGTTTGTTGGGCTCTTTGACAGATAGATTATCAACGTCGACAATTCACGACAATTAGCCAGCTGAAGCAGGCAATCGTCACTGAGTGGGGCAAACTGTCGCATGGTTTGGTTGATTGCGCCATTGGTCAGTGGCGTCGGCTTGTGTAGGCCTACATGTGACGTAGTCCAGCAGCAAGGCGGACACATAATGTAAAACCTCGTAATGTGACAGTTACTTCAGACAATAACTGTGACAATAAACAGGTTGTTTCTGTTGATTTCTTACATTCTGTTGTTACAGATATCGCACTGTTTTCAATTGTTCCTTTTAAGACACTGATATTTCACTCGGTAATGTAGCTACACACTTGAGGTGTGGTTGGATCTTTAGTGATAGTGTTAGTGCAATTTTTTCCTGATTCCAACAGTAAAAAAATTTTTGAAAATCGGTTAATATCTGATGAAGTTATTGGCGTAAAAAAATTGTGCTATTTTTGGCCCACCCTGTATGTTTCACTGGCAGCGACAAGGCAGAAGTCAAGTTTTTGTCAGACGGGCTACACGTGTACGCGCGGTGAGTGAAGTATGAAGCTCAAAGCTTAACTGCATACTGACCAATAGATGTGCCGTCCAGTGTTATGGTGTATTCGTCTACATTTTTCGCCACCACTGTGAGATAGTTTCTTGCATTGGTGACAGTTCCGCCATCGTTGACGTCGCCGGCGAAAAACGTTATGTCTTTGGTGTACTTGTTCTTCGGCGGTACAAGCACCATCGCTGGATCTGAACGTCTTGCCGCGTCCACGGTCACGACTGCGTCACTCGGATTGTATTGGAATACCTACACCCACATACATGCACGCACCCAGCCTTAGCATACAACAGGGTGGTCCAAAAACGGCACAAAGTTTATGGCACCATAATTATGCAACCGTTCATCACCGATTTATGCGGTTTTCAGCAAAATGTTCCGAAAAAAATTCTTTATATGATAAAAGTCAGCGTTTAAATACAGCAATTAAATATTCTTCGTTTTTTGCCGCTGCCAAGTAAACTATTAAAACAGTATTACCTTCAATGTACTCTGGTCCATAAAAACATGCCACTATTATTTTTTAAGTAGCTCCGTGAAACATTGACCGATTTAAATAATTTTAACATGCGACATTAAGAAGAAACTTGACGCAAACGTCTGTAGTTTTGGCCACCTTATTTTAACGCTGTCGCTACACTACCGTGTGAAATGCAGAAGTCGCAGTTTGGCCATTGACAACAATGAATTCCTACCCGGTAGCGTATGCTCGGAAATTATTGACTAAATAGCGACAAACGCAATTAGCAATTATTATCACTCAAAAAATCACACGTGCCACACCACATCATCTTTATATCAGCATATGCTCAAAATGTCCTCCTGTAGCACAAATGCAAGCAGTAGACGTTGACACCACTTGCCAACAGCACGTTCAATAATTGCATGACTCAAGCGGTTCACTCGCTGTTGATGTATCATTTCAGTTTGTCGACTTACAACTTTAAAATGAAAATGCAATAACAGATTTTCAATGATTCTGTGGTCTCAGTAATTTTCTGAGCTGACGCATGTACTACCCAGTATGTATTCATTGTTGTCAATGGTCAAACTCCGACTTCTGCATTTCACAAGGTAGTGTAGCGATAGCCTTAAGGCGAGGTGGCCAAAACTACAGACGTTTGCGTCCAGTTTCTTTTTAATGTAGCTTGCCAAAAATTATTAAAATCGGCCAATGTTTCACGGAGGTATTGAAAAAATAAAATTGGCACGTTTTTATGAACAGCGGTGTCAAGGGTAATACTGTTTTTGCATAGTTCAACTGCCGTCGGCAATAACAAAAAATATTTAATCGCTGTATTCAAATACTGATTTTAGTCACGTAAAAAAATTTTTTTCGAAACACTTTGATAAAAACCACATGACTCTATGACGTGCGGTTGCAAAATTATGATGTCATTAACTTTGTGCCTTTTTTGAACCACCCTGTGTAGCATATAAAACTCCATTTAGCAGTTCCGCCATGCACTGTCGACGCCGCTTTTCGACAGTTGCTGGGGGACGCTGAAATCGCGAGACCTGACAACGCGAGACCATGTAGTTGAAGTTATAGGCCCCTGCAGTGACTGATACGATAGCACAAATATTTTTCTACATCAGCACAAAACCAAATAATACATAAGCACAAAATAAAATTCTACTAAAGCACAAATCTACTGTGGTAAAACAGCGCCGGTAAAAACTCTTTTTATTCATAAGACTAGCAGTTAAAAACATAAGTCAGTATAAGCACTGTTTATAGCTCTATGCATGGTATGAGCTTACAACTAAAGTACTGGTAAAAACTTGTAGCAAATTTTGCAGATGTAGTCTTTGCGACTGATTTGGCCTGTTGTATACGAAGCGCAAGTTCTCCTTATGAAGTCCCACTCCATAACTGATTAGCGCTGTTCGCACTATGCTGTAGTGCAGGGGTCTCAAACTCGCGGCCCGCGAAGGCGTCATTTGCGGCCCGCGACACATTATCTGAAATTCTAAAAATTTGGGATAAAAATAAGTCGTTTTATTCATTTACAGCATTTTCCCAGTAACCGAGTGAAACTACTATTTTTCTTATTTGCGTTCTTTTTAGTGGATGCTGGCAGCGACCAACGCTGGCGCTGGCAACTTGAACCATTTCTCATCTCTTCAGGTGGCAGGCCTAAGTGAAGTTAAGCCACGGCGGCTAAAAGATTATGCAGATGTCATTTCTGGATTTCTTGCAGAGTTCGAGCGATGCTTTAAAGAGTTCAATAATTTTAAACCACAGTTTGCACTCTTTGCCACTCCATTTGATGTTGACGCAGAAAGCGTCTCCGAAGAATTCCAGATGGAGATAAGCCTATTAGATTTAAAGTGTGACAAGCAGAAGCAGAAGTACACTACACGGATATGGATGTTCCTGATTTCTACAATTTTTTATTCAGAAAAAAGTATCCAAAATTAGTCTTTGCAGCCTCCGAAATAGCCTAATGGCGATGTTTGGCTGTACGTACGTTTGTGAACAGTTCTTCTCATCAATGAAGATCAACAAATCTGCTTTGTGATCAAGACTCGCTAGTAAATGTCTGAATGCAACATTGCAATTGGCTAACACCCGTGATTTCAAGACTAATGTCGACTCTCTGGTTTCTGCCAAATCAGCGGTAAGAGTTAGTCGGAAACGGGAAAAATCTGAAGTTTTAAACTACAGTGTATACTGTAAAAATAACTTCCGTCATTTGTAGGGGCCTATTAATTACTGCATTTACTGCATTTTGTCGTCTCTAAAAACAATGCGGCCCACCGGCTGAGTGATATCTTGCAGTGTGGCCCGCACCCCCAAATGAGTTTGAG
>Ga0056128_1011372_pt1 | contig 10991 bp, 2 predicted proteins | sample WorMetLIZISLAND2_FD_71113 | JGI IMG/M metagenome (GOLD analysis project Ga0056128, IMG submission 71113) | Marine gutless worms symbiont microbial communities from Max Planck institute for Marine Microbiology, Germany - Olavius geniculatus... ... | reverse complement strand
GTCTCGGGCCATTGCGTCTCGTCGAGACGTTTTGTGCAGGCGCGCGCCGTGCATACTGTAGCTGCAGTTAGAGCGATACTAACCAGCATGACATTTGTGGCTTAGACATATTCGTTTACAATGTTTTTACTCTTTCATTTACTTATTTATCATAAAGCAGAATTATGTCATGTCAGTATTTTTTTCGTCATAAAATGACCTAGTCGCAATGAAGATAAAGTGTATGATGTCAGAATGAATCTTATCAGCCAAATGTAGACGACGTATAAGGCTATAATCACCTGTAGATTACTAATTTCAGTTGATTGCAAATTGCGATAAACATAACGGCTCATGTCTACAGCACTAGAGCTGCAATTCTTTATGGTGCAAGCCGTTCATTATTCAGTGATAATTGTCAAAATAAAGTGCAAAAACCCACAAAATCACAAATAGAAAACGATTACCATGGTATAATTTTTTCATTGTCAGTGTGTTTCACCATACGTCACGGAAAACGTCTCGGCGAGACGTTGAAGCTCCTGAGACTCTCGAGAGTCTCGGGAGCTTTAAGGTCTCGGCCAGCGTCTCGGAAGTTGCAACGTCTCGTCTCGGTTTCGTCTCGGTCTCGGCTCAGAAGGTCTCGTGCACATCCCTGGTTCATATTCGTTAACGAATAGCAGCTTCTGAAGCTAAATGAACAGACCAAATAACAGTAGCGGGAGTAAGAGTGACGGAATCCAGACAGGTTAATCTCACTGAATCTCGTCAATCAGACATTGCTATAGGCCTGGTGGCAGTATTAAGTGCTGAAATGTTTACGTAGGCCCTAACTAGAATTTACAGCTAAATAAGCTGCGGTAAATTTAACTGTCGAGTGACCTCGTTCATTTCAGTGTTGTCAGTTTTATGTATTTTTTTCTACAATTTTTGTTTTGCTCGAAATTTGGGCAAAATTCGTTTTGAAATTTACGTAAGTTATACTACACGTATAAGCGAGATTTGTCAAGCTGATTTTCCGAAAAAGGCTGTAGACTTTAGTCCTCGTCACGTGTGTTTTCTAGCAATTTTCTACACATCACTGTCAAACATGTTCGAAGAACAGAAGGCAAACGTGAGTTTGGCAACTCGGGTTGGGCCGCATGTTAGAAACTCCTGTGTATGCTAGAATGATGTTATTTTCGAGTGAGTGACGGAGGCCAACGCGATGCGATGATGCAGTAATCGTGTATTACATGACATGTATTACAGATGAGATGAGACGGCAAACAGACCTGCTCGTACTGCCGACGCTGCTGCTGCTGCTGTTGCTGCTGCGTCAGCTGATCTGCGGTTCAGACGGCATCATTTCCTAATACTGTTGACAACGGTGACATCTCAGAGCCTATGCTGACCGCAGCGTGCCACCGCCCGTCCCAGATGACCAGTCCCCGAACTTCAGCTCTGACGATGATGATGATGATGTTGCTGATAATGCTGATGGCTGTTTGCTGCTTCGACTCGTCCCGGTCTCAGCAACTCAACGATCAGCTGCCCACCGTCGCGTAAGTCTCTTTACTCGATCTTTTCAAGCTTTCTCTGTTTTGCCACTGCAATGTCGTTTTTTGTTTCATTCCATTTCGCGCGGACCGTGCTGTTTTACTTAACTACAGCTAACACTATATAGGCCTAAGACCCAGATTCAGTATCGTGACTAAACATGGAGAAAACAGGAGAAGAGATTTCGAACTCGTTGTTGCTTCTCAGGTTCCTCCTATCAACTGTCCGAATTTTCATCAAAATGAAATAAAATTTAAGACGTACGAGCGACCACGAACTTGTAATATGTTCCGTCATCCCATGCTGTGCTAGTTAAGGTCATAGTAAGGTTAAAGATCAGAATCAGTTATTTTTTACAGCTCTTGCATTATAGAGCGTCGTCTGCTGTCTGTCGAGCGGTGTCCCATATAGTACTGTAGCTGCATGGACCTGTTTGCATAGTGCCTGATTGCAGTAGTCAGTCCCGGGAGTCAGTGTGTCCTGTAGCAGTCATTGCAGTGCGGAGGCGTCAGGTGTCGACGGAGAGCTCTACACAGTGACAGTTTGTCGTGCCTCTGAGCTGTTAGAATGCGTGCACACTGGCGTTCCGTCGCTGTCGTAGCGTCGTCTGTCCGTCCGTCCGTCCGTCCGTCGTTCTAATTGTGTTTACTATTGCACACCTGAGACGCATAACTTCACGCCGCTCCCATCATGCTGCTGCTGCTGCTGCTGCTGCTGCCCTGCAGACCGCTGACATTTAGGGTCCGGAATATTATCACTTTCGTAATAACAGTAATATTCGCGTTTGTCACGTGAAATATGCACACAGGGCAGGCGTAAAACTTTACCGAATGCGATGAGGCGGACAGATCAGTGAGAAAATTACAGAATTTTTTTAGTTTGTTTTTTTACAAAGTTTTAATTTTTTGTAGATAAAAAATAAGCTTTATTTATTTCTTCCTTCTTTCGTTTTCCGCTTGACTACTGCATGAAACGTCAGTGCTCGTAGATACAAATGACGTATAGGCATAAGAGCCTATGTAAATCCAGCACGGTGTAGTACCAGGATTAAAGAACAGGAATGTCTTAAAACTTACTGATCGAAATGCGGCGAAACAGTCCTGCGTGGTTACCGAGTTTTATAAAAACAATTTTTACGGATTTGAAAATGTGCTATTAATTACGAATTTCAACATTAAAGACGGATCACCACGAATTCTTATTTTGTAGCCGCGGTGTTTTCGGTGTTTTTTATACGTTGGGGACAGATGTTACGTAAGGCGAGAGAGGATACGTTCATGGTCTTGTTTGATGAGATTATGAAAATGGATGAAGGTAGGTTAGCTCAGTCGATAACCTGCTTATTAATCATACACCAACAATAGTATGGTCCGTTGGTAGTCGAATGCTGAAAGCTAAGCTTATACAAAAGCTATGGATCTTGTTAACAAGAGATCAGTACGTCTTGTTTTGTAACCCGTAACGACCCAGCTTGGATACAGGGTCAGCCTCTGCAGCCGCTGCTCAAATTTTAATGAAGACGTCATCGATGATTCTTTTGCGCCGTCGGTCGCCGTCATGACGGTGAAGCTGCCCAATCTGATACCTACTGGCTGACGGGAAGGTGTGTAGGATTCGCCAAACTCCAGTCCGCTGTCACGCAGCCATTTCACGTTTCATCACCACTGCCGATCCGTTGCCCGACTGGCAGTGTATGTAGGCTACGGTGCAACTCTCCAGAGGGCTTCGAGCGTGACAAAAATGAGTGAAGTGATGTATTTGAACATTGCATAAAAGGTCATCTGAAAACACAATGAGCGTCAAAACTTTTGTTCGTCTTGTTTTTGCCCCATACAATAAAGGATTCAGAATTTTGCAATAGGGGGCGTGCGGAAGGGCAGAGAATGATGTCAAATTAAAAAATTATGCAAAACGATTTTTGTGCAAAATTTTTACTTGTTTTAAGATGCATCCAGTAAATAGGGGTCGGCCGCCCCCTTTCTGAATCCACCATTGGCCCATACTCAATATGGGGAAGCTTATAGTGCTCTCCCCACAGGCCTTTTACTGGTGGATAATCCAAACCACACTGTCTTTCCGCAAAACTCCACCCCATTTTCAGCATTGAGGCGTTGAACTTCATAGCTGAAAAATCCTAACTCACTGTTTTTAGTAACGATTGGCGTTGCGCCGACGAATGAAGAAGTCATTAGTGCACATTGCAGTATGCGGCGGCTGTCGGTCGTCAGTCCGCTCACGTCGTCTGTGATGCGCCGACTGCTGGCCACGCGCTGTCAGCAGCCGACCACCATGCAGTGACGTCACTGTCAGTCGGGCACCGACACTGACAATGATACTTACAGACAGACAGTCGGGCATGTGCTCAGCGCCCGACATCGGGCTTAGTATATGCCGTGAGTCGGACAAAAAACATCGCCGTCTTTTTGACGAACGCGGGCCGTCTTTCTGTATTAATAATTACTACGCGCAACAGCAGTTAGTGTTGTAGCGCGTCTTAGCCGTCGCAATTTTGTCCGTCCGTCTGTCTGTCTGTCTGTCTGTCTGTCCGTCCGTCCGTCACACGGGTGGATCAGTCAAAAACGGCGCAAGCTAGGATCACCAAATTTTCACCGTCGGCTGCCTGGAAGACTCTATAGTTTCAGGAACCGTAAAGCTCTTTCATAAATTCGAAGAGGGTCACCCCAAACGAAGACGCTAAATGAGAGGGAGGTAGGAAAAATTTGCGATTTTTAGCCTATACGGCGTTGGCTGAGCGAGACAGGTCGCTTCCTCTGGTGAGTACGAGTAAAACACTAGAGATAATTTAGCCGCCGGTCGTCTGTCGCTCTCTGGCGACTGACTTAGATCTTGTTTTACTGGGCTTTCAAACATGCACTGCTGTTGCGCGTTCCCCATTGCGTTATCAGGACTTTTCTTGTTTTCATATTGCATCCGTCGATGAACAGTAGAATATGTATGGGAAAGAATCACATCGGCGGCCTCAATCATGATGAAAACGACAATCCTCGACCATGTGCAGTATAATGTATATGCCGCATATAGCCGGGCCATCTTAAAGTCGTTCTTTCAAGGCTGGCACTTGTACAGTCTTTTGCAGTCTGAAATTCGTTACCACTGAATTTCGCTAACGATTTCAGCTGTACGTTTTCATCACCTGCTTTAAAGAAACCTTAAGCCTTTTGCCTTGTCACGTATATGTTTTCCGCGCTTTCGATTCGATTTTGGCTGACGTGTGGTATGCCACGGGCTGCGTTAGTAGTAATTGTTATAATGATAGGCCCTATTTCCGCGGTAGTACGGATAGGCTCGAGAGTTTTTAGTGACTTCCATCAGAAGGCAAGAAGCGTGTCTATGAATCTTCTGTCACTGGACGGTCTAACCTGCAAGCAATAATTCGTCGTCTGCATCAGCGTCCGTGGAGCCTCTATAGCCGCGCAACAGCCCCTACAGAACGCTCGTTTCCATATCTCTCCAGGTTGTGTTCCGCGCTTGTCCCTATACTTAGCTGGTCAGGGCGTCTTTACGGGGATAGATCCTTGACCCAAAGATCCCTTGTAAACGATTCACGGCCAAAGAGAAGTAACGCGTGGATGAGTGAAAAAGTGACGAAAATTGTATCATTTTGCAGTTTATTCATAGCGAATGTCGACTCACTGAATGCCAGCTAGATGAACCTGCAGCGTACTAAACTGGCGTGCGTTTCGATGCGCGAAAGCAGCTACTGATTTCAGCGCGTCTTAGACATCGCAATTCTGTCTGTCCGTCTGTCCGTCCGTCACACTGGTGGATCAGTCAAAATGGTGGAAGCTAGGATCGCCAAATCTTCGCCGTCGCTGCATGGAAGACTTTAGTTTCAGGAACGGTAAAACTTTTCCATAAATTTGAAGGGGGTCATTCCGAACAAGGGCGCTGAATAAGAGGGGGTGGAAAAATTTGCGATTTTTAGCCATTAAGTCGCTGTATCTCAATAACGGTGCAAGATAGGGCCTAGGTTACTATTAATCACTAATAGGAAGTTGTACACTGGCTCTCGATTGCCGCTGAATTCAATGACCTTGAACGCTAAAATAGGCCGTTTTATGGATTTTTTGGCGATTTTGGACTGCGACACACATTTCAAGAGCGAATTGCGCCGAAACCATTTGAGATAGACATGGACAAGCTGCATATGAAATTTTCAGCATTGAACGTAGATTTCAACGGTTCAAGTCTCGATTTTCTACGTTTAAGAAAACCTGCGCACGAGGGCATCAAATAGCGGTACCCCCGTAAAAGCCGTTATTTTACCGTTGTTGTCCAGTCTTTCGTGAAAACGGTTGCATATCACCATGGGCATGTTGCCTATCACAACAAGCACTAGTGACGAGCTTTTCAGTCATATTCACACCCTAAATTTTCAAAATAAGGGTTTTTATTGATTTTTGCGATCTTCGGCAGCAGCGCACGCTTCAAGAATGAACTGCGACGAAATGGCTGGAGATAGACTGACAGTTTGCGAATAGGAACTGCCATAGTCTTTAGCGCTTCTCGTGAGCTCAATTTTTTGTCTTTCTTTTAGGGCGTTGTCTTTCATATCTTCCAGCCATGATTGGACAAACCACTCACGAACGCTGCATGATTCCCCTACCAGGCCAGGGAACACGCAGCACACTTGTGCAGCTCTCGAATTTTGTACGGAGACGATGCTGAGTTGTTTTTGGCATTTTTTCCGTCGGATTAAAATTTGTGGGCAGCGTAACGGACAAAAGCAGAACTGGAAAACCTAGGTTTTTAAAGAAAAATTTTAGGTTTTAGGTTTTTTAGTTTTTAAAGGTTTTTGGCTTCTTGTCCAAAAACAGCGTACAAAAATTACCAACCACATCCTGTTATGAGTGACGACATAATGACACGATCGATGTAATAACTCAAAAATCACGATTAAAGCATGAATTAAAATATGCTATATATATGTGATAAATTTCACAAAAAAATTTTTAAAACCTTGATAGGCCTAAGCCTAAAAATTGGACTTTTGAGGTTTCTTAGTTTTTAGAAAACTAAAACACGTTTTTCGGACTAATTTTCCAGCCCTGGACAAAAGCCTTCTGGACAAAATCACCCAGCAATTAGTAGTGTGTAGGCGAAAGAGACAGACAGTCGGAAGTAGGCCTACAAACGGAAGTCACTGGCCAGTGTTCAATGTTTCACAAGTAGGATGGAGATAATAACATTGGTGTTCACACGGAATCTGCATGGGTGATGCTGCAGGCTTGTTGCGGACAACACTGTGGCTTCGGTTGCAGGGTCGGACTACAGTTAGATTTTTCCGTTGGTTGGTCGGTTGGGTGAATGAATGCGTGCTATGATGTCAGGAAAGCCACGCGCGGAGACAATGTTACGATGACAGGCGGATGATGCTGATGCGGTTGCCATGGTAACTTGTAGCAGGTGCTTGCGCAATGATTGGCTGTGGCTGGGCCGGGCTTAGCAGCATGGACAACGACCGACGTACGGCCCGTAATCAATCAAATCATTGACAAATGCAGAACGTAACCGTATAGCTGTCTCTGTCTAGTACAACAAATGACTTACTTGCCGTCCGGCTCAATTACCGCTTAAGCTGATTACTGGCACTGACGTGCTGCACCAGCGCTTCTACAGTGGTAACGCAATATTCTGGATGCGACTGTCAAACGCGATCCACTCTCTTGTCGCTTCAGAAACAGTACATGAACAGAAGTGCACAAACACAAGTTTGTGCACTTTTCTATATCATTAATCCTGTCTGTAAGAAGTCTGTAGGCCTGTGCTATAACTTTTCGCAGGCGAAGTACATCGTCGTCGTAGACAGAACACTGCTCTGATATCCTCGGGATATTTCGTGCCTGGTTTACAAAATGTTCAGTGTACTATAGCGCCTATAGTGAATGCGATGTCACACAAGGTACTATACCTGCTCTCAAGCTGTCTCGCAATGTCGTCCATTCTCGGCCGAAAACTCTTTTTTTCCCGAGTCTTTTCTACCTTAGTTCCTCTCTTTTTTTCTCTCTCTCACGGACAGAATTCACGGATCACCGACCAGTGTGTCTTAGAAGTCTAGTAATTGTTAACTTGGTAAAGTGCGTCGGATTAAGCCAACTCGGCTGGCTTTTGCATATTCGTTTCCTGCATGCCCTTTGCCGTCAATAATGACGTATCTTGTGTGGTAGCCACTGTATAGGCCTATACCATAACAATTATGGCACAATTATGCGGCCTGCTAATTTCTGCGGTAGTGTGGGCAGTGGACTACTGCGGTATGAGGTAGTGGTATGTCTGCGTGATGCACCGTATGTTTGTTAGCGCTGACATATGACGGCTATTAGATGACGCAGTGCGGTGTCATTAGCTCATGTCAATCAGATGTCGTTAGCCGGATTATGAAGACCAGTGTTTGTGCGCGTAAGCAAGCTACGTCATAACATGACCTTTTATAATATTCTTCTTCTGCACTTTACGCCCAAGATTGCCGAGGTTTTTGCAGCAATTTTGCGCAAGTTGTAAATGTGATAAAATAACGCAATCCATGGGGACTTTGTTTTCCTAATGAATACGAGTTAGACATAATATTTGTGGTACATTTAACAAATATTTGTGCGCCGTAAATCAAAAAAGAAAAACACCGCATTTTTGACAAATATTGACGAATTCCAATTTCAGCTGGTACATTTTTCTTCTAAAAAATTCGAAATAACAAAGTGAGGATTTTTTTTCTTTTTTCTGTGTTGCTACTGTGCCATTTTTCTCTCTGTTTATTGTCTACCGTCAATCCGCTATCGGTGAATTAACGATTACCAAAGTTAGTCATTGAAAGCTAACGCGGAGGTCTCAAGCTGCACAATGAACAGTGGGATAGGTGTATTGTTTCTCGAACTGCTAAAACTTGACTTGTAGCAAGCCGCAACTGTTGTAATGAATTGCGTTAATCTGAACTCCGGAATTGACGAACCTGCTGACTATAGAGGTCGTTTTCGTGCGGAAAAAAAACGTGTTACTTTAACGTCGGTTTTTCTTTGTTGTTGCGGATGCACACAGTCGGCCATTCTGTAAATTTTTAGCGTGTCCGTGTGAATAGACTTTTGTTATATAAAACGAAGGTTCGGCGAATATTTTGAGCCGTCGACTCTTGGATATACGAAAAATGCCAGTCAGATCTTTAGTCGGCGTCGCTTATTTCACCGCGAACCAAGATTACGGCGAAAAAAATAATTCCCACGACAGCAGCCTGCATATCATATGCGTGCTGTCGGGCGTGCTGAACGAACGACGAATTTGTGGCGGATCATTTGCCACGGCCACATTCTCTTCAGTTGTCGCGCCCAGGATCTTCCGTTGCTGCATTCGCTGCGAATTTTGAATATTTGTGATTTACAGGGTAGTGTAGCAACGCGAATAGGATGCAGTAAGGATCTTTAATGATCGCTTTATTGCAACTGCATTAGAGTGTGTACAACGCAACAGCACTGAACCGAACTGAACGGGATTGAATATGTCGTTTTAGTTCAGTTCGTTAAGTGTACTATAAGCGAGTTAAGTTTAGTTTAGTTCACTTCTGTCATTTTGTAGGCCTACACGCTTTTAGAGAATACGTCTATGCCAGTAAAAGACTAAAACAGTTAAAGGTTAAAGGCTGTATATAGATCTTTAAGAGAAAGTCATCACAGAGCTACGGAGCGTCACCTGTCGTATGATACGACACCGTGTTACCTGCCACCCGACCTGACACAGGTGAACGCACCCCGCCTTAACCTTAGCCAAACAACAGACCGCTACTCGATATGTTGATGACGATTTGGCGAAGATGGTATTGGCATGATGGCATCGCATTGAGTAAATTTTAAATTATCGGGCGCAAAACAGAGAAAAAGTGTAGAAAATGTTGTGTTTATTTGTGTTTATTGTGGAGGCCATGTGTGCGCGTAGATTCGAGAAGTGGGCGGAGCTGTTTGGTCAGACATTGTACGCAGTTTCGGCGAAAGCTACGGCACTCACCGACTTGCAAACTGTACGTATATATTACGTCAACAGAGAATCGTTCTCCATATACGTTTATGGGGTAACTAAGTATATGTCCACGGCAATATTGGCAATAAAACATCATCAGCTACGCAGTTAGGTAATAACAGTTACAATGCGGCTACAGACTGCGCCTTTTTATACACTTTATTTCAATTGCGAAAATCTTTATTCACCAGGAAATGGTATCAAAATAAGGAAAAAAGAAACTAAATTTGACTATCCGTGGTAGTTATCACAACGCTCTTACGCCCTTTATCAACAGTACTGTTTGGTCATTAATTTTGGGCGGCCCTGTCGGAAGCACACAGATTACACCCTCATTCTGAGAGAAATGTGGGAGCCCATCGCTCCTGTAGAATTTGTAGCTTATGGAACAATAACGTCTGTCCACTGTTAGCTATAATGTGCTCGTCACTAGAACGCGATCGTATGTGGTAAATATTAATTAGTTCACTCCAAACGGGATCACAGCAAAACGCCACAGCGACCTCAGGTGGTGTTCATCACAGAAAGGGGCCAGAGGCGTTGGTTTTCAGTATTCTTTGCTAAGTAGAACGCAAAGCAAATGACAGTCTTTCGTGAAACGCAAAACGCTGCTGCACCCATGTATGCAGAACGCATCAGGCGTACAGGACGCTTGGGATATTAGACGGATACACACGCTGCTTTCTTATACGCCACTCGCCTTGGGCAACACGCTCACAGCTAAACTGTGAAATTTATATTCATCAAATCGTATAATGACGCCAAATTTTGCCTAAACGAATCGACACGATAGCGGTAAATGTCTGTTGACGCTTTCTTGCTGTCCGTTTTCTTCTCTCTCTGTTCGTCTGTTGTCAGTTGTTGAAAACGCTGGACCACGTGACAGTGTCAAACCTCCTGAACTAACTCGTGCATGTGTAAGGACGAAAGCAAAAGAGGAAGCTGACAGAAAAAAAACACCAGTACCACATATGTGCGTGGTGTTCAAGTTTTGACAATCACTCTGCAGTAAAGTTCGAACTTCTCACATCTGAAGCGCGTCTGGCTACTTAGCCGCTACGAGATTTTGGCTGCGATACACTGCAAGCAGCTACAACTTTTCATCAGACAACAATCTACGTTAGCGGCTAGCGCCGACGAACGTGACATCAATTTGTTCACTAAAATGGCTGTTGCTGTTTGTAAGCAGGAGCGTCCATCCTCCTCAGGACCAGGAGGCAATTTCCCCTATCAACTCGTATGCCCTCTTTCTCCCCTACCTCCCGCTTTTTCCGTTTTCTTTCATTTTCTTTTTCCCCTTTTCCCTCTTCTTCTCTTCCGTTTTCCCCAATGGCGTATTTAGGATTTGGCAAAGAGAGGGCTATGGCGAGCGCGTAGAGCGCGAGCCTACAACGGGGGTCTGGGGGCGGAGCCCCCAGCGGGATCCAGGGGCAGAGCCCCTGGTCGGGGGG
>Ga0056128_1011371_pt1 | contig 10991 bp, 4 predicted proteins | sample WorMetLIZISLAND2_FD_71113 | JGI IMG/M metagenome (GOLD analysis project Ga0056128, IMG submission 71113) | Marine gutless worms symbiont microbial communities from Max Planck institute for Marine Microbiology, Germany - Olavius geniculatus... ... | reverse complement strand
TGCCTACACTGCTGAACTCGCTTATCATTGCATGGGGTTCCGTGAGTGATTGTCACACTTACGTAGGGTTCCGCTGCAGCAAAAAGGTTGAAAAACACTGGGTTACAGAGACGGTAGGACTAAATATTGAAAACTATCGAAAACTACTGAAAAAACCAAAAACTACAAGATACTAACCAAAACAACCAACTTGAGACGATTTCCATAAGTTACATTTAGTCACAGAGATGTGCAAACGCATCCGCATACGGGACGCGCATCCGAAAGTATTCTGCGAACGTGGTTGCGGACGCAAATTTTGACGTTTTTGCGAACGCGGATACTTTCTAACAAAAAGAATTTTTTACTGGAACGTTTCTACTCTCTAGTAACAACAATACAACAAACTTTCACTTGCATTTGCAGTTTTTTTGCACATGCCACATTGTTAAAGGCTGTCCGTGGGTTCCAGTATATTTTAAACATTATCAACGCTGCTAACAGTGCAGACGTGGACGCCTGACGGCTTAATTTTGCGAACGCGACACGAACGCTATCCTGTGGACGCGGACGCAAATTTCCATCTATCGATGGAAGACCACGCCAAGACTACCAAGTGTGGCTTAGTAGTCTTGGTGTGGCTTGGTAGTCTAGTGGTTGGCGTGTCGGATCCAATGACCGCGAGGTCGTGGGTTCGATTCCTAAATACTGCACTCTCAAGTAACAACCTTGTTACTTGAGAGTGCAGTGGTTAGGGATCACTCAGTGGTTAAGGATGCCCCAGTTTGGGGGCCCTGCCGACTAAATATCCAAATCCAAATCGTCCGATCCGCAAATCTCTGTTCACAGTGCAATATTCGACCAACACTTGCCCATTTAACGAGGCTATCGCATACGTCCATCCTTCTGTTGAAAAGTTGAAGTTACAAATAATATGAACAATATGCGACGATTTGACACAAAACAATTATACACTATCAAATTTACAACTACTTTAAGTGACAAAATAAAAACAACACAACTTGTCCCTTCTTGGCAACATAGAATAGATAATCTCGTTGCGTTATGTTTACTTATTTATGAAAGGCACTGGCTACGGTGCCGTCAGGCCCAATGACTTTATAGAACGTCCTTGGTCAGGTCCGTCAAGACCAAGTCAAGACCACAGATATAAAAACCATATAATGTCTGTGGTCAAGACTTAGCCAGTAAGTAAAACCACCGAATAGTGGTCACAAAAATACTAGGGCATTCGTCGTGTTGCGCACAAGGACCACAATCGGTCGGAGGGACTTTGCCGTGGCTGATCCGGCCACTTGGAACAGCCTCCCCGTCGACGTGCGAACTTCATCACTGTCCAGAAATACATTTGCGAAAAAACTCAAAACTCATTTATTTGGCTGCGAGCGCTCTTGAGGTCTTCTCTAATTGGACGTTATACAAATTGACATATTCATTATATTCATACTTGAACATTTCTACCCATTTCTACGTCCACTATCATGACCTGGATCAACAAGAAATTTGAGCTAATGCTCACGGGACGCGCGAAAGCCTATAGCAGTTCCTACCCGCATGCAGTCACCCATCGCAGTACTAACCGAGCCCGGCGTAGAGTAACTTCGTTTCTGCCGAAACGCGTTACCAACTATGCCATATGTCACCAACGCCAGTACCGTGGCGCCACCTTGTGAATGATACAGCCTTGTGTCGCAGCAAAAAAATCCATAAAACCCCCTATTGTGGCGTTCAAGGTCATTCAAGGTCATTGAATTCGACGCCAATCGAAAGCCAGTGTACGACTTCCTATTAGTGATTAATAGTAACCTAGGCCCTATCTCTCACCGTTACTGAGATACAGTGACTTATTGGCCAAAAATCGCAAATTTTGCCCACCCCCTCTCATATAGCGCCCTCATTCGGGGTGACCCCTTCGAATTTATGAAAAAAAGCTTTACGGTTCCTAAAACTAGATCTTCCAGGCAGCCGACGGTGAAGATTTGGTGATCCTAGCTTGGACCGTTTTTGCCTCATACACCCAATTTTACCGTTGCCGTTTTTACCGTTTACCGTTCGCATAGTGGGCCAATACCTGAAGCAATTTTACTGCTGGCTGTTGAAAAATGGACAACTGAATAAAATGTCAGCCAAAGTATCAGAAATGTGAACAAAATGTGTCTTTATACGTTATTTTAATTAAGCAATCATATCACATTGAGTAAAAAGTGATATTTCGCTGGTTGTGTTTTCCCCAGGTTAAACGGAGAAACAGACGTTGGGTCAGGTGGGAAACTGAATGGTCGTTTGATGGCAAGTTGTGTCAGAAATATTTGTACCGAAAATTGTCAAAATCTGCTAATTAGTTTTTAAGTTATAGTTGAAAATGTCGGGGATGTTTTTAAGGCACAGTGTAGGCCCCCTATAAATGCCAAGCTGGCTATAGAAAAACCAGAGCGCGACTGTTACGTGCGCGTGGTTAAATCGTGGCGTGCCTCGATCGGTCATAAGATCGTGACTGTTCATCGTGACCGCTTTATGACAGTCGTAAATAATAACCTCACATGACTGAGCCACGGATTGTCTGGGCTAATAACCTGCTACACGGAGAGTGTCTTTCGTTTTTATTTTGTTTGTAATTTAATGCCGCCCCCGGCCTGAAGAGTCACACGCGCGTGATAAAACTGCTAGTAACTGCCATCTACGGTAACTGATTTTTAACTTAAATGCATACGGAACGGATCGGCAGAAAACTTATGCATCATAGTACGTGCCGCCAACCATAACCTGCACTGACGATTAGCCAGTGATGCAGCCGTGCACGGCCATTATGCAACGTCTTGAAGTACAATTTCCATTAGGCAAACAAGTTTGCCAAGTAGTTGGTAACCCGAAAGTTGGCAACTAGTTGACGAACTTGTTGTCAACAAATGAGACGACGTGCATGGAGAATTATGTGGGTTTCCTATAGAGAACATTTAAGCCTATAGGCCTAATTTCAAAACCAAGGAAAACACTTCTTGGTTATGCAGAATTTTTTTAAAACTTACAAACCATAAAAACCTACAAAGTTAAAAACTTTTTAAAAAAAATACAGTTTACCAGCCCTGGCATTATGCAACGTACAAAATAAAATAGGCAACTGACATTCATACTTACTTAGGCCTACTTATTAGTTGAACACTAAACAGTTATGTGAAACATTATACATACTTTTTTGCAGAAACATTCTGCCAAATAATTAGCCAAGATAAGCACATATTAATGTGGGCAATTTTAGTTAAATTGATAGCGCCCACAAGAATATTAAATATTAATTTATTTCCTTAGACTCGTTGGTTCTGTGTGTTGCGTACAAAGAGAGAATTAAGCTTTGAACCACCACATGAAAGACAATTTTCCAGCTTGTTTTAATTACATTTTATAGTACTGGACATTACCTGTTTGTGCTGAAAAAGTTGGATGGGTTTAGGTCATTTCTCATTATGTAATACACGCCTAAGCCTAGTATTTAATAGATGAAAAAATAGGCCTAAAATTTTATTGCTTTGCAGCTTATCAGCTGAAATATAATTGCCTACATCCCGTATAACGATTCTTTATTTAATTGCACAAAAAAATCAGCAATTAACGCGCACTTTATTCGCCAACAGCAAATACAATCAAACGATTGAAAGCTAACGATGGTATATGCCAAATGAAATGTACGAGTATTTAAACGTTTTAAACAATTGCTTGAATTAGCAAATTGCATCACGAATTTTCCAGCTGCAGGGCAGAAGTGCATGTAAGTGAATAATGCTCTACGATAGCCTACATAAATGCATACGTTCAACGTCTTCTTTCTCAAAACTATAAAACGCTACTTATGCATTGCCTTATACCAGTCAAGTGGTGCTTATTAATGCCGATCTTATAGGCCAAGTGCAAACTGAATGAACTTGTGTGTGATAGGTAATCCTGCCACAAAATTGTAATTAATAGGCATATCACGGGCAACAGTGGATAATACAAGGGGGAACAGGGGCCCAGCCCTTCTTTCACCCTTACCCGTAGACAATGTGTAAACACACGTTTAAACTGCACTAAATTTGACCAGTTGATTCTCAGGAAGATAATAAAATTGCTGCCACCGGATCTCGTATTTCAAAGACATACGAGATTTCGTCTGAAGATCCGCCCCAGACCCCGCTGAGAAAGCTCACGGCGCTCCCTCAGATCCCTAGCTGGTCTTTGGGTGTTTTACTTAAAAACAGAGGAAAGGAATGAGATGGGAGCTCCCACAATTTACATTTCTAGCTGCGCCACTAAAAACGAACTTCTGACGCATCAAAGACTGTGATGTTATAGCCTATCGTCATTGAGTAATGTCACCCCAATTGTTATCCCCGTGACTCAACGGCGAGCCTGCGGATTCTCATTCAATGCAGACAGTAGGCTATAACAGAGGCCCATCTCATCTCTTTCGCGAAAACGGCCGTTCAGCCGTTTTACACAACTGTAGTGTGTAGCCGCAGTGTTGTTTTAAGCCCATACTATTTGCAACTGAAAATAAACGCATATACGGTAACTAAAACTGGACTAAAGCTTAAACTGCTTTCACAGATAAAATTTACTAAAACCACCTCTGATTCGTGTCAGTTTATCTTAGAATAGTTTGTGTTCGCCCAGTTCTAACAGCTAAGCTATCACGAACGTGCTGTTAACGCCATGCTAAACAGTTCACTTTTCAGAGAGCGACTAAAACACAACGATTCGTTTGCGAGTCGCGACATACGGCATTTATTATGAATACGTTTATATTGATTTTTGATTTGATCTGTATTTCGTTCAACACAATCATAAATAAACTTCCCTTTAATTCAATCGTTAATTTCCGTATTTTAGAGGTCGCGATGAAAAATCAACGCCAGAAGTTAAAAATCAGGCGTCGATTTACGACGTCGATTGGTAACTTATCATGACGCCCTTAATGACGCGATGTGTCTTGGGCTTTAGAACACGATCCACGCGCAGAAACTGCAATTGCCACATAACCCCTGGGCTACTCGTTCAGAACTTGCATTAATATGAACGACCACCATTGGAATACATGCAAACTCGTGTTTACTGCTACCCCTCTATACGGACTAGCACTCGTGTCTATATGTGAACGCGGTCATGCAACATCAGAAAATTACTTTAAAAATATGCAAAGTCATTCAAATCTAAATTAGTAACTCTAAACGCTTGAATTTCAGTACTCCATGTGGCAATAACTCGCACGCATAAAAATATTTACGCAAATCCACATTACAGTTTACGGCTGCACAACTTTCTAGCACCATACCTGGTTGGTGCAGCTTGCGCCCAGTGAAAAATGAGGGAAGTTTTTCAAGGGTGTAGATCAATTTCCCCTTATTTTTACTCAGCAGCGAGAAAAAAAAGAAAGGTACAGGGAGGGAAAGGGGATAAAGCATAGAGAAAGGAAGTAGGCTAGAGTAAAAAGGGGGAAATGGGCGGATGGAAGGGAGGCAAAGATGGGAAGAAGCCAAAAGGGAAAACTTGTGCCCAAAAGTGGGGAAACTTGCGCCTGATTTTGATTTTAGATTTAAGGGGATAAAAGCTACTGCGGCTGTAATTATAAACTATAGATTAACTTATAAGATGAGGCCTACAATTAGGACGACGTCTGTGTATAACTAAAACATCACAGTATTGTAGTGTATTATTCAGTGTTCATTTGACTGACTGTTTCTATAGAGTAGGGCAGTCTAACCACGCATCGTTGCGTATTCATGCACTTTCACAGTGCAAACTAGAGCGTGAACCATAAAACAGCACAATACTGAACTTTTGTCCACGTCTTAGCCAAACGTCCATAGCGATTTTCTTTTTCTTCTTTTTTCCATAATGTACAGATCCTCTTGCGAGTAATGTCGTACATTAAACATTTTTTACTTTTATATTCCGTGCTAGAAATTTGCATTATAGGTTTATTACTAATGATTCTACCACATTCTAATTAAGTTTTAGCACCTAAAAGTGTGTACAAAGCCATAGTAAAAAATAAATGAAATGCATGGACTGAAAAGCTAACGAAATGACAGTTCTGTTCCGCTCGATCTGTACGCGCCTTAAGTTTTACATGGCGCTTTAATGCTCCACTCGTCTTATTAGCAGTTGTCTCTTTATATGCACTAAGACCACGGTGTTGACAAATAATCAACGTGACGCTAAATTGTGCTGCGCAACGCGTTCAGTGATGAATTGGTGGCCATTGGTACTCTTATCGGCTTTGTGTTAGCTCGTCTACTAGTACTAGTATCTCCTCGGTACGCCTGCATTTTTGTTTGCCGTTACTGTGCTTTTTTCGATTCAATTTTCGTAAACTGACATTTTAGAAGGTAGTGTAGCGACACCGCTAAGGTGTAATGAGATCTATGACAAAGACCAAATTAATTAAGCAATAGGCGGAATTGCCTTATTTTTATTCGCTAGGCGGCAGCAGCAATGCAACTTGCAACTGCGTGTTTTTGCCGGGAGTTGACCCCCATGTCCATGAGACCAGAACGTAACGAAGAACTCCCCGCCCTAATTTAAAACTTCCTAAATAGCATTCAAGTCTGTCGACCTGTTTAGTAAAAGGCACGGATGCGACAGACGACAGACAGACAGACCACGCTACGGAAAAATGTGTAGGAATAAGCGGAATCGTTTGCGCTCTAACACGCGATACCGCTAATAATCATTTCATTGCAATTTTTCTGCTGAGTCTTTCCGCAAAACAATTTTGGCAGTTCCACAATATCTGGCAAAGATTATAAGACAAGCTTATGTAGAAAGCTCGGCGTCTTGTTTTTTGAGTCACCGCGTACATGCCACTGTTTAGCACAGACTGTCTGTCATTTATTGCTTACCTGGGTAGGGCGCCACAGGTAAGGTAAGCCTTCGTCACCCTTATATGACTCAACACAATCGCTCGCTCACTCACTCTATCCCTTTAACTCAGCCGGCTTTCGCTGGCTGCATTTCCGGCACGAGATGTGAATATAAGAGACGCACCGCCGTATAATTCCCGTTAGTCAGATACGCTTAAGCTTAGCAGAAGCTGTCATAGGAAATAAGCACCAAATATCTATCTGCAGCGAAATCATGGTGAGACCAGGTGGTCCAGCTATAATTGTGCGTTGCGCACTGCTCGCTGTGGCACTCTGGACCATCAGTGCTCACGCGCGAAGTCTGAAGCCAATGAGAAAACAGCCGGCAGTAATTACGACAAAATTGACCATCTTATCTACGAGTATGTGTCAATATCATCACCAACGGCATTAATCTGAATTTCTTTTTAGGGAAGCAAATAGGGAGCGCATTTTTCCTGGAGGTCAACTGACATTTTTTCGCACCAGCATTTTTTTATTGTAGGAGGGCGATCGAAGCGCAGCAGGTCTTATGGTCAGCTGCCCTGATGTTTTTTTGGCGTCTGGCAGCTTTATAGGGTGTTTACACGATCCAGCATACGTCCAGCAAACGTCCAGCATTAGCACGTGTATTTGGAATACATTTGGTGGAAGTTTGCTGGACGTTTGCTGGATCGTGTAAACACACCATTACTGTAACTTCTGTTTATGACGTCTCTAATCAACTGCAGTTTGTTGATGTTTATGTCTTAATGCTTTAAAGTTTTGTGATTAAAGTTGCTGTTTCGTTGGTGCATTACCTGTGTAATGGTACAGAAAAAGAGTGGTGGAGAATTGCCTCTTTTATAAATCTTATATTACAGAAAAATCATTTTCTTTTGTGTTAAACGTTACAGCGACGCCTGAACCGAGCGACGTCGAGCTTGGTCGAAGCCGTGATAGACCATGGGACACGAGTCACATCATCCGAAGACTGCCCGAACACGTTCAGATGAGACTCGACTTTCTTGCCCGCGGACGACGCATCGATCTCAATCTCACAAGGTCAACCAAGGTCAAGTTTGACGCACGGCCAGGCAGACGTAAGGATAAAGGCCGAGATGATGATGATGATGATGATGTAACACAGCAACGTCGTCAGCGCCGAGGCAAGAACAAAGTGTACATTGGTGAAAGAGGTCGCGTCACTCCGTGGACTGCAGACGACCAAGATGACGATGACGACGGTGACGAGGTTAATAATGCTGATATTTTAATTGATGAAAATCATATTATTCAAATTATCGCTGTCAGTGTATGGAAATAAAAATTAAAACAACATATTAAAACGATATAGGCCTACGTAATAAAAATAGACATAAGGCGTAAATAAACGATCTATTACTTCCACATTCTTGGCTCGTTATTGCAAAGTTTATTTTTTCTAGTAGACCTATTGTTGTATTATGTTATCAGTGACATTCATTGATATATACTGTTATTTTATTGTGGCGTGTTAGTGGCTGCGGCCCTTTGTCATTAAATAAAAATAAAAATAAATAAATAAAACGAACCAGCAGTTGTTGCAGACGTTTGAAGTGTACGAAGACAAGAACTATCTGGCATCGATGGTAGTCGTCAACAGCACGAAGAAAGGCCGCGAAAAACAACACTATGTACGCCAATTTTATATTTTTGTTTTGTACAAACTCATATAATATTTATTAGTTATTCGGGCATTGTAGGCCTATGTTTATATTTTGGCAATTATTGGTGCAGGTGTTGTCTGCTGCTTAAAGCGCACGTGGCGCTAGGGCGGCTAGGCTGTAGTCTTTGCTTTGGCGCCGACCTCTGCCAAGAAATATCCGCTTTAAAGGAGGATTTTTAACTACAAGTTCTACCGCACTACGAGCGACAACTACGAGTGTCAACCGAAGGCGCTAAAAATAGTAAAATAATCATTGTTGAAGCAAACACGTAGCATTTACTTTTAATATTTGCGATTCTTATTGACGCGTTACAGGCATGTTGTGGCACGATGCGTCTTCACGTCGTTTTTGTTAGGCTATGGAGGGCATAAAATCAACGTTGTGGACAAGGGTGACTTAAAGGGCCAGGCCCCCTTAATGTCATTTTTTGGTTCAAATAGAATGGAAAGAAATAATTAAAATTGCTGCTATCAGATTTTATACTTTAAGGTTACAATGCATCAAATTTGATTTCAGCTGGGACCCTGTTTAAGACCCCGCTGCATGAGATCACAGCGCTTCCCCAAACCCTCCGAGCTGGAATTTAAACGTTGTACTTCTAAGGGAAAGAAAAGAAAAAAAGTTAAATGAAGTGGCTGAAAATGAAAAGGGAGTGGGAAAAAAGGAGATAGCAGGAGTAGAGAAGAGGGAGAAAAAAGAAACGACAAGAAAAGAGGAAAAAGGAAGAGATAAGAGTGGAGTAAAAAGGAGGCGCTAGATCTCTGCCTTCGGACCCTTCCAATATTTACGAAAAATAGACGCGTTTGGCTCAAATCTTGATTGTTATTTCTTATAAAGTTATGTCTGCGAGTTTTGTATGTCTTAGCGTATTTTCAGTGTCTTTCTGTGTGAACATTGCGCTTGTAGGCTAGTTTGTTTTGTCAGTCTTGCAACTGGGTAAAGGGGTGTTTACACGATCCAGCAAACGTCCAGCAATTCACGTGTATTTTGAATACATTTGCTGGAAGTTTGCTGGACGTTTGCTGGATTGTGTAAACACCCTATAAAATGGGTCTAATGATGACGCTGATGCTGTTGTGTCATGTGGCTGCAGATGGGCTGCATGACAATCGACGGGGTGATGTATTCTCTACGCCGGTACGTCCGAGGTGCAATCAGTCGTACCCCGTACCCCGCAACGGTCGAGAATGTCGACTTCGGTAGTGACACCTACCGGCTGATTCCAGTCGATCTGAATCTTAGCTTAGATGATGAACCAAGACACGCCCACCACGGTCAGTCGGAGTTCTATTCATATATATCAATTTTTATTTCGCCAGATGACAAAACCAATCAAATGCAAATAAAACATCGGATTTGACGGTTGTTTGGTAGGAAAATAAAAATAATTTTGATGAGTTCAATTTATTTGAAAATTGATTTGGTTTGGAATCATTTGCAAAATTATGATTTTGATTTTGAATGAATTTTTAAACAATGGTTTTGATTTTGATTTGAAAAATTGATTTCGAAAATTATTTTACCCAACACTGGTAACAACATACTAATACTTCATCCGGAGAACTTTGTTTTTGTAGTAAATATATTCGTTTACCACTATTTTTACTTTCCACACTTTCTAACGTTTTTTCGTTGAATAAATAGAAAACGTTTGCAAAAGTTTATTACAACTATGGTTTTTACGCGCGAGAGCTAGCATAGGTATAACGCGTATTAGCTACAGTAATTATGTCTGTCCGTCTGTCCGTCTGTCTGTCTGTCCGTCCGTCACGACCTGGTACCAATCTAAGACCAGGTGAGATAGAGATTTCCGGTTTACACCACATGATAGGTTATTGTTTCTTTTTAGCAATGTATTTGTCGACAATGGCGAAATAGGCCTACTCAAGTCACGCATCGTCTAATATTCTAAAAAACATGACCTGTCTACACAATAAGTCTTTAAAAATGTCGCTTTGTTGTCAATGCAGGTCATACCAACGAACGCAACAGCACAACGACAACGATTAGACGGCCCAGCGGTTAGTAGGCTATAAACATTACTGTAAACCTATACTGCTTCTTACACGTTGTATGTTATTCGTACGATATACACTGTAGGCCTAATAATGTTCAAACTGGACACGAGACATCAATAGACTATGTAGTCCTGGATGACCCAGGATTCAAAAAAATATCGAATAGCCGTAAAAAATCAGCTAATCACTTTTTTCATTAATCATGCTCAACCATTCCACGACATTTTAACAACATCAGTTCACAAACTTTGCCGTCAACATCTGCGTTTTGCCACTCAGCGGAAGTTGGCCGTACCGCGCTATCGATTGAACAGTTTCGGTCGTCGGCGCTTTTCTGTGGCGGGCCCGTCGACTTGGAATTCGCTGCCAGACAGTCTTCGTGACCCAGAACTGAGTCTCGATACTTTCAA
>Ga0056128_1011370_pt1 | contig 10993 bp, 7 predicted proteins | sample WorMetLIZISLAND2_FD_71113 | JGI IMG/M metagenome (GOLD analysis project Ga0056128, IMG submission 71113) | Marine gutless worms symbiont microbial communities from Max Planck institute for Marine Microbiology, Germany - Olavius geniculatus... ... | reverse complement strand
GGTACATACATGCTGCTTATCATAACAAGCACTGGTGACAGGCTTTTTGAATTTATCAACATCGATGACCTTGAACGACCTTGAACCCTAAAAATATTGATTTTAAGCGACTTTTTGGCGATTTTTGGCTGCAAAAGAGTGAATTGCGACGAAATGGATGGAGATAGACTACGATTACCTGCGAACAGGAAGTGCTATAGGCTTTCGCGCGTCTCATGAGCTTTGCTCAAATTACTTGTTGGCACACACATAGCCAAGATGATAAAATTATGTGAGGTACACTCATTGTCCATCTCATCTAATTTATGTCAATGCACTGCCGTGTAAAACGCAGATGCTCCAAAGTGTTACATTACGCTGTGATTATCAGTATTAGATTGCTCACCTTTTCATTATCAGTTTGACAGATGGTGCCACGTGATTTAACAATTTTGTGTATTATGTATTTTACACTGAAAATAGCAGACAACAAATAGCTAACTTATGAGCTCAAAACACACCTAATCCATGAATAAGTGCTGTGATATTGATCAGCTGATCGTTAATGCCGCTATCAGCCGTGGCATTATGTCTAAGCCATTGTGTACATTGTGGGCATAAATTCTAAAAATTTGGAAGCATGTTGTTACACAAACTCATAATTCTGCTAAATAGAGTACATTTTAGTTTATTGTGTGCTTAATTAAGTTGTTAGAACTTTTTTGGTGACAACAACTAAGCATTATGCAACAGTTTGGAGTATCTGTTTTTTTACATGGTAGTGCACTTACATAAATTAGATGAGATGGACAATTAGTGTACCTCATATAATTTTATCATTTTGGTTATCTGTGTGCCAAAAATTATCAAAGTGGTGGAGATTTTACGAAGTTCTGACTAAAACAAGTTGGGTCATTTTTGGCACACTCTGTACATTAGTCTTAGGCAGCATTCTACTGTGTCATTGCACATGGCCTTATAATGTTCAATATGTTCACTTCTTCTTGAATCATAAGACTTATGTAAAGTCTGCTCGTTAGTCTTAGAACTTATCATCCATCCATCTAACAGTTTTTTTTCATCCGCGTTTTTAAAAGATTTTACTGAAAATTGTATCTGTCTATGTCAGCCGATACCCATTTTTGGGCCACCTGGAACGATAGTTCGGGAAGGCCTTATGTTTTGCAACAGCTTTGATTTATTATTTTTTGCCACCAGATCTCCGAGCTCTATCGGCTGATCGCCCCGAAATTTTGCCACATGACGGAAAGTATGTTCAGTTTTATAATCTCAGTCCAAAAATTTGTGTGGTTTGCTTGTTGCTTTGTGATTATTAAAAAAAACAACCAACGACTTTTTGTGAAATTTTTACAGGGGTAGAGCAGAACCACAGTAATAAGTAGTCTGATTTTAACAACAGTCTGATCATCATCCATCTCATAATCTAGAACCATGATTTTTACGGGATTTTTAGTTTGTATTTTGAGACAGCCGAAAATAAACTCGTTCTTTGGCAGAGGTCTGAACTTTCTGACTGCTGTCTTCTTGAATACAATGAATAGTAATTCGAATTTTGTTCTACTAAATTTTACAAAAGAGTGCAGCAAAGTGCTTGGGTTGAGAAGGTAGCAACTCGGCGCTATTCCACAAATGGGGCAGTTTCTTGGAGTGGCTTTGCTATGATGACAGAGCAATAAACGCTGTCGTGGTTTATTGCAGTAATATTGCCTCTTACTCAAGCACAGTAACCCATATAGGTTTATCTGCTGCACATTGTGGACGAATTTAGCGTTTCGCGATGGGACTGTAAATTGGTGCTTTGGCTGATGGAGCTTACGGTGCATTGGGCTCCGTTTGAATAATAGGACGATCGCGTGAGTGCTCACGCCAGAACGCATGCAACTGGCGGATGCTGCGTGACAGAATAGGACTGGGTGGCGCCGAATGTTCCATACTGTTCAGAATTAGCGGTAGGCTTATAGGGCGTTTACACGATCGAGCAAACATCGAGCAGCAAGCTCGACGTTCTATGGTAATTAGCATGCTAATTAGGAGGGCGGGCGGGTTGTAATTGGAAGGCCTATATAACACGTGATCAGCTGTGGACTAAGAGCCTAAGCCTAGGCCTACATATGAGCCAGGGGCGGGGTTCCAATAGGCCTGCTTGAGCCAGCTCGATGTTTGCTCGATCGTGTAAACACCCTATTATATCGAAAGTAGTTGCGCTGATGAATGATTGTAGTGGATTCCCAGTCTCACGTTGTTGTGTGGCTTTGTGAAACGGCGGCGTTGCGAGTAGGCTAATCGCAATCTTTAGTCAGACACCAGTTGCTCAATTCCGACAGAATTCTGACAGACGGTTGCAGATTTCAGACGGAGGAAATTATGGGTGCTTGAAATTATAATTTTGGCAAAAATCACGACTTTCGCCAAGGATTTTTGCCAAAATTTTGCATTTTTGCAAGAATACTCTCCGACAGTTAGATTTTTCAACGATTTTCCGACAGCCAAAAATTCAGGGTGTGGGTTGACCCGACTGGTTTTGTGCACCGCATTGCTGTTTGATTCTCTGTGTGTGAGCCTTGCAGAAGCAAATGGTGATTAATCACACTTGAGTAAAAATGCTATTTCTTTGCATGGCAAAGATAATCATGATAATTATCATGATTATCTTTGCCAAAGAAGGAGCATTTTCACATTATAATTATAATTTTTACATTTTTAATTATAATTAATTCTGTGAATCTATGTGACTGTTGAGTTCAGTTCTGCCACCCAGTAGGAGCATGGCTAAAACCCATTTTTTGGCTTCTTCTGGGAACACTAATTGTAATACCCGATAGTTTCCGGCGGTACGTCACCTACTTCCTAGGAAACGTATTTGCATCATTTGGTGAAGTGGATTTTGGAAGCCACGCCCGGGAGAGCATTTTCGGTCACAGAGGACTGGTCGATATATGTTTCCAGCGGAATTGGTCCATCTCTGTCCATAATAAGCGAGTGCTGTATAATGCATTGTATTGATTCATCAAGGTCGTCGGTCGGTCGGTGGGTCGGCCACTCATAACTATTCTCACAGGGCGTCGTCGTAACTGATATGCCCCGTTGACTGGTTCGCCGTACCTCCAGCCGCGCGCACCGACGGATCAAGCCATCAGTTGACGGCACTGCCATGACGCTGCTCTGAGCTCGGCGTCTTCGTCTGTCGTCGTCTTATGTTCGTTTCCTGCGGCCCCGAAGTTGAGTTGCGGTCGCTCGGTGGACCCGCAAACGGCTTCGTGATTATTCAGAGTTAAGGGCGTTGTATTTTGTCACTCGTATAGTTTTGTAATACTGGCCAATACTATAATACTGGCGATACGCGTCACCAAGCAAAGGCAGCTTACCTTAATTTGGCTGATTGATGTTGGCAGACTTTATTTAATGCGTGTACATTACAAAGCGACTGAACTGAACTGAAGTGATATTCCAGTTTAGTTGCGTTGCCAAGCTAACAAACTGGCAGTTTAGTCAGTCTATTTCGTTTCGTTGGCGCTGTATGCGTCGTTACCGGTCATAAGTCAGTGATGCGAATTTCTTCTTAAGATCAGTTGACGGCGCCAGATTTTGGGCGGAGAGGCAAGGGGGTAGCCACGACATTCGTCATACACTTTTGCTGCACTTGCAAATGACGTATTTTTTACTGTCCCTGAGTCAGTCCAACTCAAGTGGGTGATAGATTAAGTCAAACGCGACACGAAGAGACCATGCCCCCTGGCCCTCTGCCCCCCCCCCCAGCTGGCGCCGTCGCTGTTAAGGTCAGATCAGTGAGACTTTTTTCATTTATTTTCCAATTTAGCTTTTTTACGTTGTTGCAATAGAATGCGAGGAGCAACTCGTATTTAGCCGATTGTACTTAGGTCGAGCTATCGGTATGGTTGTCCGTCCATCTGTCACGGATGTATTGTGGCTATAGCTTTAGATCATAGGGGAAAACTTTTTACACGAGTAATTAGCCATGTGTGTTGAACTCGGGCATGCAAAATTTCAGTTGTTTAGTACAAGGTAAACATTTTCAAATATGGGGTTGAATGAAGCGGGTAGTAGGAAATTTAATGGAAAATTAGCTATATTTCGGAAACGGTGAGAGATACGGTCAAGGTTACTATTAATCACTAGTAGGAAGTGGCATATACGCCCTTTCAGATTAAGTGAAAATTACCGATTTTGGATGACCTTGAAGGTCACTGACAACCAGTACGGTCGGCTAGCTTAACGACAGCTGGGCTTTTTGTTACTGTTGTGCGTGCGTACTTTGCGCGTGCACTAAGACATATAGATTCGCGTAGATAACTTATAGATATTTTTATTATTTGCGTGTTTTTTTTCTGCATATGATACGAAGTTTTTAAGCGAATTCAACTTCGTGCTGTTGGCTATAGCCCAGCTGTGAAACGCCTCTGTGACACACTTGAGACCTGCGTGGTGCTATGAAGATTTTATGAAGCGTCTCATTCGCTGAAGCCTTCTTTCTGTAGCAATCCCAAAGGTTATTCCTGCGGAGTCACGTCATGCCCCTAGCCATTATATATACGACGTCCTCGCCGTTTACCATTTACGAGTGGTGATAAATCTGCACAACAGTCGACTGGACAGCGAAGGTTTCACGCAGTGCTAGTCCTATACTCTTGGTGGCGTATCCATAGGGTGTTGGACTTACGGTCAAAATGTCGTGAGTTCAACTCCCGGTCGCGTTGCTATCAAGTGGTGTGGCCTACTATTGGATGGTTGACTGTCTGCGGAGGGTCAACCATCTCGGTATATAACCAGCCACCTACGTCAACTCAGCCTTCCATCCCTCCGGGTAGGTAAATCGAGTTCCGGGCCTGTCTGGTTGGGGTTAAAGCGGGGCGCGTTTACCTGTGTCGGTTGGCAGGTAACACTGAGTGATGCCATATGGCAGGTGACGCTCCGTAGCTCTGCGGCGTTTTTTCCCATAAACATCTATGCACAGTCTTTATTCTTTATATCGTAGCATATCCGAGTTCACGATTCTGAGCTAAAACGCTATACGGTATACCACTCGCTCGCTACTGCATAAAATTATGCATGCCGCATCCCAGCCCGACATTTTCTCCTCCCGTTTTGGGGGGGATTCTGCACTAGGGATCATAACGGTGCAGCAGATACTGAAATTCGGCAGCTTTTGACGCCAGCTGCCATTTACTTTATTTCAGACCTTAGTTCAACCCGCATCCTTGTAGATGAATTGGGCCATGCACGTTGACGCCATTCTGCTCTGTCTGTCACCATGGTTCTTTGGCTTCTTTCCAGGTAGTGTCCATGTCTTTCATATTCGTATCTTGTCTGATAATGTCCATCCATTCATCGCTGTTCAGTTTATGGTGATGAGGTTCTTCGTGTCATATACTGTGCACTGAAATGCGTTTTTGTTTCGTTGCAGGGTTGGGCTGCGGCGCGTCAATATGGCGGCCGGTGACGTCACTGGTCGGTGCGCTGACGAGGACCCAGATGAGGAACGATGACGTCACACGATTGATGAGAACGACTCGTCTGACTGAGCTGTGATACAGACGGACGGACGGACGTACATATACAGTGGTCATAGCGTGGACTCGTACAATGGCTCTGTACGCTACCTATCTCGACCTGTCGGCGCTCTCTACTATACGCGAGGAGAATCACGTCGAGTTTCCGGTTTGTCATTGTTTACAATATTATCGTCACCGTCAACTCAGCCTCCTACCCTCCGTGGGACGGGAAATGAGTAGTAGTTTACGGGCTATACGGGGTGAAGGCGTAGTGTTGCTGATTGGGGTCTTGTATGTCTGCTGGCTGCAAACCGCAGGTCCAGTTGTTCGCTGGCGCGGGCACTGGATGGCCGCATAGTGCACTGCGGTATCATTAGCTCATGCCAATCAGCTGCCACTTATGAGATTTTTAAAGCGCATCTAGTCACGTGTCTGACTCGTGTAAGAAGCTCTATAACGAGTGCCAAACCATTAGCTTTTACCTTTATCTGTATTTCCGCGGCCTGGTGAACAGTAATCATTAATAAAGCACACGTGAAAGGTGGTCACATGTCTGCCCATAAGTCTAAAGAAGTGATCAGCGTGCTGGATTTTTGCGCTATACAAATGTTAGTATTATTGGGCGAAGTTTTGCCTATAGCTACATATTTTTCGCAGCGTGGTCTGTCTGCCCGTCGTCTGTCACATTCGTGCTCCCTGCTCAAACAGTTTGGCGGATTTGGAAGCCGCATTTGACCGGTAGTACACGTATAGGGTCCATTGGCACGTTGCGGCCTGCGGGCTACCTAGCCTCATGGGGAAAGGAGATTTGGGGAACGAAGCCCCAGCCAAAGCATGTAATTGCAAATTGTTCTTAGCAACTGGCGAATTGAGACGAGGAACAACTCCGCTTTTGGTCTTATTTTTGTTTGTGGTTATTATTATTATTCCACTAATTCGCTGGTGAAGGAAGACCATTTGTCGAAGAAGAAGAAGATTGTTATGAAAATTGAAAACTACCTGTAAAGTTGTAACTAGCTAGACACCGTGCCCTAGTCTCTGTGAATGCTTGAGACACGGCTCCTATAATTATCCTTGCTAGTATATAGGAGTCCTTATTCTGAGAAGTGTTGTGACTGATGTCGTCAAGAACTTGCCGAGGGAGATCTTTGCCTGCGGGTGTCGCTGTCGCTGGTTGTCGCCTGTCCTATCGAGTGTCGTACAGTTATTATTTGTACCCGCTATCGGCCCAGCTCGCCGAGGAGCGCGGACCGTAGAGACGACAGCTTGTGGGCCGGTGTCCCATTATTGGATCGCCCCCAAGAAAAGTCTCTCCCGGCCGGGCGGGACGGGTTTTTGCCGGTAAATTGTCAGCCGGGGGAGACTCTTTTCTGGGGGGCGATGGCGATCCTTTAATGGGGAGACTTTTATGGGGCCAGCGATATTTAATAATGGGAGACATAATTATCAAGTCCGTGATTATCTTTCATCGGGCCGATTTTTCACGAGGGAGACATTTTAATGTGACACCGGTGACAGAGCAGGCCGAGGCAGGCGTCTATATAGATGACGTGCTGTCGTGGCCCTGCGGCGAGGCGACCGTCTCGTTCAACGTGGTGGTCTACAGCTACAGTATGTCACCTGTCCAGGTGTTCTGTGTGACTGACTGCAACTCCTGTCGGCGCATGACTTAGAACGCACCACTGGAAAATTGGTTCGAAAAAAGTTTTTTATTTTTAAAAATGTAACCAACCTCAAAAGTTCAAATTTTTGGTTTTTACGTTTTGATTTGTTGTACAGACTGTTTATGAACGTTGTCGTTTATTACGCCAACAGGACAGCAATGCAGCCTATACAGCATATGCATGTACATATAAATACAGCTGAGTTTAATTATATATTTTTAATTATCCGTTATTTTTCTAACGGCACGGCATTCACTCAGCAAAAACGATATGACGTGGAACATGGTATATAAGGTGTTGTTCTGGGTCATAATAATTTGTGTGTTTTTGTACGCTAAAACGTAAACTAGAAATTTGGGGCAAAGTCCGGCGCCCGGCGGCATAAGTCCGATTGCGGGAAAATTTAGGGGGGTTGACTTAGGGTACGTTGAAATAAGACAATAGAACTTTTTTGTTAGTGGACCAAAGTTCACCAAATTTTCTCTGCCCAACAGGGGAGGGGTAGCGGTGGATCACTTGCTATTCCGATTTTTTGATATCTCGATCCATTGCAGAGATATGGGCGGTCATAGTCTAAAATTGTTTGAAATCGCGCGCACTGTTGACTTTTGGTAGGTCGGAATGAGACAACATAACTTTTTTGTTAGTAGACAGAATTGCACCAAATTCTTTTCCTCCAACAGGGAAAGGGTTTTAGTTGATTACTTGTTATTCTAATTTTTACATCTCGCTCGGTTTCAGAGATATTCGCGGTCAAATTTTTAAGTTGTCCTAAATCATCGCGCCGATTTTTTACGTTTTTATACGCGCGAAAGCAGAATGTTTCGCGCGTCTTAGCAATGGTCTGGGCGTCCGTCTGTCTGTCTGTTACATTCTGGATCTGTATCAAAACGGTGCAAGCTAGGATCACGAAATTTTTACTGTGGGCTGCTCCAAGGACTGTAGTTTTTTGTGACAAAATTTTGTGCCTCTGGGTAAGGGGGTTCCCCTCGAACGAGGGCGTCAAAGAGGAGTACCTCCTAAAAAGACGTAATTTTGCCATTATTGGCTCGTCTAGTATTGCTTATCATAACAAGCACTGGTCACGAGCTTTTTAGTTTTATCAACATCGATGACCTTGAACGACCTTGAACCCCCAAAATTGGGGGTTTTCGTGAATTTCTCGTGATATCTGGCTGCGACACCTTTTCAAGAGTGAATTGCGCCAAAATGGTTAGAGACAGACCGAGACAACTTGCGTATGAAATTGCAGCATTAAATGTAGATTTTAGCAGTCTAAGTCCCGACCCACTACGTTCAAGGAGGCCCGCGCATGCGAGCGTCAAAGAGGGGTACCCCGAAAAGCGGTTATTTTAGTGATATTAGCTCGTGTAGCGTGAAAACGGTTGCAGATAGGTACATACATGCTGTTTATCATAACAAGCACTGGCGATGGGCTTTTTAGATTTATTAACGTCGAAGACCTTGAACGACCTTGAACCAAAAAGGGGCTTTTAGTGAATTTTTCGCAATTTTTGGCTGCAGCGCACATTTTAGAGGGAATTGCGACGAAATTGTTGGAGATAGACCCAAGACAACGTGCGTAGGCCTATGAAATTTTTAGCGTAGAACGTCCATTTTTAAAAATCTAAATTTCGACTTCAAGCCTCAAATTTTGGGTACTACTTTAAAACATATTATTATTTTATTGCATGCTTTACACAATTGCCCAGGTGGCAGCACCGCTGCTGTCGCGCATCACGTGAGCTTTGCTCAAATTACTTCTTTTGCCCTCCTGCAGATTTCGCTGCGGTAGCTCCCAGCGTCCACCTCGTCCCCTAGCTGGATTTTAGGGGGTCTTACTTTTAAGAAGAAGGAAGGAAATGGTTCTTGGAAGAGGGGAGAGGAAAATGAATGGGTGAGCGAGGGAAAGAGAAGGAAGGGGGAGGCCCCCAATTCACATTCCTGGCCACGCTACTGTTTTTTTGCGGCAGCGCCGTAACTCTGAAATTGTAACCGTTTGAATTACGCGTGGACCCGTTTGTCCTGTTGTGACCGGTACCAGTTCGTTTCAGCCCGGATGTCTAGAGAGTTTCCAACACGTCACACACTGTTTATATCTCGCCTTCGTTGACACCCATGGAGGCCTACCAGACTGAGACTGAGTCGTGTAGGCCTATAGGCATATCGTACGCTGTGGCAGTGCCTGGTAATGGTAGCTAGCTTATAGATCTATAACTTTGACGTTGAGTGACTTCGATTCCGTGCGGAGGATTCAAGGAGCGACTGGCGTTGATTGACTTAAGTGTTGAAGTAATGGACTCCGTGGCCGAGCAGGCATCGCCTGACAGCGACGTCGATCTAAACGTGATCAAAGTAAGTATACGTATAGCTCGCACTGCCTCAGAATGTTGTTAGCGAAGTACGTGCTCTGCATTTCGCAGGTGCAGCTATTTCCTAACGTCTGCAACAACTGCGTATTCTAGGCTGCCTCCAGTCGACTGCAATGCAGGGTAATGTGGTAGAACTCTGATAAGATTTGGTCAACGCGTTGCGTTACTTCAAATGCCGCGTACGCACGGCGTGTTCCGTATTGCGTATAGGCTAAGCGGATGAATTTTGCATGAGCCGGATTAACTGGATTGGATTGGTGAGCTAAAATTACGGCAACACGTCCAGGTTTAACGGGATAAAGAACGCTGTCAGTCAGATGAGGTTGCGTGAAGTTCTCTGTAAGCCTGTTTTCCGTCCAGTTCAATACGTGCATCCAGGGTCGTCTGTCCCCTGTCAGCGCCATGAGGCAACCTTCCCTACAACTCGGACGTCCTCCCTTTTTCCTCCATCTCTTTCTCTCCCTTCCCGTTTTCTTTTTTTTGTTTGGCCTCCTCATCTTTCTCTTTGTTTCCCCTCTCCTTCCTTCCTTTCCTTTCCGTCCTTTTCTTGTTTTTCCCCTCCCCCTCCCGTTGGAAGTAGGACGCTTTGAATGCAGCAGAGGGTATCGGGAGCGTTGTAAGCTCCCCAACGGGCTCTGGGGTGGAGCCCCAACCGAAATCAAATTTGGTGTATTTGGACTTTAAATATGACGGCTGGTGGCAACGATTTTAATTATTTTCCAGAGAATTAACTGGAAAAAATTAGTGCATTTTCAACAATGAAGGCAAAAAAGGTCGCCGTGGCACCACAAATTTAAAAGCGGGGGTTATGAATCTGCGAGCGAAGCGAGCAGGAAAAAAATTGGATCAATTGTATGCAGAATTGTCGCATTCTGTGCCATGCGTATTTTAGGCAATTTGCCACGGCAAAATTTCCTCTCACTTTTCTATTTTTTTGTTTTCCCCCAACTTTTTCCATGAGGCATTTGCTTCTATTTGTCAATTTGTCATGCATCGCATGACAGTGCTTCGGTTTCTAGGCCTTTACTTTTGCGGCGCTTGCGTGAAAAGTACGCACGTGATTTGCGTTGCGTGCGTTGCGTTGGGTGGAAACCGTATCATTCATTAGTTGAATAGTGGGGTTGCAAAAACGGTTTTTAACAGGCTTGCCGTGGATATGAAATTTCCCACCCATATCCATATCCATATCCACAGATTTTCCGTGAGCCCGCATTATCAGAAGGATATTGAGTTAGTCGAGGGTGTTCAACGCCGAGCAACTAAATTGATTGACGATATAAGAAATTTACATTACGAAGAACGTATTAAAAAGTTAAATTTAATGACATTAGAAAAAAGAAGGCATAGGAGTGATTTAATAGAAACATTTAAAATTATTAATGATTGTTATAATTTGAATTCAGATTTATTTTTTACATATGATGAAGGTCAAAGAAGAGGTCATTCT
>Ga0056128_1011368_pt1 | contig 10995 bp, 4 predicted proteins | sample WorMetLIZISLAND2_FD_71113 | JGI IMG/M metagenome (GOLD analysis project Ga0056128, IMG submission 71113) | Marine gutless worms symbiont microbial communities from Max Planck institute for Marine Microbiology, Germany - Olavius geniculatus... ... | reverse complement strand
CTTAGAAGTAGGACCCCCTAAAATCCACCTAGGGAGTCTGGGGGAGCGCTGTGAGCTAGCACAGCGGGGTCTCGGGTGGAGCCGCAGCCGAAATCGAATTTGGTGCATTTAAGCTTTGAAAAACGAGATCTTGTGGCAACGATTTTAATTATTTTAAACTGACCAAATCGGCCAATTTCATGCAGTTTAAACGTATGCTTATGTTTTGTCTGGAGTATTGGGGCCCCTGAGCCCCCCCCCCGTTGGCTAACGCCACTGAACGACTTAATTTTTTCTAATAAAAGTCAGAAAACAGATAGAAGTGATGTGTGTTGAGAAGTGTGTAGCACAGTAGTACTGCAACCGGCAAATTGTAATCTGCTATAGGCCTAGGTGTAGTGACCTAGTTTACTTACTACGCTAATGACTATAGAGGACTAGACCTACTCAGTATTCAGTGCGGACGAACGCGGACTGACAGGCGATCCTTGGTCAAAATCTGCGGACTGACGCGGACGCAAAAATTTCAGGATCCGCACATCCGATCTCGGTTACGTTTGCTGCTTCCTTCTCATGAAGGCTCTTTCCTGGCTTAGCTCGGCGGGCATAAACACGAATTCGACTGCAGTAACACGAGCGGGTCTATAGGCTACCAGGCTGACTGGGAAACCATACGCGCACAACCGATAACGCTAATTATTGTACGTGACAAGAAAGCTCTCCCTCCCTATATTGTGTGCTGCATGCAACTTGTTTCAGGTGGCGCCTCTTCTGCAGGCCGCTCAGAGATATGCAGTGATGTTAACAAGGCCAGACTACTCAAGGCCATAATGCAAAGGCTTACGATTAAAGATAAAGTAATGAAATCCTGTTTTTCAAGTACTCTTACATACGCAACTTAGAGAACTTAATAGCATCAGCTGCATCTCTCATCATTAACAACATGATATGCAGAATCGAGTAGAACTATCCAGTTACTGACAGTCAAAACAGCGCTAATAGTTCGAAAGTTATTATAATTACCCAGTCACTGAAAGTAATTTATCACGGTGGTGAATTTTGTAGCCCCACGAGACTTGAGCGGTGGCCTTGATTTTTGGCCAAGGCCAAATCTCTAAGGCCAAGGCCAAGCGAAAGATTAACATCACTGAAGATATGTAGGTCCAGCGAGTGCAAGTGCGATGCCAAATTCACCATGTTGCCGTTGAGGCACTTGGTAATTCAAAATCAGCATCAAGGCTGCCCTTAAATGACGTCATGCAATTTTAAGGAAAAATTATCCCAGCTCCCCCTTAGTCACATTTCGTCACACTTCTCTGGACCCCTTCCCTATCAAATATGACGTCACAAACGTCTACCCCCAGTTACTCCGGCAGCCTGTAGTGTAGTCTACAGAGATGAATTTCAACGTATCTAAATTATGATATATAAAAATTATATCTGTTATCAAAATTGTCTAATATCAATTTAATGCACAAAATTGTGTAAAATTAAGCGCAGTGTTCCTAAATGTTCCTCTTTCTGACACAGACGGCGAGTTGGCAATATGAATTGGCTGTCTATTGTGCCTTTCCACAAATGTGACGTGTGTGACGTCACACTTTCTTTAACCTCCCTCCTCCCCTACGTCACACGTCGTCACAATAATGTGAAGCCCCTTCCCCCTCGGAGCGTGACGTCATTTATGGACGACTCCATCACACTTAAAATGGAGCACACCGTATCACGATGATTCGTGACAGAAATTAAACTAGAAATATCCACAAATTCGTTTGGCACGGTGCACAAATGGGGTAAAAAATCTTTTGAAAATTTCCCGATCGCCACCCCAAAATCACCACAATTGTCCATTTAACAACTTTCTGAGTTATTTTGTGAACACACACCCACACAAACATGGCCTAACAAACAGCGGTCAAACATGACTCATCTATCCTTGATCGAAGGCAACAGTACTATAAATAGCACGCTTTTATTACACCTTTATGGGCTAATAAGTTACCACAACAATATAGAACTATACAAAGCACACATAAGCCCTATCCACTGTGTCCCCCAAAAAAACGTCCCACTTTGTGATTGTCTATATCTTCGCCAAATATTAACCGATTTTCAAAATTCTTTCACTGGTACATTCTGTGGACAATCAGCAGTAAAGTGATTATGGAATATCCCGCCACACATTAGCTATGTCGCTACACTACCTTGTGAAATATGAATGCAACAAAAGATAGCAGTCTTAGACAACAAGCGTGTTGGTAAACAAAATACACTACCAGCCAAAAAAATGCAGTGAATGATCTGTACGATGCTACACTTTGTTAGATTTTTTATTTGGATATTTGGCGTATCGAACGATATGTTTATTTCTGGCCTTTGTGGTTTAGTCTACCACATAAGCTCGACCGTTACTTATGTACGGTCGGCTAAAAATTTAGTCCATCGGTGTCACATAATCACCGGGACAGGAACCAGGAGCGTTGTGCAGGTGCAAACTATAGTCGACAACTCGACCATTAAGTCGGCCATCCATCCATCGCTTGAATGCATCCATGGCATCAAAAGTGTAAGTGCCATCAGGCAAAAGCTTCCGGCGACATTACTGTTTTACGCGCTGCCGAAATGCTTTTTTTTGTCCACGGCCCACTTTAGCGACTTCTCAGTCGACCCACGGGAAATAAAATATGCTCTTTGTTGATATAACCAAGAATAGGCATGTTCAACGCATTACACATACTGAAAGCGACGTTAGACCAGTGGCGGATTTAGGCTTCAGCCAGGGGGGATATTGCCCTCGCTTCTCCTCTTCCCCTTTCCTCCCTACCCCTTCCTCCTTTTCCTTTTTCCTTCCCCCTTTCCTTCGAAATAGGACCCTTTGAATCCAGCTGGGGGGTCTAGGGGGAGCGCTGTGTGCTCCCCCAGCGGGATCTGGGGCGGAGCCGCGGCTGAAATCGAATTTAGTGCATACTGGCCTTAAATTATAACATCTGGTGGCAATCATTTTAGTCATTTTCCTGACACACGAACTTATCAATTAGCCGTTCGGCAGAGCATATAAAGTGCTTACTTATGCATAGGGGCTCAAGGCCGCACATCCGCCCCTACCCTTGGATCCGTGTTAGGCACAGGCCTTGGGCTCAAAGCACAGAAAACCCAGTTGCGTAGTGACATGCACGCTTACTAACGTCTTGTCCTTCGCTTTGGCACCGCATCTTCTGCCTTTCGTAAATCACTGATAATGAGACGTCCCTAAAGTTCATTCATTGTCTTTGGTTAATAGCTAACAGCATAAAGCAGTTACAAGCAGGCCCGTCGACAGCCACAGCGGGGCCGTGAAAACATTCTTTCGGAGCCTCTCTGGGGAGAAAATTATACATTTTTTCCTTTTAAAATGGTTCATTCTGTTGTACTTTATATTTCTGAGCGACGGTGGGGCCCCCAAACGCCGCGGGGCACGGAATAACTTACGACCCTACCCCTCTCACCCCTCTCGATGGGTCTGGTTACAACAAAACCACAAAACGACAATCATGAAAAAAAAACAAAAAAAAATTTAAACCAGAATAAACACACACACACATACGCACCCTCGCAGAGAAAAAATCAATGGAAAACGGCACAACTAAACACAGCTGGAAACTGTAGGCTACGACTATACCAGCAGAAGACCAGCAACTTTTAACCCGCAGGCCATGCGCTGCAATTTTTCTATGAAGTCATGGTGCTAAATGCTGAACGGTGCTCAGTAAATTCTTAAATAAATAAAACGCCCTTATATACGTGCAATTTAGACATAGCGAACTCACTCTCACTATAGCTATAGAGCCAGCGCTTACTGGAGATCGAATCTGCAACACAATTGCTTTGCTGCTCCGTGTATGGAGAAGTCTGCGAGGCAGGCTTGTCCTTAGAACATAATGGCGTTAATGGGTCGCCTGAAAATGCAGGACTAAAAATGACGGACCGAAGAAATCATGAGAGAGGAAAATGCAAGACTGAAAAATGTCGGACGAAAGTGCAGGGCTGGAAATTGACGGATTGGCAATTCGAAAGACGTATTTAAATGAGGGTAGCTGCTACAAACATTAATTTAATACTACATTTTGCACATCAACCTTGCAATTTACACGTGTTTATTACATTACAGCATACACAGTCTAGCACACTTAGAATAAAAACACTTTGTCCCACTTCTATTACATGCCGTTTCACACTGCACATCGTTGATTACAGTCTAGAAGTAAGCACGTATCAATAAGGTCAAACTGCGCTCTCCAACGTGTTACCGGCAACGCAGTTCTAGCAGTAGACCTATGTCTCAAAAACAGTATCAAGCCATTTTCAAGTCATTTTCAAGTCTGTCATTTTCCGGTCCTGCATTTTCAGCGCCCCCGCGTTAATGACACACAGCGACAGAACAGGCTTGCTTAATATTTCATAACACCGCCATGCGGCGCCTGGAATGTTACGCCCAGGTAGCCGTAGCCGTAGTTGACGCTCACACATTACACAAGGCGGAGTTTCTGGGAACAGACTACTATACCAAAGCTCACAAACCGACAGCACTATAGAATAGATGGACATCTAGACGGAGAACTCATTTTGTGGCTTCATACTCGCAGCAATTTCGCACACAAGTTCTATAATACTGACCACACACTGCTGACCAAAATTATATTATTTATTATACGAACTATTTCATACTCCTATCTTTCACGACAACGTTTGCACTGCAGTCCAATAACCGCACACAATCTGACTCCACTCTAGCGTTACGATTGAAACGCGTCTCGAGTCTGTTTATAACACGCACGTCCATGCAAACAAAACACGCCGTCGATCACAGACATGGAAAAAGTATACGTTTCAGCACGGTCTACAATCGCAACCACACTGCCGAAACGTTTAGCGGCTTACAATGTTGCACGAAACGTGCAAGAAGATTTGCGGCATTGCAGCGGACGAAATTCACAGAATCCGCAACCCACTGCTATAAGACTCTAACATTTCATACACATCAAGGCAACGCAACCTCGCTTCTCTTCCTTATTTCCGACATACCCGTATTGACACGGCATTTACATAAATGTCACCCATACGTGCACACTGCACAGCTCAACCAACATGGTGGTGTAACTTTTCACGCTTCTTCCCTCATGCAAAATTAACCCCACCGTTGAGTGACGCTAACACCCACGGTGTTTGTGGATGGCGTCACGTCAAGAAAAAATCATGACCACTGAACGTCAAAGCAACATCACACCATGCCGCCAACAAATATAGCAACTACCAGCAGCACTGTAAGTAAGTAAGTAAGTAAAATGTAAATTTATATAGCACATATTGTTAAATGCGCTTATATAGAAGTTTAGCAGTGGCAACGTGTTTCATCACAGGAAGTGGCGATGTGATCTAGTGGCTAACACGTTGTGTCCGATCAACATAGTTAGTACTTGGATGAGTGACACTGTGTCTGGACGGGTAAACAATCTCAAGGTATATAACCAACCACAAAGGACAACTCAGCCTTCGATCCCTCCGGGACAGTAGCTAAATCGAGTACTGGCGTGTGTGCTGGAGTTAAGCTGGGGCGTGTTTAACTGTGTCAGATGGCAGTGATCCCATATGGCAGGTGATGCTCCGTAGCTCTGCGATTGGTTTCCCGTGAAGAGATACAATCATCAGTCACAGCTTCAACCTACAACCAGGAAGTAATTTAAAAGTTAACTTCACGATCAGCCTAAACGCACAAAAACCCACGTGACCTTGACTTTCGACCTTTGACCTTGGTATTCAATAGGCTTATAAAGGTTAGCAAGGTGCATGCTCATGCTAAATGTCACCAAGCTAAGTGCAGCATTCCATGAGCTATCAACAGTGCACTAGATTTTGGACAACATGAATTACAAATATCTCTGGAATGGATCAAGCAATCGACAAGCGAAAAAGGGCATTATCAACTATAATTTTTTCCATGTGTGACAAAAAAAAACAATTTAGTGAACTTTTGTCTGCTAACAAAAAATGACCTTGACCTTTAACCTATGACTTATAAATTTAATTGAATTGTACAGGTTGTGGGGTACACGTTCATGCAAAATTGATAAAGCTAACTGCAGTGGTTCATGAGCTATTGTGTTAATAGAGAAATAACCAGCAAACAAACTTAGCAATGATGCTGAAAACCAGATGTAAAAAACGTTCCAGAAAAAAAATTTGTTTAAACGTTAAAATGTTGAATAAAAAACGTTGGCCATAATTTGTTCAACCTCATGCTTAGCGGCTAATGCTGTAGGTGCAGTATACCTGGAACTATGATCTATGAAGTTTATTTAATTTCAATTCAACCATTTGTTCATAAGACCATAACACTAGACTAACCATATATACTAGATAAGAAGAACTTTTCATTCAGTATATTTGGACTAACTAAGCAAACTACCGTCACTGTGACCGATTATATCATTTCTGTGGTTTCAAAAGTGCTTCTCAAAGTTCTTGGTGAGATTCTCAATGCACGTTTTAAAAAACGTGATGAAAATAAAAAAAAACGTTAATAAAGTAAAAAAAAAGTTACAAGAATTAAAAAAAACGTTAAAATGTTTTTAAATCTATGCTGAAAACAATATCGTTGCTCGCTACTGCTGGCAGTAATAAGCAAAGACAAACTGTACACTGGTATTGCTGTACAGTAGAAGCATAGTAACAGTACCCTAGTAGGGTTACAGCGCGACAGACAGACACAAAGCAGAGGTGTCAAATGTCCATTAACCAGTGCTGACAACGCTGCTAGCCAATGCAACAGGGGTGCTCACGATTACGCGCAGCACGTTTCCGCGCAGTGCCCAAAAATTACCTTTTTTCACGTTTCAGCGCGAAACGTGAAAAAAGTAATTATTGGCGTTGCACGAAAACGTGCTGCCCATTACGATCAGCCTACATTTAGGCTAACTTATCATCAAAGCGTCGCCGATTGTACACAAAAGTGTTATCCTGCCTAAGTTTTGGGCGAAGGGTTTCATGAATATGCTGAGCTGAGGCTGTTGAGCTGATCTTGAACTGTCTGATTTTAATAGATTGGCTATGCTGCTGTTATTTGTGTGTATCTTGTATTACATCCAGCTGTCTTTTGTCTGTCAGTTTATCATTGTATATTAGATAAACGTGTTCATAACACTTATCTGTGGCATATATACTGAGCTATAAAGGCTTATGAGTAGGTCATACGGCTAATCTAATAGTGTGAATGATGGCCGTGACTGATTTGCGACTACTGCTGATCTGTATTGAAGGATGCTTCTTCAACAGCTCTCAAATCAGCGGACTAGGCTTTCACTATTTTAATCTATAAATTAGTTGATCCATGTAAAATGAACAAACATAGCTTACTACTTCACGAATTGCTATTGTAATACAACAGCAAATTATAATATAAAATACCTTAACGTCTTTAACGGCATGAGTCGTATACAAAAGCTTAAGCAGAGATGATACGGATTCGGACGCTAAGCAGCACGCTGCAAATCACTTCAGTCGAGTCGACATACACTTTAAACTTCACACAGTAAGCCTAGTAGAGGCTTTGGTACCAACTACTCAGCAAAAACGTACCTAAAGCACGTTTCAGTGCTGCGCGTAATTTGAGTAAACCAATGCAACCGACGTAGTCTCAGAGGCAAATACCTGTGTCATCCGCCAGCCAGCTTCACACATTATAACACACAAGCTTTTTTATATAGCAGCATCGTGCTGCAGCAGACTACAATCTCATTATCCTGCCATTAGTGTGCATGCCGTCGGCTCTGCACGGATACAATATATCCAGATAACGGCAAGTCTAAGAACTAGACCACAGACAGAAATAAATGGCTTATGTAATTAAACAAATTAAGAACAAGTTACATGCGCAACACAAGTTACAGAGTGTGGTAGCACTAAAAATAAAACAATTAAATTGCAACATTTTGTATTAGGTAAAGACATGTACCACACCATCAGATGAAAAAGCTCTCTGTGATAAGAGCAAATTTTATCATTCTCCGAACAGCGATAATGATGACAAATGGCTCATAAAAACATTTTAACGACAATCAAGTTTATGACACAGGCAAGCATTTTTCATAATTTGCAGCGCAACATGCACAATATAATTGATTGCAGGTAATCAGGCTGCCTATCATTTCTCTCCACGTGTACTGCTTCACATACAGGTATGCCCTGGCACAAAAATACTGCCATTCCATTATCATACACATACATTCAAAATTACTAAAGTTTAAACATTTGCAAGTACAGTAAAAGCCAGTTGAAAAGTTACAAAATTTACGCAAACAACCATAACAGATTATGTTTTACTGCAGATGTTTTTTATTTATTGTTCTCGCCATGGAATCTCCGAGCTCCGTTGGCCGATCATCGCAAAATTTTGCACCGTGGTCTGTACAAGACTGAAGTTCTATAATTGGGTCCAAAAAATTAGGGGGCTTTCCAGCAAAAAATTTCAGGGGCCAAAAATATGCAAAATTTGGCATGATTTCGAACAACTTAACTTCGAAATTTGGCATGATTTCGAACAACTTAACTTCGACAGCGAATATCTAAAGAATGGATGAAGATATTTAAAATGGAACAAATATTTTCATAAATTCGAAGGGGGTCACCTTGAACGAAAGCGCTAAATGAAAGAGGAGTGGGCAAAATTTGCGATTTTTGGCCAATAAGTCGCTGTATCTCAGTAACGATGTGAGATAGAGCCTAGGTTACTATTTTAAAATCACTAATAGAAAGTCATACACTGGCTCTTGATTGGCGCCAAATTCAATGACCTTGAATGACCCTGAACGCCAAAATAGGGGGTTTTATGGATTTTTTGGCGATATCGGATTGCGACACAAGTCTATATCATTCACAAGGTGGCGCCATGGAACTACTGTTACACGATCCAGATAGAGAATTTGGTATTTGTATATTAACTTAGCGTGAACACCCCAATTTTCAGGTAAACTACTGAACCGGAACTGCTATAGGCTTTTGCGCATCTGGTGAGCATTAGCTCAAATTTCTTGTTTCACTTACCTAAATTTTTGTTATTATCATTAGTTTTTGCTTACATTTATATTTCACAAAGTAACGTAGAAACGCATTTACCATGTGGTGGGATATATAATAATAACATTATTGCAAACTGTCTGCAGAGTGTGCCAGTGAAAGAATTTTGAAAATCGGTCAATAATCGGTGAAGATATGGACAAAAGTAAAGTTGCACGTTTTTTGTGGCTCATGGTGTACTGCTTTCCCTCAAAAATAACATGAAACGTAACTCAGTCTTTGTTACACCCATCCAACAAACAAAGGCTATAAGCTGCAGCTGTTTCTGTTTCAGAGTTTAGCTGACACTATGATGGATGTGGGTTTCAGATAGTAACAAGTGGATAGTGGATAGTAACAACACTGACCAAATGCTTAGCTGATGTTAATAGCTGAGCTTCTTGTTGGCATTTGTTGCGGAGACTGCGAGATAATACATATACAGATGCTATTGTCATGATTTTCATTGCATGCAATGAAAGTGTGTTGCATGCATCACATGCCTTTTAAATGATGGTACGAGTCATTACAAACTAAGACTTTTTAATGAGACCCGGCAAGACAAATTAGCTCACAGATAAAAATCCGTATGATCATACACTCTATCTAACGATAAAAACGTAAATTTAAAATCATGAGTTTTGGGGAAAATTCAGGTAAGTCGGCAGGTCTGTACGAATCATTACACATTACATGACTACACAATACTAATGCTAACACATTCCTCAACCTTCATTCATGGCATTAAATTGTATAATTCTACTTAAGACTACATTAATTACAATAATGATATTTCCACTGAGGCCATATAATACATACTCTCTGCTGCTATAAACTGAACCTGAAGTAAAGCGTTACACCATATAATAGTAAAAACTAAAAAAATAATGTTGTGTCTTTCTTTTGGCTAGTAGAGACAACCTTTGGTGAAAATTTGACGAATATTCTATACTGTTTTGGTGACAACACTGAAATATTCAGCTTCAGCAGAACAATACAATCAGACTTTTCGCCCATCTCTATGATCTACATAAATACCGTTTTACTAATAGAGTTGTTAACATGGAGAACAGTCTGCCAAATTATGTTGCATTTGCTAACATTAACTAACATGTTCAAAAAACAGACAGGATAACTTCTGGCAAAGTTAGAATATCGTGTACGACTTTAAAGCACGAATTCACGAAATCGGCAGTGGTTAAAATTTTGCTAGTGATGATTCGATATATCAAAAATATTGATATATCGTTTCCGATATCGATATATCGTATCGTCAAAAGAATATTGAATTTTTCGATATATCGCGATATCTTTTGTATATTACAATATTTTTGATATATCACAATATTTTACGCCAAAAGTTTATATTTTTATTACCGTATTACCAAAATAACGAGAATAAACAAAGAAAATGACAAACTGAAAAGGAAACTAACTATAGTGTCGTAATTTAACGACACTTACGACAGTCTATAGTTAATTTTTAAGTTCACTGACACTTTTGGTATCTACGTAAAGCAAACTGCCTTGCTGAACGTTCACGTCTTTTTCTTGTGCTTGTGTAAGATTTACATACTTATTTATTTATTTATTGTAAGATTTACTTACTTTACATACTTTTAAAAATATCGATATTGATATTGCGATATCTTCAAAATATCTTTCGATATCGTATCGAAATTGAAATCCTGATATCAAATCATCACTAAATTTTACTGTATTTAACTTATGACGAAGATGGGTGGCACTAAATCCCGAAAACTACCAACAACTTCCGCCCGTAAGTCCGCCTCTTTAGTACCGATGAAGATCATACTGAAGAGGCGTCCACGTCTAATTGTGCAATGTGCAACCTAGGTTCTATAAAAAATAACCTAGGTTAGGCAGCGTGCAGAACCAGTCTGTTACTAAACAAAACAATCACTTACT
>Ga0056128_1011367_pt1 | contig 10996 bp, 5 predicted proteins | sample WorMetLIZISLAND2_FD_71113 | JGI IMG/M metagenome (GOLD analysis project Ga0056128, IMG submission 71113) | Marine gutless worms symbiont microbial communities from Max Planck institute for Marine Microbiology, Germany - Olavius geniculatus... ... | reverse complement strand
AACGCTTGTGTGGTCGAGCGGCGGCGATGCGTGAACGCCAGACATCGATCAGCTGCTCGGACACAGCTTGACCTCAATGACCCCGGACACTGACCATGCTTCTCCCCCACGCCGGGTCACACGCAGCGGCGCCGCTATAGATAAGGTCGATGCAGGTCGCCATGCAGCGAACCTGTCCAGCATTGCTATACCACGCGCACGCACGCGCCGCCCAGACGCCGAATAAAATTGATACACTGTAAATACCGTACGTCCCGCCTAAACCGCAAGACGTGTGCATGCGTAAGATGCGTTCAACGTGCAGCCACGGAACTGTGTCATGGCATCATTTGCATCTCACTCACAAATACTGCCGGCATGTTTTATTATGTCACTGAATGTCTCCGGAATTATTTCCAGCTTCAAAACCTTATATCAGCCACCTAACATAGGCTATCAGCAACTGTAATAAATCTTAAAAGCAAATAAAATGCTTAAACAAACGAAAAGCCAGATAAAAGAAAAACTTTAACAGCATTTATTTATGCACCAGCTCCAAATGGCAGTGTTTTTGTCGTTCAACGCAATAATAATGACAAAATAAATATGATCAATTGATAGGCCTATTGTTATACAGGCGTGTAAACATTCCAGCAGTAGAACGAAGATAATACTGTAGTCGTCGACCGGAGAACATGCGACTAAATGTATGTAGAAATAGCAATAATTCACTGCGTGTTATAGTTACTCACATTCAGTGACCATGCGATGATTGGATGGTAAGTCATTGGCGTATCAGTGAGTAGCACTCACGGTTGGATGATAACCGCGCGCTGACGCAGCGTCCATGCAGCGCCTTTGAATGAGATGGGTGATGGCGCCGTCTGCAGCCGCAGCAGCAGCAGCAGCTTAATTATTTAATCTCGTTCAGAGCCAGTATCCATACATTTGCATGCGGCAGCGGCGTGCGGCGGCGTTAATTCTATCGGTCTATCCACTCTATCCGTCCGATCGACCGACAACCAGTTGACCTTAACTGACCTCCGCCAGCATCGCAAGTCAGCGACCAACTACAATCACGAGTACGACACAACTACGATCTCGTAGGCTACAGAAGCTCGTGTAGGGAGCAATGGTTAATTGCAATAAAAAGTTTAGTTATAAGTAGTTTAAAATTATTACTTTTAGTTAGCAACTAAATAGTTCAGCTTATTTTCACCGTATTAAGTCCGACGTGTATGTTACTTCCACTTTAGACATTGTGTCCCGTAGCTGGTTTATTTCTTGGCTAAAAGTATAACTGCAGTGGCGTTTGACACAGACCGACCAATGCGTCGAAAAAGCGCCCACAAAGAACGTTTGTTACTGGACATATTATTATCAAACTAAACGTGGAGATGCCATAGGGGCCTAGATGCTGCTATAACGCCGCTGCAGCTCGGATCTTCTCTGATGGAAAGCCCTACACAGTCTGCGGCTCCGTCTGAATTGGCGTTGATTTACTGCGAGCTGGTCGACAACAATAGTGCTGGGCGGGGCGTGGAACGGCGTCGAATATATCGGCACTCAATCGTGGCCTTTGGGAACCGAACTGACCGACGCTCTGTCTCAAAGACAGTCACTCACTCGCTCACTATAGCAGCGCCGCAGCTCTACGACGACGACGACGACGTCAACCGTTTCGTTATAGGTCCACTCCACGCCGTCGTTCGGCTATTATAGGCCTGGCTGGCGCCCGATCGACCCGTCCCGTCCCCGCAGTACGGATAGGCCTAGAACGAAGCGGCTCAAGATAGCGACGTACAACGATAAACCATCTCCATCACTTTCGACTTGCGCTCTCGTCTCCCTCGTTCATGCACTCTTCACGACTTCCTGATCAATGCATCACGCGAACGGACTTGCATTAACACTGCAAGTTTGCAGATAGACCGTACTGGTTTGAACGCTAGCGTCCAATTGGACGCCGGCAGCGTCCAGTTTTTAAGCGCGAAAGCAGCTACTGCTTTAAAGGTTAAAAGGGTTAAAGGTGGTGATATAGCTCTTAATGAGAAGCCCATCATAGAGCTACGGAGCGTCACCTGCCGTATGGGATCACACAGTGTTACCTGCCGCCCGACACAGGTGAACGCGCCCCGCCTTAACCCCAGCCAGTTAGGCTCGTACTCGATTTACCTACCCCGGCGGGATGAAAGGCTGAGTTGACCTATGCGGCTGGTTACATACAGAGATGGTTTACCTGCCCGCAGGCAGTCACCCATCGCAGTACTAACCTGGTTCGGCGTAGAGTAACTTCGTTATCGGATGAAACGCCGTACCGCTACGCTACGCCACCAGCGCGTCTTAGCCATCGCAATTCTGTCCGTCTGTCCGTCGGTCCATCACAGGTGTGAATCAGTCAAAAACGGTGCTAGAATCACCAAATTTTTATCGTCGGCTGCCTGGAAGACTAGTTTCAGGAACCGTACAGCTTTTTTTATAAATTTGAAAGAGGTCACCCCGAACGAGGGCGCTAAATGAGAGGGGACCATAGAAAAAATTTGCGATTTTTAGCCAATAAGTCGCTGTATCTTAGAAACGGTGCGAGATAGAGCTTAGGTTACTTTTAATCACTAATAGAAAGTCGTACACTGGCTTTCGATTGCCACCGAATTCAATGACCTTGGATGACCTTGAACGCCAAAATAGGGGTTTTATGGATTTTTTGGCGATTTCAGGCTGCGAGACATTTCAAGAGCGAATTGCACCGAAATCAATTGAGATAGACATAGCCAAGCTGCGTATGAAATTTTTAGCATTGAACTTAAATTTCGTCGGTCCAAATCTCGATTTTCTAGGTTCAAAGAAACATGCGCGCGAGGGCGTTAGAGCGGTACCCACGTAAAAGTTGTCATTTTGCCGGGTACCGTTGTTGGCCAGTCTTTCGTGAAAACAGTTGCAGATAGGCATGGGCATGCTGCCTAGCACAACAAGCACTAGTGACGAGCTTTACAGTCGTATCTACATCGATGACTTTAAAAGACCCTGAACTTCCAAAATGAGGGGTTTTTATTGATTTTTGTGATCTTCGGCTGCAGCGCACACGCCAAGAATGAAATGCGACGAAATGTCTGGATAGACTGACAGTTTACAAACAGGAACTACTATAGGTTTTCGCGCGTATCGTGAACATTAGCTCAAATTTCTTGTAACAGTACGTTCACGCTGTTGGCGCGGTCGACGCTGTACGTGACTGTGCCCATTGACGCCCATTGATGCTGGCAGCGTAAAAATTTGACGTCAATGCAGAGTCCATTTTTTTAGTTTCTTCCTTTCTCTCTTACGGTCGGAACTCGCGGAATGCGCTTATTACTCAGCAGCTCGTGTCTTTTGAAGTCTTTTGGCGACATTAAAGTTGGTGAAGTGCGGTGCTTTTATTTACTTACTTATTTACTGATGCTCATCACTCGTTATCATTCATCTATGGTCGTTACTAGGAAGTGCGGGTGTACATAGCAACGCGTATAAACAATGTTGTGTAGTGTTAGTGTGTATAATAATGGGCACGTAGCCTCGTAGTATGATTATGATTTAACCTTGTTTGCTCTCATTATGAATGAAGTTATAAAGCGCAAAGAAGGTGCATATTGCCCAATAACTGTCAGTGACATGGCGACGAGCAATGCAAAAGTACGACAGACTTCTTTGCGCGAGTACTTACACGCGCAAGACTCTGCCTATCGCGCGTTCTGTCGGGGACCTGGTAGGCCGCAGACGGCTGCTTTTGGTCGCGTTTACTTTGAATCGCTACGCAACCGCCAGTCAGTGTCTCCACGTCCTGACACAGCCAATCTTCGCGACTGCGTCGTCGCGTCCAGGGTGACAGTAGAAGAACGAAGTAACGATGCAGCAAACCACTCTGCAGTGAATGCATTCTCTCGTTCTATCAATCAGTCGACCTACACCAAACGACAGCTTTCATCTAGGACTAAAACTGCGCGAAAAACACTGCAACGTCTTGCAGAAGAATTGAATGATATAGCCGCCAGCACTGCTGGATCTAAGCAACCACTGGAAGACACTGTCTGTATCAAAAACGAAGAAACAGATGACTTCATGATTGAGCTAGGCTCAAATTCTAATGAGAAAAAATTTGATGTTGAAATAAATGATGAAATAAATAAGACGACACCCTGTGAAGACTTTGACAGGCGGCTTACTGTTTATCATTTTGTTGATGGTGGATGTCCTTGTACAACTGCTGTTAATTATCATTGTGATCCAGCAGTGAGTTGTAGAGCTTGTAGCTGTGAGCAGCAATTTTTGGTTTCATCTTACGCTGTTGAAATGCAAGGTGAAGGTTATGCTTCAACACCTGGTCTTAGAAACTGTGACGCACAGGAGAATAAAGCTCTCTGGGATTTGCTTCAGAAACAACTTTCATTGGTTTGTTTCTAAAATCTATCACATTAGCAAATCTTTAGCAATTAACTGTTATATCGATTTTCATATAGTTTGCATTTAATAAGTGTTATTTGTTTATTATTAAGTCTTTATTTTACCATGTGGTGTGTTCAGTGTAAAATGAACGAATCGTTGTGTTTTGCTTGGATGGCCTAAACATTTACTAAAGCAGTGTGTCATATTTGGTTTTCATTTATTAAAGTTTTATAACATTGTTGTTTTCAGAGCAGAAGTCAGCACTGCACTGACGACAGGTAAGAATTATTTGCATAGTTATGGTCAGCTGATTTTTCATTTCTGGATAATTTTAAAGTTTAAGTATAATCAGTTATCATGTGGGTAACAATTTAATTCAGTTCAGTGGTGTGAAACATAATTGCACAGAATTTAAAGAAATGAGAAAAATAGGCTTCAGTGATTTTAAAATACAAAACTAAAATATATGCTTTAAAATATCTTAACATAAAATATTAAGCAGGTACTGCCATTTTTGTGCTTATAATTCTACAGGGTGGGCCAAAAATAGCACCATTTTTTGTATGCCTGATAATTTCACCAAATATTAATCAATTTTCAAAATTCTTTCACTATCAGAATCAGGAGACATTTTGTAATAAAACTATTATTATAGATCCCACCACACCTCAAGTGTGTCACTACACTATTTTGTGAAATGTCAGACCACACACTTAAAGCGGCGACGCCACTGATCAACGTTGATCGAGCCTGGCATGTGGCCTCCAAACAGCCCAGATTTGAATCTGGTCATTTATGCCGTTTGTGTTGTTGTTCAACAGATGGCCTATCAATGTTGATGATTCACGACAGTTAACTGAAGCAGGTGATCATCGCTGAGTGGGGCAAACTGCCATAGCGTTTGGTTAATTGTGCCATTGGTCAGTGGCATAGCCATCTTAGATGTGTCGTCCAGCAGCAAAGCGGACATATTAAACATTTGATGTAAAACTGTAAGACATGACTTTTTAAACAATAACTGAGTCAAAACACGTTGTTTCTGTTGTTAATGTCCTAAAATATATTGTTGCAGAAGTCATTCTGTTTTCAATTGTTACTCTTAAGACACTGATATTTCACAAGGTAGTGTAGCGACACACTTTAGGTGTGGTGGGATCTATAGTAAAGTTTTATTCCAAATTGTCTTCTGATTGTGACAATGAACGAATTTTGAAAATTGGCTAACATTTGGTGAAGTTATAAGACATACAAAAATGATGCCATTTTTTGGCCCACCCTATACAATACACTTTCAGTTGTGGTATAATTGTTTGATAAGTTCAGATAGTGAGAATACATCTTGCAGTGAAATGTTTTGCAAACTTTCACATGTACAGGAATCAGCAGCAGCAGTTGGACTCACTAAATGCTCTCATTGCTAAACTTGTCAATGTGAAGCCACCCAAGGGATATCTCTACTACTTTGCATATGGGCCTGATATCAACACTAAAAGGTATTTTTCATGTCTTTCTAAGAAAAACTAAATAAGAAATAATAACCTTATTTTCCTCATTTTGTTGCTCAGAAACATCCATTTGTTCTGTTTTTGTCAAACTTTTATTCTAATCTTGACCTTGTAGCTGACGTGTAAATATTCTCAGAATTTCAAAAGCCATCTTTTTAGACCACATATTATTTTTGTATAAGGCCTTAGTTCTTACATCTAGAATATTGGTATAGCTTATATTTGTAGATTTGTGACATTTATTCATCGTAAACTGGAGGACACAGCGTGGGCATTACTGTATGGATTTAAACTTACTTCACCTGACGAACAAGGTCTTTCATTTATTTCATTCAGAAGTGAGTAAGTAAGTAGAACGTAAGTTTATATTGCACATGAGGTTGAAAATTAACCTGAAATGTGCTAGTTGTAGTAGTAAAAACTGACTAAGATTTTCTTTAAAAAACTTTGGTGCTGTCAAAATCACACGCCTGATCTCTTTGTTCATCTGGCAGTGAGTTTCAGACCATCGGACCAGTGATCATAAGAGCCAGACAGTCGTGCTTGTTGAGTCAACAGTGAGGTGCATTAAGCCGTGTCAGTTGGTGGAATGTAGCTGATGTGACATTCAGTATTATTGATATTTAGCTGTGTACTGAAGCGTTTCTACGTGCAGTCATACTGAGCGCTGTACGTCATCTTGAGGAAAAATGTAATAGTCTTAAACTTGGCTCCTGAGGCATAGACTATCAATGTAACGTTGTGTACCAGATTTCTGTAACAATTTAAACAGCGTTCACATTAATTTTTATGGGACTTTTTGTGCTTATTTTTTATTCTTTAGTTTTTTTATTCGTCAGTTTGTTCAGTTGCTGACTAATTGTCATTTTCAGTTTTTGATTGCACATTGGAATTTATTTCTGTATTATGTATGAGAATGTGTAGATTACAAGAATGGGCATGTTTGGCTCAAGTGCAAGTACAGTCCTCAGTCAGCAGTTGAAGGTCGTCTTTACCTCATCAGCAAACAAGAAGCTGACATGCTTGATGAACAGCTTGATGACAAACGGATGGTCAGTGCTTTTGGTGACTTAGTATAACAAAGAAAAGTAGTTGGTTGACTTAAATAAGGAATACGGAAGCTGCAATAGTTCTTCAGAATAAATTGAGATCAATTAACTGGAGGTCCAGGTTCAATCTCCAGAGTGGACAATTATGTAATAATCTTCTAGTTGGTTTCTACTCATTAAGTGGTGGCATTGCTCGTGAACCGAGTGCTTGTAATGACAGCAACTAGACGCATCATGCAGTGACACTCATGCAAACTAAACTAAACTATTACGATGGCGTCATTGTGACGTCATTTGTAAATATTAAATCCGGCGACGTTACCACTCAAATAGCCCTGTATCGCCATTATTGTTTTTTTTGTGGGCAAAAAGACTTCATGCGAATCCGATTCACTCTGAGATGCATCCAGTATATGGAGATACGTGTTTTATGAAGCCAACAGTACACGTTTTTTGGTAGAAAATGTCAGTTGGGCAGAAATTTTCATCAGGTACTGAGGTGCAATCAGTCGTTCTTTAATGGCTTGGACAGCAGCCAACATCGTTATTTGCATCGAAAAATCGCAAGCTTGGTGACAGATGGGACAAAATGTTTGAACGAAATCGGACGATATGTTGAAAAATGAAACTATAATGTTTAACATTTAAAGGCGTGACACTAACTTAAGTTTATTCATTTTCTTCGCTCCTATGCTGTTTGTCAAATGCCATTTTGTGAGTTATGATAGATTACAGTTATGATAAATTACTGGTGGAGACAATAATACACAAGTACACTGTGTTATATTAACAGATGCATCATTAAAAGAATTTCAGTGCATGTTCAGAATTAAATTCTGTACAAAACGTATATTTCAAATTTTTACTATTTGAAAAATTAATGGAATGGCACCATTTTTTAACTTATTTATCGAACGACCCTCGTACACAAATTGAGACACTTGACTGTAACTGAGATAATGCAATGTGTAAATGACAGGGCTTGCTGCCGGTCCTGCTGCCAGTGTGGCTGATTGACAATGATGAGAATGCCTGTAGCACTGCCCAGTACTGTCTGCCAGCTCTTGTTCACCTGCTGCCACATCAACTGCTCAGCTGACAATCTCACTCACATAGTACCTGTACATACAGTAGTGTGTATGATGCACAGCAGTCACGTTATATACAGGCAGTTCTGGTTTGGAGCTGGGGGTGCTGTAGGCTCAGCACCGCCAGTTTTGTGAGCATAATACATTGGCCGATGGAAAGCTTTATCTGTGATACCGGTAAAGGGCGTCCTGTCTAGTAGGGTTTGGAGTGGAACACAGCACCCCCAGATTTTTGATTCTGGAACCGCCACTGTATACACTACAGGGTGGCATGTGAAAAGTGACACATATATACTTGATGTAGATTAAGTAATCCGACAGTTTTGGATGTGATTAGCTCAATCATTGCAGTGAAGGGATGGTCATGCTGAACAACTGAACAGTACACAGTATGACCCATTTGCCGCTCTTGTCAAGGCTAGTCGTTTCCAAAACAGGAGTCATGATATAGCACCAGTGACTTTATTAATATTATGCCTTCATGTATTCCCTACTAGATTTCTCCAGTACAGTACCACTAACCTAAACCCATTGAGGAGTGGGAATATGCATTCTTCCGCTGCTAAGTCATTTGCAGTACCACATCTTATTACAGTTTGTGCAGGCTTACTATTTACCTGCTGAAAATACCAGGGATGTGGTCTCGGTTGAGACGTCTCGGTCTCGAGACGGTCTCGAGACGTACTAACGTCTCGTCTCGTCTCGTCTCAGACCGATGCATCTCGGGTCTCGTTTCGGAGCGATATGTCTCGGTCTCGGACTCGGCCCAGTAGGTCTTGTCTCGGGTCTCGGGCCATTGCATCTCGTTGAGACATTCTGTGCAGGCGCGCACCATGCATAATGTAGTTGCAGTTAGAGCGATACTAACCAGCATGACATTTGTGGCTTTGACATATTCGTTTAAATTGTTTTGCTCTTTTATTTACTTATTTATCATAAAGCAGAATTATGTCATGTCAGTTTTTTTTCGTCATAAAATGACCTAGTCGCAATGAAGATAAAGTGTATGATGTTAGAATGAATACTATCAGCCAAATGTAGATGACGTATAAGGCTATAATCAGCTGTAGTTTACTAATTTCAGTTGCCTGCAAATTGTGATAAACATAATGGCTCGTGTCTACAGCACTGCAGTTGCAATTCTTCATGGTGCAAACCGTTAATTATTCAGTGATACTCGTAATTGTCAAAATAAAGTGCAAAAACCCACAATATCACAATTAATAGAAGACGCTTACCATGGTGCGAGTTAATTAATCCGTATAATTTTTTTTCATTGTCAATGTGTTTCACCATAGAATACGTCATGGAAAACGTCTCGGCGAGACGTTAAAGCTCCCGAGACTCTCGGGAGCTTTAAGGTCTCGGCCAGCGTCTCGGAAGCTGCAACGTCTCGTCTCGGATTTTAAACGTCTCGTCTCGGACAAAATTTTGAACGTCTCGGTCTCGGCTCAGAAGGTCTCGTGCACATCCCTGGAAAATACACAAATTCCTTCCCATTATACCACTGAGCACCCTTATCAATTAATGCCAAGACCTTTGTGTGTTGTTACTGTAAAGATATAGTACTTACAGCAGGGGTGCCTACTGCACCATACAAAACTTGCAGCAAATGGAGAAGGCCTTCAGAAAAGAAATGCAGAATGGGGAAATGAAGGAGAGCGAGAGATGGGAAACTTGCTCCAATGGTTCAAGGAGGGAAATACACCCCTGCACAGCAGTCAGTTACACCTACTGCCCATGAAGTTGAACGTGTGTACCCATGTATTTGCTAATAGTTTGCTCAGCATTTATTCAATGTACTTTCAGACATACAGAGATAGACACGTACACATACTCGATGCTGGTGTATTGTTTTGCTGTTGTTGCTGTGTTCTTTTGTCAACTGTTTACATCACTGCACATTGTTCAGTACTATGCACAGTACAAAGAGACAGTATGAGTGATTGCCAGATTCCACAGGCTGTCTAGTATCAACAATTGCTTAATGTAATTTTTAAATCTATGTGACAAAGACTCCTAAAATAATTGTGCTTTTGTGCTACAATAACAGCTAGGCCTACTCTGGCCCATTTAATCAAATATCTTTACTGCTGGACTTCTCTGCTCACCAGTGGACACTGCACTGAACACACGATTTTCATGGTTGATACTTTAATGCCCTTACTACATAATCAGATTCAGATGTCATCATAATAACGGTACACTCTGAAATTTCAGTGAAAAACATTTTTACAAAACTGCTGCTTTCTAGACCAGGGGTCTCAAACTCATTTGGGGATGCGGGCCACACTGCAAGATATCACTCAGTCGGTGGGCCGCATTGTTTTTAGAAACGGCAAAATGCAGTAAATGCAGTAATTAATAGGCCCCTACAAATTACAGAAGTTATTTTTACAGTGTACACTGTAGTTTAGAACTTCAAATTTTTTCCCGTCTCCGACTAACTCTTACCGCTGATTTGGCAGAAACCAGAGAGTCGACGTTAGTCTTGAAATCACGGGTGTTAGCAAATTGCAATGTTGCATTCAGACGTTTACTAGTGCATCTTGATCACAAAGCGGATTTGTTGATCTTCATTGATGAGAAGAACTGTTCACAAACGTACGTACAGCCAAACATCGCCATTAGGCTATTTTGGAGGCTGCAGAGACTAATTTTGGATACCTTTTTCTGAAAAAAATTGTAAAAATCAGGAACACATATCCGTGTACTTCTGCTTCTGCTTGTCACACTTCAAATCCATTAACTCCATCTGGAATTCTTCGGAAGCGCTTTCTGCGTCAACATCAAATGGAATGGCAAAGAGTGCAAACTGTGGTTTAAGATTATTGAACTTTTTTAAACATCGGTCGAACTCTGCAAGAAATCCAGAAATGACATCTGCATAATCTTTTAGCCGCCGTGGCTTAACTTCACTTAGGCCTACCACCTGAAGAGATGAGAAATGGTCCAA
>Ga0056128_1011366_pt1 | contig 10997 bp, 6 predicted proteins | sample WorMetLIZISLAND2_FD_71113 | JGI IMG/M metagenome (GOLD analysis project Ga0056128, IMG submission 71113) | Marine gutless worms symbiont microbial communities from Max Planck institute for Marine Microbiology, Germany - Olavius geniculatus... ... | reverse complement strand
GGGTCTGACCTGTAGGTGAGTCTGTGAAAAAAAGGTATATGGACAGCTATAAAAATTTTTGCGTATATTTCACCCATTTGCCGGGAAGCCCCCCTTGGAGGGATTTACATGAAATTTTGCGTGAGGGGTCCCCTCGCCGACCTAATCAACCCTGCCAAATTTTATCTCAATCTGATCAGGGGTTTTGATTCTGTGGGGGGGTCGAATTTTTGGCTTTTCCATAAGAAAGAGAAGTCGCCGTTAACACAGGACTTGAACTACCGTTCAGCCTGTGATAAACCTGCTATTCGACAGAAGACTGGGAGAAGTGAGTAAGCAAAAAATGTTTGGTCACACGATGAAGCCTATGTAAACATTATTAAGCTTGTTGTGTCCAACGGAATTACGCGAACAGGAAATTCTCCGTGGTTACCAATAGAATGGTTTGGCTTGATGTAACGCTACGAAGGTGGTGTGTACATTTAATTGTAGGCGACTGTTGCAGCAAAATGGCGGCTTAATTTCGTCTGAACTGAACCCTGATTGTCACCCACTGAGCGGATGCTTCACGGTGGCACCTTTATTATGCGGTCGTCTTAACAGGACCTCAGTTTGTCTGTTTGTCGGTCTTGTAGGGGCTTGTAAGCCTAAAACTCGAAATCCTTTCCCCAAACCTCATTATCCCTGTCATTTTTTGTCAGTGGCTTCTATCCCCCCAAATCTGGAATCAAAATCGGGCGCAGCTTTCTTCCCATTATCGGGCACAATGAAATTCACCCTATTTTTGGACTTAAATACCCCCTCTTCCTTTGGGCTTCTTTTTCTCTCTATGAAAAAGTTTTGTTAAGGGCGTAGTTTAAAAATTGGGGGGAAAGTTTGGTTAAAGTGTAAATTGCCCAGTGAAAAAACGGGGAGAAGTTTTGATCTACACCCTTAACAAAAATTCCCCCTCCTCTATTGTTCACTGAGCGCAAGCTACGCCCACCAGGTACAGAGATAAAAGCCACTGTCCCCCCTTCAACTCTCTTGTAGTTTGAAGCCACTGCCTTTCTCGCCTCGCAACGAATGACCAGGGTCACTTAATGTTGAAAAAGGGCCCATCAGAGCTTTCCTACGGCACCGAGCAAGTTGCAGCAGCTGCATTGAGCCGAATCAAACACAGTCATCAATGCCTGTTTAATTAACTCTTTCTCTCTCTGAGCTAGAAGAGGCTCGACTGAAGGGCTCAATAAAACGTCACTCAGGACAACGGACAGATGGACGGAGAAAGCAATAAACGCAGGATGCGAGTCATTCTTTCTGTAGTCAGCCAGGCATTGCAGCGACAGCAGCTAATCTTGTAATTGGATCGCAGCATGGCAGTTTCTGCGCAATGCTAGAGAGCTCTGTACGGCACACAGGGCATAAGACTATTGTACATAATTCGAATGTAACGCATCCACTCTATGCTGTTTTATGGACGAGACGCTTATATTGTTAGCAAGAAATACTGAAGTTATCAAATATTATGCAAAACACAACAGTTTCAGGAAAACAGGCCCGTCGAGAGGGATTAAGTGGGGGGTGCGGGTAAGTTACCGGGCCTCGCAACGTTTGGGAGCCCCGCCGTCGCTCGAAAACATATAGCCTACACAATTAAAGAATGCGCCATTTTGGAACAAAAAAACATTCCAAAAAAGTTTTTTTCCAGAGGGGTTTTCCCCGGGCCTTGCGGTGGCTTTTGACGGGCCTGCGGGAAAATGTAGGTTTAGGCCTACGTTAATTCAAAAAATGATGACGATGCTGATGAAGACGACAGAGGCAAATTGTATGGTCGCGTTTGAAAACGTTTATTGGCAGAAGTAGCAACGCATGCAGAAAAAAACATTATTCTATACAAATATTTCACGCCGAATTATTTGGTGTGTGTATTGCGTAGCCTACGAAGCGTGTGCAAAATGTCGACATATTTGGTTTATTTTTTCCCATTTGTATGCGTTTTGTTTGTTTTCTCGTACCTCGTGTACGATTTCGATATTAAAGAAATAAACAAAATTGCTACCAGCACGAAGATAAAAATTCAGCCTAACAGCCACTACCATCCAATGTTCTTTAATTCCTTTTTTCTGTATTTTTGTTTTTTTCATTAACTGTTCGACTGGACGGAGTCCGTGTTCTGTCGGATTCTGACAAATAAAGGCGCGTACAGAGCGACGTAACAGAATTGAACTGAACTGAGATGGTTTAGTTTTTGACGAACTGACCAATGGGCAAGCAGTAATGTATTACAGTACGCACCGTCTAACGGCGTCGGTGGACTACGCTCACATACGCGTCAACCAATGACCACTGGGCTCAACGTGTTTGCCCAATGGTCAGTTTGTCAAGGTCAAACCGTGTCAGGTCAGTTACGTCGGTGGGTACGCGATGTGATGTGATGTGTGGCCGGCTTAAGGCCGGTGACAGACAAAGTTGCAATCTGGCGACGCTCGTTGCGGCGAAATGAAACTAGTTTTCTCGGAAGAGGGCTACGGACGGGCGTTACGTTACGTTATGTTAGTTCTCGAGTGACCTAATAGTCGGCGACCGAGCGGCGTTGACCATATTGCACACGGAGTGGATCGCCTGGACTGGTCAGTGGCACTAACTCTATCTGGCTACTGCAGCGACGGCAGTTAGATTCACTGCCGGTCTTATACTGTCACCCGTACTGTCGATCACTTTACTGGCCGACTCAGCCAACAGTGTACATTATACTAAAGCATAGCCGATTTTAAGAACTTTTCTAGACTTCACAAAAACAGTTAAGTAACGGAGTTACCAAAGGGTGTCCAAGGGTTCAGGGCGCGAAACCCCGGCCGAAGAAGACTCCGGTACCTTAGTGTAAATTCACACTATTTTTGAGCGACTTGAAGCAACAAGGGTAAACTTATCTAACTGTTTACCGTAGTTTATTAGACAGATGTTAAATATAATATTTGATTTTTCAATTCACTTAGCAAGCGTCGAAACTTATTTTTTTTAAATTTGGGCTTTAAATTTTTTTCTATTTGGGCTAAACTTTTTGGTTGGATTCTATCTTCAAATTATGCTTTGCATTCAACTGTCTCAATTGAAAAGCACAAAGAACCCGAGCAATAATTTGACAAAACCACAAACAATACGGCAAACAGAATAGCCAAAATGTTGGAATATGCCGTCAAGTTAACTGACTTAGGCCTAATAATTACTTCCTTAGGACAACAGCACGATAATAATACTTTGCTGTTTCATGCTTTGTTAACTGTTTTAATATCTTGCATTCATTTAACGAGTTTTATCATGTGTTTTATTTTTGTACGCGTTCGCGTGTCTGATCACACGTATTCACTAAACTGCGTACTTACTTACTTACTTACTTATTTACTCACTCTATCAGGCTGCGTTGGTTCCCTGGAGTCGCCACTGAGGCCTGTCCCTTTCTGTGTCACTCTGTCGCCATGTTGCCGTGGAGCGAGTCGAGCGTACTGGTGATGGGCAGCATCGCAAATTACCGGACGACTCGAATTGTGGTTCGGTTTACGACTGGCCGAGCTAGCTCTGGTCAGCCGGCTGGTGCTAGGACGAGGGCAGTAAAGTACGAATGCCTTGGACTAACTAGAGATGTGCGGGAATGACTTTCACAGTTCCCATTCCCGCCAATTTTCACGACAAGACTTTTTCTCATCTCGGCCAGGACAAGGGCAGTAAAGCACAGATGACTTGGGTCGCCCGGTTGACTGGTTGATGCCGGCGAGATTTGATCAACCGGAGGGGCGCACTCCGCCGCCCACTCGGCCACGTTATGCTCGATTGAGTCGATCCGTCTGTCTGTCCGTCCGTCTGTCAGTTATATTGCATGCCGTGGCCTGCGGTTTCTGGACTCAACTCTGTTTACCCGCTACTCGCGCGCTGCCTACGCGCGTGCTACAGAGCTGAAGCAAACTCAAATCGATATTAAACCAAAATCTACATGTAATCCGAGAAAAGCTCACGTGACGCGCGACAGCATCCTGAGAAATCAGTGTACAACGTCAGTGCTCAACGTGCAATAAAAAAAGTAATGCGTTTGAAAAGGTACCCGAATTTTGTCTCCTCCGCTGTTGAACATAAGATGTCGAATCTCAGACGGTTAAAAATTAAAATCTAAGTTTCATGCTAAAACAATTTCATGCGCAGTTTGTCCGGGTCTATCTCCAGTATTTTTTCGGCGCAATATACTTTAAATATTGTGTCACAGGCTGAAATGGCGAACAAAATCACTAAAACCCGTTTTTTTCGGTTTTAGGGTTGTTCAAGGTCATCAGTGTTGGTACTTCCGGAAAGCTCGTCTGCAGTGCTTGTTATACGATAAGCAACGAGTCCGTTTTCATCCGCAATCATTTTCAGACTAAATTGATAGATAGAAGTGGAAAATCACGCATTTTAAGAAAGTTCAACCTAAATTTGGTCAATTTAACCAAAATTTAAATTTGATCGAGATTTACACTGCTACAATCTACGTTTAATCCTTAAATTTCGTACATGGTTGTCTTTGTCTATCTCCAACCATTTCAGCGCAATTTACTCTTGAAATGTGCTCCGCAGAATAAAAAAGCAAAAAACATCACTAAAACTTTTTATTTTGGGGTTCAAGGTCGTTCAGGTCAATAAAGTCATCGACGCTGGTAGGCATATACCTGCAAAACTCGTCACTATATAGTGCTTATTATGATAAGCAGCATGCCTGTGCCTATTTACAACCGTTTTCGCGTTAGACAAGGCATGGCGGTTAAATAAAGACTTCATATACGAAGTACCCCTGTTTAATGCCCTTGTTTAGGGAAATCCCCTTATCCAGAGGCACGAGATTTTGTCGTAATAACCAGATTCCTTGTGAAAGCCCACAGCAAAAATTTCGTGATCCTAACTATCGCCGGTTTGATACGGCAGCCAGTGGCGTCATTTCAGTAAATCATTCGGGGGAGGGGGGCTCAGTGTACGTAACGTAGGCCTATTGTTCTCGCGGCAGTAACATTGTTTCGAATGCACGATTTGCAGGGGGAGAAAATAAAATTATAAATCCTGAGGGTCCGTAGACCCCCAATCTCCCTCTAAATGCCGCCCCTGGGGGCAGAAGGGTGTGACAGACATGCGGACAGAAAGATGCGTCTATGATAGCTAACACTCGCTTACAAGCTAGTAGCTATGACATAGCTGTCTCGCCTAAAAACCAGCTTGAAACGACTTAACCTGTTCGTATGCGGGACATGTATATTCATTGTGGCGTGCCTGCCTGTGCTACTATACGAACGAGGAGCGCCATAGCAAATGATACCTTATTATTTTTAGACCTGAAAGCGACTCACCAGCCGTTTTCTCGCTCGCTCGTAGGTAAATCTCACACGCTTTTCTCGCTCGGCGAGACAAGCGAGAAATTGTTAAGTTCCGTCGAAAAATTCATATGTGGTTGCTTAAAATTTGGCAAAATACGACAGTGGATTACTATTTTGCCTCACCTTGTGGATGACGTAGTTTTTTTATTTTATAATTTTTGCAGGTGATCTCCATTGAATCACGTCGAAGTCGATTCCATAGTTGGCGTTCTTCACATTTGAATGTGTGATAACCACGGTGAAAGTGATGGAAGTCTGCTTAAACCTAAGGGTCGATACTTAGGCCTAAACTGCCAAATCTTTGTTTAGGCCTATTGCTGAAAATTTCATAACTTACGCATGTTGCCTTCGGCGCAATTTACTTTCGATATGTGCGCAGGAGCCTAGAGATGTCTAAAGACGCTAAAAATCACCAAGGGTCGACTGTTCCATGCACGGGTTACGGTTGACCACGAGATTAACTCGAAACTCGCTGAATTATCCGGGTTAACACCTGGCGCTTTGTTTCACGCCAAAATTTGGCGTGGAACAATGTGCGCGAGGTTAAACCGAGAGGTTAAGTTAATTTCGGATTAGCAAACCCGTGAGTCAACCTAAGCATGGAACAATCGACCTGAAACCCTCTATTTTTAGGTTTCAATGTCCTTCAAAGTCATTGATTTTTGTGTAAATCGAAAGGGCTTATGGGACTTTCTATTAGTGAGCAATAGTAAACTTGGCCATCTTACACCCTTTATGAGATTGGGCGACTTATATTTGGTTCAAAATCTCCAATGTTTCGCACTTTACTCAAGTATAAACGCACTCGAACGGGATGACCCTTGTGGAACTTCTGGAAAAGCTTTACGAATCCTGGAAGTAGGTCTAGAGGTTAATCTAGCTGTGGCAGCCGACGATGAAGATTTCGTAATCCTAGCTTGCAGCTTTTTGACACAATCGTACAGTGTGACTGACGGACAGACAGACAGACAGACAGACGCGTCGACGATGGCAAAGACGCGCGAAGCATTACATGCTGTCGCGCGTAAAAAATCAAGTGCCGTTTTAAATTTCGCTCGCTTCGACTCGCTCGCTCACGGGAAAAATCTCGCTCGCTTTCGCTCGTCTCGTTTCTCGCTCGCTATCTCTCGCTCTGGCTTATTTTTATAACAGGTCTAATTATTTTAGTACGATACTCGCCGAAGCATGATGGAGACCGAAACATTCTGCTAAATTTAGCAAGAACTTGTCATTAGCTCAGTCCGCGGTGATTAATATAAACCAAAGTGGCGGCTAGTTCGGGTATCAGAGCCAGTGTTAACGCCACCTACAACAACTACTACATGTTACTACATCGCGAGACTTGTTTGAATGCGCGATTATTTGCTAAATTGAAGTTTTTTAATGCTACAAACAATCTTATTATGGCAACTGTGTCCAGTGTTAAGCCTGATTGGCCTCGTCCTCGCTGCTGCTGCTGCTGCTGCTGTCGACATGCGGTTGTAGGGACTCTGTATGAGCGCCGACAGAATGGCTGACTGCACGCACAAACTGCAGGCGACTGTGTTGTTTGATTCCTACCAAGCAGTGAATATCCGTCAAGACTCGGCCTACATGTATAGGAAGGATTACTCTGCTCAAACGTGCCCTAACACCCCCGTCTGATCCGATGCTACGTTGCGAGGTCTCGCGATTTCAGCGCCCCGCCCGTTCTTATCTGTACGAAGCAATAAGTCACAGGTTTGTTGTCTGCATGATGTCTCTTTGTCCGTGTCTGCCGTACCGTGTCCGTTCGTCTCTCTTTTCGTATATCGATCCACAGCACACTAGCGGACCGTTGGCCGCCACGATAACTCAGCCTCCTACCCTCACCGGGACGGGCAATAAAATGAGCAGTTGCTTACAGGCTACAAAGTGCTGGAGGTCAGAGGAAGGGGTGGTTGGTACGTATGCTAGCTGCACCGAGGGCCCAACTGTCACAGTGATTTGTTGGACCACCAGGTCAACTCACAACTCACGGGACGGACAATGAGCAGTGGCTTACTGGCTATGGCGCTGTTTGCGCGATGTCAATTTGTTTCTGTTTAGCTAACCGTAACGTGTCCGTCTGTCTATCTATCTATCGATCCGCAACAGACTGTCGGACCGTTAGCCAGCACCGGCACGAGTCTTTCTCTCGCACCGCTAGTTCACAGTCATCCTACGCCCCAGCCTCCGTAATTTACGAATAAAAGTGGTAACGAAAACGAAAACAGCGACAGCGACCTGAAGCCATAGATGGGGTGCTCGAGGACAGTCCTCGAGGTCGATGCCTGGTGGCTTTTGCATGAAGTCGCCAATACAACTTGAATACGAAATTGTCAGCATTAAACGTAGTTATTAATACTGTGAGTTTTGACCGCCTTTTCAGTTTTCCGTACGCGGCATCAAATGTGGATATATTTGTTCAAAGCGCGCGATTTCTGCTACTTTCGACTAATGTAGCACGAAAAAGGTAGCAGATGGACAGTGTTTTACTGTTTATCAAAAAGGCGTGCACAGAGCGACGTATGAACTGACCAATGGGCGACTTCAGTTCAGTTCAATTCAGTTACGTCGCTCTGTAGGCCTACGCGCTTTAACAAATACTGCTAACAACGTTTCCGGAGTATTAATGTTGATGATCTTAAACGACCTTGAAATCCAAAAACAAAGGGTTTAGTGAATTTTCCCGATTTCAGGCTGTGGCGTGTATTTGAAAAGTGAATTTTTGTCGCAGTTAGATAGACCGAAAGCCAAAACAGCCTGCGTCACGCGTTTTACGAGCATTAGCTCAGATTTCTTATAGGCCTATAGCTCCCCGTTAGTCAGAACAACGCCCTAGAACGTGAGAGTCACCATAAACAATGCACGGATGCCTAGGCCTACGGGAGCTAAAATAGCACCATGCGTTGCCGAAACGACAACGAGAGACGAATGAGCGAACACGGCACCTACGTGTTCCAGACTCAGAGAATGATTTAGCTCGCGCTAATTGCCGCGTGGGACCGACAAAACCACAGCACGGCCAGTCCACTAGTCATTACGGCCGTAGCCTACACGTGTCTCTTTATATTATGTTCAGTGTCCACGACGGCCGGTAACATCTGCTGCAGTGCCCACTTGCTTGATTTACATAAATTATGTTAATTCGTGCACACAAACAGCAGTTACAGAGTCGATATGGACAATAAAGTTGTTCAATTTTGCGCAACTAGTGCAAAAGAAAAAGCCGAAACAGGAATAGAAGGACGTGCGTGTCTGTTTTCTTGCGTGAGTTGCATGCTTGTTTTCTGCGCGAAAACCAGATTTCATAGAGGCACGCCATGCAAGCGTACAGACACGCAGACAGACGCACGGACACGCAGCGGGACAGGGGGCACATGCTGTCGTGTCACGTGACCCGGTGACGTCACAACGGACGCCGCCTGCCCGCCGATATAGATTAGACGCGGGGATCGATCAATCACTGGCCGATGTCCATTATCTGTCGTCAGCATGCTATGCTTCTGATATTCCGCTAAGAAACTAGCTAAGCTATCACTTATTTATAGTGTAATAGCTGAGCCATTATTTTTATATTATTATATTATTAATTTTGTTTATTCAGAGATAGATGCTCAGTCAGTTATCTGTCGTCAGATAGAACACTGATCTAGTCCATGCACGGTACATTATGGACTCAGGGTAGGGGTCCTCGATGACTGTCTTCGACGTGAAGGACAAAAAGTCGTTGCCTTGGTCTTGGCCTTGAAAATGCTGACTCAAACGCATCTCTCTGTATGGACTCCTAAATTCGTCATTGGTGTCAAGCTGTTGAAAAGTCCATGCACGGTATAACACCAACCATCAGTTGTCCAAAGAATTTGCTATGGTCCCACATCAATGGCCGGCCGGCATATTTTAATGTCATTATACTGGATCCAGTTAAATCCTCATTAATCAAGCGCCAACCATCAGCTGTCGTCTGCCTGTATTAATCCAATCTGGCGATCAATAAATCGATGATCGAGTCAATAATATCAATGCTGGCATGCTTCTGCTGCTGCTGATGATGATGGTGATGGTGATGCAGTATGTTACCATGGTGATTGCTGGTTGATCAAACGCCGGAGTGCAGCCAGCATATGCTCCTGTCAGTCTGTCATCTTCTTGTCTCTCACTGACTCTGACTCATCGTCATGCAGTTAGACTCTGATCGATTACCTCCTGTAGCTATAACAAAGAGTTGCTGCGACTCGGCCCCACTATAGAATTCCTGTACTTCCGGTTTCCGCCCGTCCCCGGAAAAAACCTCTGTCCTTAAAAATGTTATTGGACCCTCAAAAATATTGATGCAGTTTTTAGTTTGTTTTCAAAGTTTTGCCAAAAAACTGTTTACGTGTAATACCGCAGTGTCTTTAATTTGGTTCTCATAGGTGCTATTTAGCGTGTCAGTTTGTTTTTATGAGCTTCTCTGTAATATCTAATATTATATAAAAAGTAATAAAATTATGTACACAACTTTTTAAAAAATCCGACTTTACATTGACTTTTTCGCCGGCTGAAACCGGAAGTACTTATATGATAAATCTATTTATCGATTTTTATGTTTTAATTGTGTGTTTACTTTTCTCGTTTTTTTCTGCTCGAATAACACTATGTCTGTCTGTCTGTGTAGCGACGCTGCTATTGGTCGGCGCCGGTCACGTGGACACCAGTGATTGGTCGGTGGTCGATGACGTCATCGATTACGGGGACGGTGAAGTTGAGTTTGTACCGGTGTTTCAGCCGACCCCTCGTAACGTCAGCGTCAGTCTGGGAGATAGGGCCGTACTTCGATGTCGAGTACAAAACCTCGGAACCAGAACTGTACGTAGTAATAGGTCCTAGTGACTTTTTACCTTTTATCTATCAGATCACTGGCATAACCATAAAAGCTGGGGCCACAGGAGCACGTGCTTCGTGGGATTCCAAAAATGACAATTATCCAGTGTCCGATTTAATCTTAAAGCTGATTTTTTCGAAAACAGCGCCAAAATGCACCCAAATACATAATTTTCAGATAAAAATGGCCAAAAAAATTCTGTGGAAGGGTTGTGCCTTTAAGCGCCACTTTCTACCTGTGGATTATGGCTATTTCAGTCAACCTGTTTGTTTATCATCAACCCGGCGACCACGGAAAATGCAAGTACAAATCTGCAGAAATGGAAAACATAGATACAGAAAGGGAAAAAGCAATTTTAATGCAGATTAGAAAAATATCACTACCAATCTACGGAATCTGTGTGACAAACAAGAAATAGAAATTTAGGGCACAGGTGATACATTTTTTGAGCACACAACATGAAAACATCACAACTAAAACAAAAAAGCCCAGCTAACGCAAAGGGGAACGCGCAACAGCGGTGCATGTTTGAAAGCCCAGTAAAACAAAATCAGTCACCAGAAGGCGCCAGACGATTGGCGGCTAATTATATATAGTGTTTTATTACGCGCGAAAGCAGAATGCTTCGCGCGTCTTTGCCATCGTCTGGGCGTCTGTCCGTCCGTCCGTCCGTCTGTCTGTCCGTCCGTCACACTCGTGATCTGTATCAAAACGGTGCAAGCTAGGATCACGAAATCTTCACTGTGGGCTGCCCCAAGGTCTCTAGTTTATCGTGACAAAAT
>Ga0056128_1011362_pt1 | contig 11000 bp, 3 predicted proteins | sample WorMetLIZISLAND2_FD_71113 | JGI IMG/M metagenome (GOLD analysis project Ga0056128, IMG submission 71113) | Marine gutless worms symbiont microbial communities from Max Planck institute for Marine Microbiology, Germany - Olavius geniculatus... ... | reverse complement strand
GATTTTAGCAGTCCAAGTCCGGACGCTCTAGATTCAAGCAGGCCTGCGCACGTGGGTGTCAACGAGAGGTACCCCTGTAAAAAGTGGTTATTTATACCCTGTGCTTGTCTAGCATGTAAATGGTTGCAGATAGGCACAACCATGCTGCTTATCATAACAAGCACTGATGAGGAGCTTTTTTACGAATGTCAACATCGATAACCTTGAATGACCTTGAACCCTAAAAATATTGATTTAGCATGATTTTTTGGCGATTTTTGACTGCAAAAAAGTGAATTACGACGAAATGGATGGAGATAGACTAAGATTACCTGCGAACAGGAACTGCTATAGGCTTTCGCGCGTTTCGTGAGCTTTGCTCAAATTTCTTGTAAACTATAGTTTTAGACCAAAACTCAGTGCAAAAAACCTAATTAATGCAAAATTTAAAGTGATGATTAAATCCGGTTTTAAGTAAGGCTTTAAACCGAACGCTTCCGCTGAAACCAAAGTTAAAACCAAATATAATACCAAACTTCGGTTTAAAACCAAACTTAATCTGAACAATCCAGTTTCAAACCTGATCTCTGTAATGCATCGAGATAGGCGTTTCTTCTTAAAGACTAGTCTTTAGGTTTGGTTTAAAACCAAAACCACTTTAACTTTCGATTCAGCGAAAAAAGATGGCGTTTGTTTACACAACGGTTGCTATTGCTGCTGGCGTTCTAGGGCCCAATCGCCTACGACGTGCACCTAATGTACAGCGCGAATCATGTTTATCTGACGAAGATGAGTTTCTTTCAACGCATCTGAGTGCTAGACAGATTCACCAGCTAGCCTTAGAATACATCCAAGTGAGTGAGTAGGGTTTAACGTCCCGCCCGACACAGTAAAGGTCATTTCGGAGACGGCCTTTCCAGGCGGAATGCACACAAACACATAATAATGGAACAGTAAGTAATGGAACAGTAAGTTTAACCTTTACAGAAACACAAAACACAAAATACAAAAAAAGCTAAACCTAACATTGTAAGAACTCCATTATATGCGTGCATATGTAATTAACATAATGGTAGTTCTAACAATCTTCCCTGTTATCCTCCAGACAGACATCAATGTGATAATGCTGTATATTGGAGGATACGGGTTTAGAATACATCCGAGTTTAAAACTGAAGTTAATCTGAGCATTGGTTTAAAACCATACTTTAGAGTCCAGATTAAGGTTTGGTTTAAAACAATAGTTTAAAACTTAGGTCTGAGCAAAATTTAAAGTCACCCACTGCATGACAAATGTGAATGCACCTTACCAACTTTCTGCTCAAGCTTTGCAAGCAAATCCTTTGGTTCATCAACGCCATCCAGAAACTGAGCATATGCCAGCTCCACGAATTCCTGTTGCATCAGTCGATCAATTCAATCAATATTTCTTTGATAGCTCAAAGCTACTCCAAGGTTAACAGTGCTTATAATTAAGAAATAATGGAATGATTTAAATGATGATGTACAGGTATGATGCTCTGAAGAGGCAGGTTTTGAGACGTTTGCCAAAAGTCAAAAGTGGCTAAGATGGCAGAGTGTTCCAGACACGAGGTCCAGCAACCGTGAAAGCCTGGTAGCCAACTGAAAAAAGTCCGACAGGGGGTACCAGCAGATGACTGACCGCCAGCACAGCATCATATCTGTCGTTTCAGGATTCAGCAATCAGGAATGAGCAATCGCAACAAAAAATTTGAGCTAATGCTCACGAGATGTGCAAAAGCCTATAGCAGTTCCGATTCAGTAGTTTAGCTGAAAATTGGGGTGTTCACGCTAAGTTAATATATAAATACCAAATTCTCTGTCTGCATCGCATAATGATAGTTCCGTGCAGCTGACGGTGAAAATTTTGTAATCCTAGCTTGCACCGCTTTTGACTGATCCACCCGTGTGACAAACGGACGAACAAACAGACAGACGGACAGAATTGCGACGGCTAAGACGCAACGAAAGCAGTAGCTACTTTCGCGCATAAAAATATAACAACTCAATCAATGCAATCAATCAGCATTAGTTAGTGCTGGGCGTTGTAAACCGATTCCTGAGGTGGCAGCACCATCGAACAAAATGTCACAAATTACGCTGTAAGATATGCAAACCGTTTCACCAAATACTGTGCATCAGAAATGTACTAAATAATAAATTATTGCGCTCACAATGCAACGAAATCGTACCATGAAAATATGTCGCTGTTTCGGTTAGATTTGCAGGAATTTGGGATAAAATACAACACCTTTATTACAGTCATGCCGAAGTGCACATAATGATAGTATTGTGGCTCCACCTTGTAAATGATATGGACTTGTGTTGCAGCCCGAAATCGCTAAAAAATCCATAAAACCCCATATTTTGGCATTCAAGGTCATTCAAGGTCAATGAATTCGGCGCCAGTCGAAAGCCAGTATACGATTTCCTATTAGTGATTAATAGTAACCTAGGCCTTATCTCGCACTGTTACTGAGATACAGCAAGTTATTGGCCAAAAATCACAAATTTTGCCCACCCCCCTCTCATTTAGGGCCCTCGTTTGGATTGACCCCCTTCGAATTTATGGAAAAGCTTTATGGTTCCTGAAACTAGTCTTCCAGGCAGCCAACGGTGAGGATTCGGTGATTCTATCTTGCACAGTTTTTGACCGATCCACCCGTGACAGACGGATGGACAGACAGACGGACAGAGAGAATTGCGATGGCTAAAACGCGCTGAAAAGTAGTAGCTGCTTTCCCGCGTAAAAATCACTGAAAAAACGACATAAATGAAACAATTAACAATGAATATTGAATAAATAAATCACAATAATTAGTAAACAAAAGTTATTTATCAATGCAAGTCACAGAAAACTGTATGCGACGTGCAACGAGATAATTATGATTAGCGTAAAAAAAGCAATGGAGGCAAAACACAATAAATGACTCATGCAAATAGGCTTAATCAGAATAAACCACAAATTAACTGACAATTCAGTAGAAAAGTACTATTACTTATAACAGAAAACACAAAAAAAAATTTCAGTGCTAAGCTATTGCAACAGACATGTACTATTGTCATCAGTTGCAACAAGTCATCACTGTCATCGTGACAAAATATTCCCACGTAAAATACAATAAAACATGCTCAATAATCTACCTGAAACTCCGGCATGAGTTCTTCAGTCTCATCAGAGCTCATCAGCAGACTGTCTATATCAACTTTTTCTATGGACTACTCACACACACACATATGACAAGTCTACATCATCATAATCATCAGTGGTCAACGATATCGATATCACAATCAATTTGTCATTCGCCAGAATCTGATAAGTAGGGCCTATAATTAGCCACCATTAGGTCGGTGTAATGTCTGCCTATCACTATTGGGTAAATTGCTTACTGTCTGTTCAATGCAATGCACAGCATTGGACAGAGTATAAAATCACCCTAGTGTCCGTCCGTCCGTGTGACCAACTTTTCTTAAGCTCTCTTCCTTCCACATTACCTTTCTTTACCCTTCCTTTTCCCCTTTCTCCTTCCCCTTTCCCTTTTCTTTCCCCTTTCCCATCTTCCTTCCCCTTCCCTTTCTCTTCCCTGTCCCTTCCAATTCCCCTTCCCTTTCTCCTTCCCCTTTCCCATTTCCTTCTCCTTCACCTTTTTCCCTTTCCCCCCTTTCCTTCCCCTTCTCCTTTTCCTACCCTTTTCCTCTTCCTTTTTTTCCTTCCTCTTCACCTTTCCCTTCTCCTTCCCATTACCTTCCCTTCCCCCCTCACCTACTCCTTTTCCCCTTCCACTGACCCTTTCCCTTTCTTTACCTTCCCCTGCCCCTTCCTTTGTTTCTTTCCCTTCTTCCTTCTTTCTTTCCGTGTCAACGTCCGTGCGTCCAACATTTGAGGCGCCATATCTCCGTAATGGTGCCAGATAGATGCATGGTTACCATGGACCACGGATAGGAAGTCGATCCCCGGGAGTCAAATGGTCACGTGACCGATGACGTCACGTGACACCAAAAGGTCAAACTCGTGACCCCATTATCTTTGAGGCGCCATATCTTTATAACACTGCAAGACAGAAGCATGGTGACGATGGACCTTTTATAGTAAAGCACTGGTGATGAACTGAATGGTCTCTTAACTGACAATGTTTATTATTACAGAAGGATGAAAGGATCATTGATGCTGTACAATTTGAAATTAAACTGATTTTTTTCTACCGGTCTAAACAGCTCACTGATTATATTTATATGGGCATGTACTGTAAAGTGTCAAAATGCATAGGACAGACTCCGTGTTCATATGAACATTATCTTGTATTACAAGCAAAATTGGACACAAATTTCAAATGAAACACCCAGTGGCATAATTGCACTACAGCGTTACGAACATACATTTCATCTCAGATAAAAAATGGCCACTTTTAATTTTGTGACAGGCATGTCAGATAAAAACCAATTTTAACAACTCTTCTACTCCTGCATTTGCAGACGGTCAGCAACAGAAGCTGGAATCCGATCACCTTGACTCAAATCTGCTACTGCACTACCTTGTGAAATATGTATGCAAAACCATACAACTATTCACAATAACTAGAATAATGCACAGTTTAGTGCACATCCTCAGACAACAGACACGAAACTGAAGACTCAGACTGCAGAAGTGGATATCATACCTCAACAAGAATGCGGAGGTAAGACAGTGCAGCAAGCAGTGATGGCCACGTGTGCTGGACACCGATTGTTGTCAGATAACTCTTAGAGATGGTGAACGGATAGCCAAAAGACCTGAGTGCCGACATTACCGCTTCATCAAGCTTCGGACCAAGCTTAAAGTCAGGCTGAATTTGAACGACTAAAAACTACACACAACAAGCAACCAGATAAATTTACTCCAAGAAACAAGATAATGTTCACACAAACACAGAATCTGTCCAATGCACTTCGATAGTTTACAATATATGTCTGTATAAACATAAACAGTGAACTGTTAAGACTGGTGAAAAAAATCAAGAAGTATTTTTAAATTGCACAGCAGCAATGTTACCGTCACCCTTCGCTATTATTATAACTAAATAATAAATATTGTCAGTCACGTGACCATTCGATTCATCGCTAGCACTTTACTATAAACGGTCCATCGTCACCATGTGTCTATATCGCACCGTTGTGGAGATATAGCGCCTCTAAGATAATGGGGTCACAACCTTGATCTATTGGGGTCATGTGACATCATAGGTCATGTGACCATTCGACTCACAGTGGATCACTTCCTATGGGTGGTCCATTGTGACCATGGGTCTATCTGGCACCTCAGAGATAATGGGGTCACGACCTTGACCTTTTGGGTCACGTGACGTCATCGATCACGTGACCATTCGACTCCGGGGGGGTCAACTTCCTATGGGTGGTCCATAATGACCATGCGTCCATCTTGCACCGTTATGGAGATATGATGCCTCAAATGTTGGCGGCACGAACATGGACACAGAAAGAAAGTAGAAGGGAAAGAGAAAGAGAGAAGGGAAGGGAAAAGGCAAGTGAAAAAGGAAGGGAAAAGAAAAGAAGAAAGAGAAGGGAGGGTAAAGGTAAGGGAAAGGGGAAAGAAAAGGGGAAGGGAAAAGGAAAGAGGAAAGAGAAAAGGGAAGGGAAAAGAAGAAGGATAGCAACAGAAAAAGAGAAAGGCGAAGGGAAGGAGAAAGGGACGGTAAAGAAAAGGGGAAGCGGAAGGGAAAAAGAAAAGGGAAGGAAAAGGAGAAAGAGAAGGGGAAAGCATGCGGGAGGGAAAAGGGCAGGGGAATGGGAAGGAAAATGGAGAAGGGGAAACGGAAAAGAATAAGAGAAGGGAAAGGAGAAGAAAAGGGGAAGGGGAGGAAAGGAAAAGAGGAAGGGGAAGGGAGAGGGGAAGGGAAAGGAAAGGAGGATAGCTTAAGAAAAGTTGGACAGACGGACGGACGCACGCACGGACACTCAGGTGATTTTATACTCTGTCCAATGCTATGCATAGCATTGGACAGACAATTACAATTCCAAAGAACCATCCTCCTTGTTACTTAAGTCTTGTTACCGGTACCTCATTACATTACAGAGTAATCTGGTATGCAAATAACAATAAAAAACCAACTACTATGCATAAAAGAACCAATAAAATATGATGTTACTTACTACTACGTCATACCTGCCTACCTCATAGACAATATCTGCCATTCAAAGTTAGCATTTTTACCTTCAACCGCCTCTTATATGCCTACTTGTTGTCCTGGTCTACTGATAATAGTTGTATTTTCATAAGTTTTCTTTTATCTTAATTCAATAAAAAATCTTCTAGTATCTGAGCCGACACAACACAAGCACTGACAATTAACCTCAAATATCTTTCGAAAATCAGCAGTCGATGGTCCGTTGGATCCCTTCAGATTGATTGGGTGCGGGTATTTATGTGCAATCAAAAACTACACAACACACAATCAGAGTTGCAACAGGAAATCTGAGCTAATGCTCATGAGATGCGTGAGAGCCTATAGCAGTTCCTATTTGCAGGTAATCCATTTCCCTGCAATTCACTCTTTTGCAGCCAAAATCACCAAAAAATCACTAAAACCCCTTATTTTGAGGTTCAAGGTCAATAAAAGTCATCAATGTTGACAATCCTAAGAAGCCCGTCACCAGTGCTTGTTATGTTAAGCAGCATGTCTGTGCCTATCTGCAACCATTTTCACGTTAGACAAGCCAGCAATGGATAAATAACCACTTTTAAGAGGGAAACCCCTATTTGGCACCCGCGTGTGCAGGCCTCCTTGAACCTTGAGGGTCTGGATTTAAATTGCTAAAATCTACATTTAATGCTGAAAATTTCATACGCAGGTTGTTTTGGTCTATCTCCAACCATTTCGGCGCAATTCACTCTTGAAATGCGTGTTGCAGCCCGAAATCGCAAAAAATCACTAAACCCCCTACTTTGGGAGTTCAAGGTCATTCAAGGTCATCGATGTTGACATTTCTAAGAAACTCGACGCCAGTGCTTGTTATGATACGCAGCACATCTGTGCCTATCTGCAACCATTTTCACGTTAGACGAGCCAATAACGGTAGAATAATGCCTTTTTAAGGGGGTGCCCCTCTTTCTCTAGAAACTCTTAGCTATCATATGGTGAAAACCAGAAGTCTTTTGAAAACCAAGTCTTTATCTCACCGTCTATCTCACCTGGGCTCCGATCGGTACCGAGTTGTGACAGACACCAAGACATCAAGACAGAATTACCAAAGCTAATACGTGCTGTAGCTAGTATGCTAGCTCTCGCACGTAAAAAAACTGTTTTTTTAAAAAAGCCCCACCCTGTGGGTTTTTTAGATAAAACCGATTTTGATTAAAAAGGCCAATTTGATGGTTTTCGAGACTTCTATGGGTGAAATTTTCAGTTAATGGATTCATATAACTGTGTCTCCCCACAGCATAAAATATATCAATATCTGTTCATTTGCAAATGTGCATGTTAAGACGTTTCAAAAACTTAGCCATATTAAAATATATCATTATTAGTGCAACAAAAAACTAAAGTTGGATTATGTTTGGGGTGGGTTTTTTGAGTGGGTTTTTTAGCGGTTTTTAGGTAAGTTTATCACCAGATTTTTTGGGGTATTCAGATACTTCAGATTTTCAGCATCATGCGGATAATGGACTACCGGTAATGACATGTTCATCACAATTAATTCAGTTATCAGTTTGACAGTGACTACGTTCTAATGATGTAAAGATAGTTTCTTTTCTAGCTGTTTGTTGACTCTTTCTCCAGCAGCTCTGCTCTACGGCACTTTATATGTTGGTGCAATATATATTTTATTATTACTACTAATCATGTGATCAAATGCACTCAATAATCCTAGAAAAAATGAGCTGTCAGCAAGTATAAACAAATAATAAAACAATAATGACATCATTATCCTCAACTGTACACAGTGTAAGCCAAAAATGAGGCCATTTTTGTTAAAGTATGACTTATAACTTTAGAAGTATTGATCAGACTTGGCAATAAATAACAATATTTCATTCCTAACATTAAGTCATAAAATATGTGAATCAACTTTAGAAAAAACCAACCGAACTATCCACATACACTGTGTTCAGAAAAAAAACACCCACTCACGACGTCTCACGTTTCCTTTCATATCTCCACGAAAAAATGTTCAGATTTCCATAAAATTTTCAGCGAATGTCCAGGATGAAACTACTATTCCACCGGTGGAAAAGTTAAATATTTTTTGCTACTGGTGACGTCATGCTGACATCATATTTCTGCATATGTAAATAATGGGTTTTACCGTGGAAGACAAACATCTGATCAAATGCTTGCGAGCCAGTAAGGGTTATGTAGCCGCAAGTTTGTGCTACATGTTTCTGGAGTGGAAAATGGACAGACAATGGAATATTGATGAAATAAAACTTTTTAATAACTAGAAATATGTTGTGTGGAACGAGGTATCTCTCCCGTTGCCATGCTATATAGCCTAGCAGCTGCGTTTCAGCGTTTGACGCTCATGTGAGCCTGCAGCCAATTTTGTCTTTGAATAAAAACGGTTGGTTGCCATGACAACAGAGGTTTTCAGGGGAGAAATTTATATGACACCATTGCATAGCCCGGGCTCGAAAATAGTGGCGTAGGTGTAAACAGCGTGCAATTATATTTCATGAGGGCTGAGTTGTAGTCAATTTTTGTCCCAAAATAATCCATTGCCATGGCAACAGAAGTCATCAGGGGAGAAATTCAAATGACACCATTGGATAGCACAAGCCCGAAAATAGAGGGGTAGGTAAAACAGCTAGAAATTATCTTTCATGGTGCCGAGTTATAGTCAATTTTGTCCCAAAATTTGTTGCCACGGCAACAGGGATCGGCAGGGGAGAAATTTTAACGATATCATCGGATAGCCCGTACCCGAAAATAGGGGGTAGGTGCAAACAGCGCACAATTATCTTTCATGGGGGCCAAGTTATAGTCAATTTTGTCCGAAAATTCGTTGCCATGGCAACGGGGGTCGGCAGGAAAGAAATTTAAATGACACCATCGGATAGCCTTGGCCAGAAAATAGGGGGTAGGTGCAAACAGCGTGCAATTATTTTTATGAGGGTGGAGTTATAGTCAATTTTGTCCTAAAATTCGTTGATATGGCAACGGGGGGTCGGCAGGAAAGAAATTTAAATAATACCATCAGATAGCCTGGGGCAGAAAATAGGGGGGTAGGTGCAAACAGCGCACAATTATCTTTTAAGTGGGCCTAGTTATGACCCATTTCGTCTCAAATTTTGTTGCCATGGCTACGGGGGTCAATCAGGGGTAAATATAAATGACACTGCTAAATTGGCAGACCCTGAAAACCATACCCTAAAACCAAAAATTATGACTCTATCTTATACATAGCCGGAGTTATGATGGTTTAAAGCATTGTCTAATTTTCCCCATAGGCGCCATTGTAATTTTTCATATTTTGTGAAAAAATAGGTTAAAATGTTGAACTTAAATTTTGTAACCCAGAAAAAAAGGCACTTCCTTGCACGAAACTGCGTCATACGAGCCATCATGCGTTAAAATCAGTTCAGTCGTTTTTCCATTAGAGAACGGCAAGAAAAACAAGTGATCTGCTAACGCAAACGGGAACCCGCAACAGCCGCGGTGCATGTTTGAAAAGACAGTAAAACAAAGTCTAAGTCAGTCACCAGAGGGCGCCAGGCGCCAGATGACCCGTGGTTATATTGTCTAGTGTTTTACTTGTACTCACCAAAGGTCGCCACCTATCACTTTGCCAACGCCATATCAGCTGGATATTGCAGATTTTCCCCACCTCCTTTCATTTAGCGCCCTCATTCGGGGTGACCCCCTTTGAATTTATGGCAAAGCTTCCTGAAAGTCTTCCAAGCAGCCGATGGTGAAGATTTGGTGATCCTAGCTTGCATCGTTTTTGGCTGATCCACCCGTGTGACGGACGGACAGACAGACAGAATTGCGATGGCTAAGACGCGCTACAGCAGTATAGCTGCTGTTGAGCATAAAAAGGGAAGGAAAGGAAAGGGAAGGAAAGGCACAAAAAGTCATGCAAGCGTTATATTTCACCTATTTGTGAGGAAGCCCCTGCAAACGGATTTTCACCAAATTTTGCATATTATGAGATATGCCAGACGTAATCATCTGTGCAAATTTTGGTGTGGAAAAAATTAAGTGGTTTGGGATACACGGTGGGTCAAATTTTGGAGTCTCCTATTGAAATAGCTGGTCACCCTCACAACAGTGCTGCGCTACCGCGCAGCCTGTGATGTCTGTCTTCAGCGGTAAAACCCATAATTTACAAACATGAGAATACGACGTCAGCATGGTGTCACTGGTAACAAAGAATATCTAACTTTATCATTTTAGAATACTTGTTTCCTAGTGAACATTCCCTGAAAATTTTATGCAAATCTAAGCATTTTCCACAGAGATATAACAAAAAACGTGAGTGGGTGTTTTTTCTGAACACAGTGTATATGGTCTCCTCATGTCTGTACTAGCACCCAGCTAGATAACTGTGTTTTTACGCACAAAAGCTTTCAGTGCATCTTAGCCATCGCAATTCGGTCTGTCCGTTTGTCTGTCTGTCTGTCCGTCTGTCACACAGATGGATCAGTCAAAAACGGTGCAAGATAGGATCACCAAATCTTCACCGTCGGCTGCCTGGAAGACTCTAGTTTTAGGAACCATAAAGCTTTTCCATAAATTCAAAGGGGGTCACCCCGAACAAGGGCGCTGAATGAGGGGGTGAGCAAAATTTGTGACTTTTGGCCAATAAGTTGCTGTATCTCAGTATCGGTACGAGATAGGGCGTAGATTACTATTAAGCACTAATAGGAAGTCATACACTGGCTCTCGATTGGCGCCAAATTCAATATCCTTGAACGCCAAAATAGGGGGTTTTATGGATTTTTTGGCGATTTCGGGCTGCGACACAAGTCTATATCATTCACAAGGTGGCGCCACGGAACTATCGTTA
>Ga0056128_1011361_pt1 | contig 11001 bp, 11 predicted proteins | sample WorMetLIZISLAND2_FD_71113 | JGI IMG/M metagenome (GOLD analysis project Ga0056128, IMG submission 71113) | Marine gutless worms symbiont microbial communities from Max Planck institute for Marine Microbiology, Germany - Olavius geniculatus... ... | reverse complement strand
GTCTTGCACTGCGCCCCTGGCGCGTGTTGTATACTGATGCAAGCTATCAAAGTGACAAATCTTGGTGGCCCAGACACAGAGCAGATATCAATTGACAGCAATTGAGCGCGACATGGCTTGACGTCCTGGCTGATTGCACTGTTGATAGACTGCTTCCCGGTGTGTGTCGTGCGTGCTGTGACCATCTCGCCCCACAGTGCAGACATCAAACGCAAATTGCTTTAGCTTCTCCACAAATATATAAACAAATTTGAATTTAATCCAAATTTTCGGGGTCAAAATTCGAATTTGGAAAAAAATGAATTTAACATCCCTAAATGATAGTTGTTTAGGGTAACTGTTGCTGTGTATTATTGTGTGTTTATTACAATATATTATCTTAAAACATACAATTTTGGGTTTGTTGTCATAGCCATTAGTGGCCAGTATAGTACGGTAAATTAGCTAGATAGATGATTCCTTGCCAGCCATACATAGCAACCGGCCAAAATATGCACTCAGTTTCCATTAATGTTAATCTTTACTATGAAAAACTGTAGGCCAAGCCAACCATGGAATCTGTTCTTAGATGATGTAGGCCTATGCCAACCAAGATATCATCCAATCCACTGCCGAAGTTCAGACTGTACGCAGGCCCGAAAGAACGCATTCACGTCATGTCTGATACTGATGTGGTGATTATGGATGTAGGTCCGTTGAAGGAGTACGGAATCCGTGACGGGGACATGCTGCTGCTGCAGAGGGTCCAGGGAGAACGTGGGCAACCGATGGCAGGACGTCAGCTATCGTCATCTGCTGCTTCACAGTCATCTTCCGGTCATTATCATTGCTGTATTATTTGTTCTTCTATCTGTTTTCCAGGCTGATAAGTTTAATACCAGTTTCTCTGTCGAGTACCAGTAATTTGAGCACAGATTACCAATGGCAGTAGTGTTGTTATGGTTTCACACCAGTGGCCGAAGTCAGTTGGTTTCGGTTTCAGTTTTCTGACCAGCACCAAAACAGGCTGCGGATGTCTAGTGATAACCAGCATGTCCGCCGGGCACACCCGTCATGTACTTTGTCCCTCACGGCCAGACGCTTGCACCATATGCCTGCTGAATGAAAACTACATGGGTGGTCAGGCGACGGCGCATTGCTGATGGGGGGAGAGAGAGAGCAGTCAAGACAGACCCACCACCAGCGGTTTCATGTTTGCCATGGTCTATCAACTTGACTGAAGTGACAGGGCGGACGGACGGCATGGCACGGAGCAAACTTGCATTATTGCTGCTCAGTACGAGTGAGCTAAGCGTCCATCGACCAGAGGCAGGCAGACAGACAGAGACAGAGAAGGAGATCAAGCCACACATGCAGAAACATGTGGTCACTCGGTCGGTCACAGTGACTGACGACCAGCCATGGATTAGGCACACAAACATTGTCAAACAAGTAGGCTCTACTCACACTTGTTAGCAATTCACTCTGTTCATGCTGCAGGCCAATAGACAGGACTTTAGTTTACAACAGGACCGCGTACCAGTGATTGTGTAACTACACTCACTGTCGCCGCCGTCGCTCGTTTTTGTTGCAATAAATATTAACGTAATCGGTTGTACCGTCTCACCCCACATCACCAGCACCTCTGCAGAGTAAATGCCGCTTCACTCTCTGACGTTAGCAACTTAAGGACGCTCGACTGCTTTCCCACACTCTTTCATTCATTTGTTCTAAGCCTTCCCCTCATACAGTAGATGCAGTGCCGCAGGCGATCTCAGTTTGATCTGGGCGATAATGCCCGCAGGCAGAGAAGCAGGCAAGACAAGTCGCTGCACCACGGTCGTGTTGCTGCTGCGTGCTGTTTTAACATTTGTGGCACAGTCATGACGCTAGAGCTGTGCCATTTGGAAATCGAAAAACCAAAACCGTCAATAGAGAGCCCAAAACCGCGGTTTCGATACAGTTCGATATTGCTAAAAAGTCGCGGTTTCGGTGCCAATTTCGATAATCATAACAACACTAAATGGCAGGGCATCCGCTGTCAGTCACCATGAGACTGTGTGCTCTTTCTTGGTTATCTTCCGGTCCTTATTTGATTTTTTGTCATATTTTGTTTCTGTTTTTGATGTAGATGTGCTCAAAGTACAGACCTGAAATATTTGTCTTTTGCCCAACCCATGCAGTAAACTTAGTCTCTATGTCGATTAGGCAATTTGGCTATGTCACTGATTTGTCTAATCCAGTGTGGTTTTAGATCCAGTCTGTCTTAGTCCAGTGATTTATCATTAGCTGTATTTAGGTTATCATTTTTCATGATTATCAGTGTCAGATCTGACCTGACAATTAGAGAATTAAAATGTGCATGAAACTGGATAAATGGCTTTTTAATTCACACATTGTCACACACTACCATATTGTGTCTTTTTTCTTCATTTAGCAAAGCTGGGTATTATCAACAGAACAGGTCACCAGCAATTGAACTTTTGCACTTTGTGCACACTTCTAACTTAAGTGATATTTTTATACTTGTAATGTTTTTCCTGTATATGTTCTGTTCTTACATGTCTTATTCTGTCATTTGCTGAATAACTGTATTTATTATTACATGTGTGTGTAGGCACTCCTGTGATAGACTTCAGTCAGATTCAGATCCCAGGTGCTAGCTCTACAGAGCTTGCCAGTCTAGCTGCTGCGGCAGCTGGTAATACGACACCTGAGGACCCAAAGACGCTACGTGACATGATTCTCGCAAGTCCGCGTGATCTCGCAATGCTCAAGGAAAGAAACCCACCACTGGCCGATGCGCTGCTCAGTGGCAGCTTAGGTTTGTGATTTCCTGAGAATAACTGTAGAGTTTGGTGACATATTCATAACTTTTACTTAACTTAGCACTTAGATCCTCCAGTTCTTGACAGGACAATGGGCAGCAAGAGTTCGCCATCTGCTTCTGTTTGTAGCCGCAGCTCGGACGCTGTTCCAATCGACTCCTCGGTCCACAAGGTCTTCTTTAAATGTAGACTGCCAAGTCTTCGTTGGACAACCTCGTCGTCTGCCACTACCACGAGGGGTCCATGACATGGCGTGATTGGCTGGTCATCCAGGTGGCATCCTGATGATATGGCCTGCCATGCGAAGTCATCTCTCTGCTACAATGTCCTGTAATCTGCTGACATATTCTAGCTGTACTCTTTCAAGTTTCGCTGGCGTATATGGCTGTAGAGACAATGAGGGAGGTGTAGAAGTCCAGTTTAGTCTTGAGGCTAAGTGTGCTGGATCACTACACGTTGTCAGGGCGTCGGAAGACTGCTGCTGCTTTTGCCAGTTGAGTGTTGATATCTGCTTCAACATCTCCATCACTAATGCCTTTTTGATGCCTTTTCGAAATCGATGAAGTTAATGATGAGGTCTAGTTGATGCTCTAGGCTCTGTTGAATGATGTTGTTGTGCAGAGTGAATATTTGTTCAGTGCATGAACGCCCTTTTTTGAATCTTGCCCGCTCATCCCGTAGGGTGCAATCTACTGCATCTTGCAGTCTGTTTAGCAGCACTCTGCTGTTGACTTTGCCGGGTGCAGAAAGTAGTGCGATTCTCCGCCAATTATTGCAGTCCTTGAGACTTCCTTTCCTTGGCAGCTTGATAATCACACCTTTTTTCTTTCTTTTTTCATATTCATAAACAGCGGCAGAAAGATGTGATTGCTAGCAAGGACCAGTGAAACCAGTTTGATACCACCATAAATCAGGTTGACCGTTTGACTGGAGCAACTGGAAATGACTGAGAATTCAGAGTGAAAAGCCAGGGTGTTGAATAAAAGTGAGGGAAATGTGGGGGTAGAGGTCTTGTCAGCGAAACAGTTCATTGTTAACTTCATGTTTTTTATTGTGCACCTTTGGCACATTGGGCAACTTCACTTTTTGACTTAGACTTTCGCTGAGCCTAAACTTTGGTCTAAGTACCTACTTAGACAAAAGCTGAGCCGAACTAACCTGGCTAAAGTCAGTTCGATTTGCATGGAAGCGATAATCACACTTTTTTCTTTTTTTAGCCCTTGGGGCTGAACATTCACTGAGCCTGAATTCACTTCAACTTTTGAATAGCTGAGCAAAAACATGGCGACTATTTACAGTTCTATACGTACGAATAGTTTAGTAAATTAAAGCAGTCTGGTACTAAAAATAAACGCTGTAATGGCTACATAATGATGTCATTCGTTTTGTAATTATGTCATTTGTGTTCGCAGTGCAATTAAATAAGCAAGTCCAAGCGTAACTGGTAGATTTATTTTCTGTTAGGTTTACCAGTTCCACCATTTTTAATCGTTTTGGTCTAAGCCAGTAGACTTAGATCAAAGTTTAGTTGAACTTTGGTCTAAGTACAGACTTTTACTGTTCAGCTTTAGCTTTGGCTCAGCAAAAAGGCTCAGTGAAAGTTTTGGTCGAAAAGTGAAGTCGCCCATTATGTGCATTGGTATGCACGTGTGATTGTGAGTTGCCGAGTGATTATAGATTTGATGGATTTGTGACCAACATTGTGCAATTTATAAATTTAATAAGTTAATTTAGTTAATTGATATATCTGGAAAACTGGAAGTTGAAACTGGGCATGTATGCAGACTGCGGTATGCTATTATTATCTTGTGTTTTCTGAAGGATAAGAATTGCCGAGTTTGTTCAGTACATGTGCTGTGCAGACTTCAGATAAACAAAGCTGAGATTGTTGCTTAGTTTACCGTGCAAAAGCAATTGCACACTCAAAGAGTTTTTTCTCACTTCTTAGTTAATTATTTTGTTAACTAACCACCAGTTTACATTCCTTCATTATTGAATAATGCTGATCACATGATGCCTCACTGGCTGGCCGTTGGTTAGCATTATTAAGAGGTCTATCCAGTGGTGTATTTAGGATTTGGCAAAGGGGGGCCATGGTGAGCGCGCAGAGCGCGAGCCTATAATGGGGGCCTGGGGGCGGAGCCCCCAGTGGTGTCCAGGGGCAGAGCCCCTGGTTGGGGGTCAGGGGCGATGCCCCCCTGAAGCTGAAACACTTTTTGCTTTTGAACGTTCAATAGAAGCCGCAAATTCGCCCATTTTTTGCTGGAATTTGCTGGAAAACGGCAAAAAACGCACCTTTTCATAAAAGTCGCCTGTAAAAAATTTTCATGGTCAGGCCAAAGGGGGGGGGCATCGCACCATGGCCCCCTAAATGTGCCACTGGGTCTGTCACTGTCACTTTGTTGTTGCTTTTATCAGAGAAATTCACCGAAGTGTTGAACAAGCAGCGTGAGGAGAGGGCTGAGAGAGATCGCGAGAGAGTCCGACTGCTGACAGCCGACCCTTTTGATCCAGATGCACAGCGACTCATTGCCGAAGAAATACGGCAAGTAGAATTTAGTATAAATTACTGCTTATTTATATGCACAGTGACAGCTTGGTTTAAAGTTTAAACATCTTGAAATGCCAATGATTTGGATTTCAGCTGCCGGGAAAGTGCCTGTTTGTCTGTTGCTTGGATTACTGTACTCAAAGTTTTCAACAAATTTTTGCTAATATACAGACTTACGGAAAAAAAAATAATTTACGTTGGCACGAAATTACAGTACATACTCCCCCAGTCCAGTTTTGACTGAACATTTCTGTCTCTTTACTGTATCAGTCCATATACTGTATGACATATAGTGTGAACAGTGAACATAACATATGCGCTGGTTCATGGTTCATTTGCTAGATGGCAGGACTACAAAGAAAAAGTTGGAGTGCAGTCTTGTGAGTGATTGGATTTATAAATTGTATTCTGTCGCAGGTTGAAGAATGTGGAGCACAATATGGAGACAGCGATTGAGCATGCTCCGGAGAGTTTTGGACAAGTGACAATGCTTTACATCAACTGCAGAGTGAATGGCCATCCCGTCAAGGCTTTCGTTGACTCCGGTCTGTGTTCTTCTGTCTGTTACATTGTAGAATGATCACTTTGCTTGGAAAAATCTGGAAATGCCCGGGAATTTGAGAGTAGTTGGGAATTGTCCAAAGTCAGGTAACGATTTTGACTTAATTTTGACACATTCTGATGCAAGTTGATACATAGGTTGGTTTTATTTTTCAGTAGTGTGAAAATGCCATGTGCAAATCAAATACACGATATGGAAAACAAAGTAAAATAATTGATGAAACTATTACTAATTATTACCAGATTATTGCCAAATTACTAATTGGTAAAATTGGTGAAAACTCTTGCCAGGGAATACTGTTTATTATTGGCATTTCGGGACAACACCGTTGTTTATTAATGTAGTGTTAATGCAGTGTTTAGTACTATTGTTATGTTATGTGACTTTAAAACTATTGTCTGAACTGATATTCTGAAGCACATGAGAACAAATTGATACTGTAAACTGCTGAAATCTCCGTTGACAATCTGTCATATTGCATAGTGTGCTTTGAGTACAATTTACTTGTTCTATGCATTCATATTTATGTGGTTAAACTAATGAGTCATGAGTCATGTATTGCATGTTAGCTTTGGTCAAGGGTCTTCGGCCCATTGCTTGCTGTAGGTGGCAGGTGTAGCCCCCCCCCGGGCAACTACAGTCGGTCATGGTGCTCACACATGGCCGGCTGTAGGCTAAATTCAGGTGGTCACCTCGTCGTCAAAGTCCGACGACCCGGACGTGGAGATCCGGTGCAGTTTGACAGCATTTTCGGCAGTGCACGTCAGCCGTTGACAACGACCACTTTGCGGCAACAGTGACAATCGACAATGCCTGCCAGTTTGTCAGCTGTGGGCAACAACAGCCGCCTTTGAGTGGTGCCCCTGTTCAATGAAATGGCTGTCAACTTCACGAAGGAGAGATGGAAACCTGGACTCATCTTTAAGTGGGATGAATTCCTCCCCTTCGGGACATCTGTCCCTTCCCCACATAGGCAGTGCCTGACTGGGCTCGTTATGTCAACAACAACAACAAGGTGGGAGGTTGTTGAAGAAAGTGTGCTTGTAAATGTGCTTGTCAAATCAAGCCTCCATGTTTTGGCATGTTGGCTTGTATTGCGTAATAGTAATGTTACTTACTTGTGCTGCAGGTGCTCAGATGACAATAATGAGTCAGGCGTGTGCTGAGCGGTGCAACATAATGCGACTAGTTGACACCAGGTGGGCGGGTATTGCCAAGGGTGTCGGCACGCAGAAGATCATTGGACGTGTTCATCTATGTATGTCGTTACTGTCGCTCGTTTGCTTACTTACCGATTTGACTGAAACTCATTACGCGCAAAAAGCAGCTACTGCTTTAGCACGTCTTAGCCATCACAATTCTGTCTGTCCGTCCGTCATACGGGTGGATCAGTCAAAAACGATGCAAGCTAGGATCATAAAATCTTCACTCTCGGCTGCCTGGAAGACTCTAGTTTCAGAAACCGTAAAGCTTTCTCTTAATTTTGAAGGGGGTCATCCCAAATGAGGGTGCTAAATGAGAAGGGGTAGAAAAAACGGTGCACGATAGGACCTAGGTTAAATTGATCACTAATAGGAAGTCGTACACTGGCTCTCGATTGCTACTGAATTTAATGATCTTGGATGACCTTCAACACCAAAATAGGGGATTTTATGGATTTTTTGGCGATTTTGGGCTGCAAGACACATTTCAAGAGTGAATTGCTGTGTATGAAATTTTCAGCATTGAATGTAGATTACGACAGTCCAAGTCTCTAAATTCTAGGTCCAAGAAAATTTGCGCTCAAGGGCATCAAAGAGCGGTACCCCCGTAAAAGTAGTTATTTTACCATTGCTGGCCAGTCGTTCGTGAAAATGGTTGCAGATAGGCATGGACATGCTGCCTATCACAACAAACACTAGTGACGAGCTTTTTAGCCATATCAACATTGATGACTTTGAAAGACCCTGAACTTCCAAAATAATGGGTGTTATATTGATTTTTGCGATCTTTGGCTGCAGTGCACACTACAAGAATGCTGACAGTTTGCGAACAGGAACTGCTATAGGCTTTTGCGCGTCTCGTGAGCATAAGCTCAAATTTCTTGTTTTATTGTTACCAAGCTTTTAATTTTCCATTGTTCATGCTGTGCATACCGCATGCTTTCGTAAACAGTCTAATGTCTTGCACTGAACTTGAATTCTGAATGGAACTTGTCAACTTGAAATTATTAGTTGGGTTTGTTGTTTTTGATAAACCTCAGATCAATGGCCTGAAATTTATGAGTGCAAGAAAGTGACAACAACAACTGTATCGAATAACATAGTCTGGGCATAATATTTTTGGTGCCATCATTGTAGTGTGCTGTTTGTGCTTATTACTTCTGTAGTTCCATATTCTGCTTGTACTATTAGTATAAATGACATTGATGTTGGATAATTACAGCGTAACTCCTTGAATTGTCGAGAATTTTTAAAGCGCTCAAGATTCATATTGTAGCGGCGTTCATGCAAGGTTGTTTTCAGTCACATGGTATCTTGCTGCCTTGCCTGCAATGTTGCCTTAGTGCTACTTGCTTAGATATCGTCTTGTCAAATTAACCGATCTCATGGGCTCAGGCATCTGTGTGCTAGATTAAACTTACAGCTTGCCTCCTGTCCAGTGCAGATCTTTCATCAGTATGTCCGATGTTATGTAATAAGGTCAGATACAGATCGGAGCGGCGTTCCTGCAGACATCGTTCTCAATCCTGGAAGAACAGCCGATGGACATGCTGCTTGGGCTGGACATGCTCAAACGACATCAGGTTCACAGCTGTCTTATCTGATTAATTATGATATTTTGCTGCACTGCCCAAGACCTTGCCTTGGCCTTATTGCTTGACAACTTGATAGCCATGCCTTCCGTGAACTGTGATTTTTTGGGTAGTTATTTCCGACTGAAGTGTGCATTTCTCTGTGGAAGAAAAGTTGTTGCGGATTATAAGCACCATCAGAATTGTTCTAATACACATGTCTGTGCTTTAGAAGCTTGATTTTTACGTGCAACAGCATGTAATGCTTTGCGAATCTTAGCCATGGTCGAGGCATCCGTCTGTCTGTCTGTCTGACACACTCTGCAATTGTGTCAAAGCGGTGCAAGCTAGGATCACGAAATATTTACCATGGACTGCCGTGAAGTCTCTAGTTTAGGATCCATCAGGCTTTTCCCGAAATTTTAAAGGGTCACCTTGATCAAGAGTGCTACATGAAAGGGGGTTAAAAAAATTGGCGATTGTGAACCAATAAGTCACTGTATCTCAGAATTGGTGCGAGATAAGGCCTAGGTTACTGTTAATCACTAATAGAAAATCCCATATGCCCTTTCGATTGACATCAAGATCAATGATCTTGAATGACCTCGAACTCTAAAAAATAGGGGTTTTTAGTGATTTTTTTCGCAATTTTGGGCTGCAACACATATTTCAAGAGTAAATTGCGCCAAAATGGTTTGAGATAGACCAAGACAAGCTGCATATGGAAATTTCTGCATTAAATGTAGATTTTAGTCCAACCCCCTAGGTTCAAGGAGGCCTCCGCACGCGGGGTCACAGAGGGTTACTCCCTAAAAAGTCGTTATTTTAGTTGGCTCGTCTAGCGCTTGCAGGTAGACATAGACTTGCTGCTTACCGTAACAATAACTGCCGACAAGCTGTTAAGTGGTTCAACGTTGATGACCTTGAATGACCTTGAACCCCCTAAATAGGCAGTTTTAGTGGATTTTTTTTTGCAATTTTTGGCTCCAGCGCACACTTTAAGAGTGAATTGTAACAAAATTGGTGGAGATAGACTAGGACAACCTGCGAACAGGAATTGCTATAGGCTGTCGCGCGTCTCATGAGCTTTGCCGAAATTACTTGTTGAGCATATGCTAAGCCTAACCGTCTGCATTAATATTATGGCTCCGCCAGTCCATCCAATGTTGTGTCCTTCCTGTGCGGGCTTTTTAACTTGAAGAAACCCAAATTTTGGTGGCAGTTTGGCTCAGTTGGTAATTTTTCCCATGGCAGTAGGGACTAACCAGTGTTCCTGTTTTTAGCAGAAGGGGCAGTCACCAATGGAGTTACACAGTGCAGCGTGTGAAAGTGTATAGCTAGGCAGATGGCTGCATTTTATGTTGGCACTCTTAACTGGTCAAATCAGGGCTTTACCTTGCATCTCAGGCCTTGCTATTGTCACGTTTACCACACCCATTAGTACTCCATCTGTCACGATGCTACTCCATTGTAACTGTCTGTCTCTCATTGCCTACATTGGCTGTTACAAAAAGGAATCCTGTGCTAAAATTGATTGCTCGAAGACACGGGAATGTTGTGATTGGCTGATAGGTTTCTTTTTCCAAATTGCTGTAGGTAGTCTGGCTGTACTGTGATTGGCTCATAAAGAAACACTAAGCTAGGCTTTGGTTGGCTGTTAGAAGCAGTGGTGTAGTCATGGCAGAATGCAGGCGTTTTTCGGAGGAAAAATAGTACAAAAATCGGTGTCACCACATGCGGTTTCCAGGGTACAAAGTGCTCTGGAATACGTTTGTGGCCAGCAATCCACCCCAGACCTCACAGGGGAGTTTACAGCTCTCCCCCAGACTTCTTAGCTGGATTAAAGCCTTTAAAGGGGTCCTGCTTCTAAGTGGAGGGAAAGAAGGAAAGGCATTCCCCAAAACAAAAATTTACCACTGCACCACTAGTTAGATGAAGAACTTGTTATGCTGTGATTGGCTGATAAAGAAACACTGCTGAAACGAGTCGCCACAACTAACGTCTGTAAACAGATTCAATCTCGGCTTTAAGAAGAAGAATGTTCTACCTACAGTCGTTTCCACAATCCCACCTTGGCTTCTCAAACGCCCTAACTGTAACTTCAGTTTATGCTGTTGCGATAAAACAACTACTAGCCCAGAAGTGTTCAAATGCAAATTCTTTGAGCTTCGCTCAGAGTTTTCACACCATGTAGAGATCTACACAGATGGGTCCAAGGATGGAATTAGAACAGCTGCCGCTGTTGTTGCACCCAACTCTGTCAAAACAGTTCGCTTACCTGACAATGCTAGTATTTTTACTGCCGAAA
>Ga0056128_1011360_pt1 | contig 11001 bp, 7 predicted proteins | sample WorMetLIZISLAND2_FD_71113 | JGI IMG/M metagenome (GOLD analysis project Ga0056128, IMG submission 71113) | Marine gutless worms symbiont microbial communities from Max Planck institute for Marine Microbiology, Germany - Olavius geniculatus... ... | reverse complement strand
CCCAGACCCTACCCCCACCTTTCCGCCTCTATTCCAAATTTCTGGATCCGTTACAAATTTTATTTTTTATGTCATTTAAAAGGCAATGTGAGACTTCCTATCTTGCACAGTATAGCCGCAATAGCGCGTAACTGCCTTCAAGGTCATCCAAGGTCAGTGATTTATACGTCATTTGAAAGCCAGTATGCGACTTCCTATTAGTGATCAATAGTAATCTTGGCCCTATATTTGCACCGTTTAGCCACAATACATCTGTGACAGCCGGACAGAAGACGACAACCACAGGGCCGTAGCTACATTGAGGCACGAAAAGGCACTTGCCTCCTCGTTCTCAAACGCTTGCATAAACTGTATCACAAAACAAGAGTTTCAGTTAAGCGAATTTTGAAAGCTTTTATCATGACAACAGCTCGACCTTTACTAAAGTACGGTAGGCTAAGAAAACAGGCGAGAGCTGCAAGGCAAAAAGTTGCAATTTTTCGACGCAACGGGCACATTTCCGACAGAATTGGTACAGACAGCTGCAAATTCCCGACATAGAGGTAATTATAGGAACTCAAAATTTAAACTACATTCCCCAATTTTCTAAAAAGAAAGATTTTTTCGTCCGCTGCAAATTTCGCATTTTTCGACACAATTTTCCTACAAGATTATCTGACAGTTTTTCGACAGCCAAAAATTTAGGGGGGACCCTTGCCCCCCCTTCTACGACGCCGTTTGCTGACAGGATGAAGTAAACGGTTTGGGTTCATCTCGTGCAGTCCATGCAGCTGCAACTGCTGATGCCACCGCCGTAGGCAGAGCTTTAGAAACAATTCTGCAAGATACACTCAACTCGACTTTTTCTCCATTTTCTGTTTCCCGCGTTTTATTTCGCGTTATTTTTCTCTCCTCCGGTGTTGGTTTCGTTTGCGACTGTTTTTTTCAAGGCAGCCGTAAAAGCACTCCGTGCCTTTTTGTCCCATTTCATTGCAACAGTATTAATCATTTCAATAATGTCTTTGAATGACTGCGAAACACTACTGAAACGTTTACAATTTAGAACGTTTGCCGTTCTTCAAAATAAGGAAAAAATTGCACGGCACACCCGAGCGGTTTCAAGAACTGCTGCGTCCAGATGTATTCGCGTACTAACTGAATTATTGCTTAGGGCCTACATCGACAAATGAACGACATTTAAAAGTATGCTGTAGACTTAAAGGTGATACAATTAAGAGATATGACATTTTAATATTTTTGCTCCTTTAACGTGTATCGATTATCGCTAATAAATCGGTAGGTGGTGGCGTAGCACAGTGGTTAGAACGTCGGTCCTGGCCGGCGAACTTTCCCTATCCTGCGCTATTTGACCACTTTGTGGGTTAAGCGTTCGCTATCAGTCAACCAACAAGGCCAACTCAGCCTGCCATCTCTCCGGAGTAGGTTAAATGATATGTTAAATTTATATGGATTACGGAAGGTGGTGACCTTAGTACAGCTGACTGGGGCTGCATAGCCGGCCGCTGCGCTAGCCAGTGTCTGCAGACTGCACGCGGTGGCCGTGCGGCCGGCGGCTCTGGTTAGTGACGAAAAGCGCATTAGACGCGTGCACGCAAGATGCGCTATACAAATGGACACCTCTACTTTTTTTACCTAAATATAGATAAATTCCGTCATGTTGCAGTTTTCTACCGTTGTGTTTGTTGTCTCTAGCGTTCAAATATTACGATGGAGTGTTTTCAAGTTTTAAACATACGAAATAATGCAGACTATGTAAAATTTGGCCAGGCCCTAGCAATCATCTCTTATGCGTCAACGCCAGTACTGGTCCTACAGCGTATCCGAGCAGAAGCAAAAGCGGAAGCACGCAAAGCAAGCAACTAAGTTTTCTTCGTATGTGCATGTACATTATATCTGTCATATCTGTCTACTGTTGCCACCACGTCTTTCCGGTAAATGCAGATTTCCACACACAGTACGTACAGCCACTGTCGCAATAACGGCAATATATTTATAGGTTTAAATATCGCCGCAATAACGATGAAAGCTGACTTACTTTATGGTGACATATGACAGTGGTCGGACGGACTTCTTTCCGATATTAGGAAAGACGTCTATTCGCAGGGGGCGTGCAAACTTGGTCTGTAAACGTTATTGCCCATAAACTGTTGCCAGCCGACCAGAATGTAAGCTATACTGTCGCACAATATATGACTGTCATTATCATCACACTATAATCGTAAATCAAACCAATGTCAGCAATACCAGTCGCTTGCTTACAGAACTGTGCATTAATTTGAGCAAAGCTCACCAGACGCGCGACAGCCTTAGCTGTTCGCTGGTTGTCTTGGTCTATCTTCTGCCATTTCGTCGCAATTCAACTTTGAAGTGTGCACTGCAGCCAAAAATCGCAAAACAACAAAAAAACCTATTTTGTGGATTCAAGGTAATTCAAGGTCATCGATGTTAATACCACTAAAAAGCTCGTCACCAGTGCTTGTTATAATAAGCAGCATGTCTGTGCCTGTTTCCACGCTAACGAGCCAATATCGGAAAATAACCACTTTTTAGAAAAATACCCCTCTTTGACGCCCGCGTGCGCAGGTTTCCTTGAACCTAAGGGGTCGGGACTTGCACTGCTGAAATCTACGTTTAATGCTGAAAATTTCACACGCAGGTTGTCTTGGTCTATCTGTAGCCATTTCGGCGCAATTCACTCTTGAGATGTGTGTCGCAGCCTGAAATCGCCAAAATAGGGGCATACACTAAAACTCCTTATTTTGAGGGTTCAAGATTGTCAAAATCATCGGTGTTGATACCTACAAAAACTTGTCGCTAGTGCTTGTTATGTTAAGTAGCATGTCTCTGCCTATCTGCAACCGTTTTCATGCTAGATGAGCCAGTAGTGGTAAAATATCGAGATTTAGGGGGTACGCCTCTTTCCCACCCTTGAAATTCAAGGGGAACCCCTCACCAGCGGCACGAAATTTCGTCACAAAAAACTAGAATTCCTGAGGCAGTCTACAGTAAAGATTTTGGTAATCCTAGCTTGCATCGTTTTGATACAATACAGCAGTGTGACGGACAGACGGGCGGACGACCAGACCATAGCTAAGACGAATGAAGCATTCTGCTGTCGCGCGTAAAAATGTACACCTGTTACACTGTATTTACAGCATAACTGTGTTAGTCGCTAAAAATGAAAGAACTGAAGCACAGAGCAATTGCTATCGACATTCGACACTTATAGCGTCATTCGCGATTATCAATCTATGCAACAAAACGACAACATCGCAACTCGAGAATAATATACGAAATGTGCGGCCCCGACAGTTGCCACGGTATGCGACCCCCGCTATGCAGTTTCAACAGGAGGACCACACGGCAGCCGAAATACATAGGCTACATTTGGCACTGTCACAATGTCCTACATAACAGAAACACATAATACCGAAGCACACGCATGATTGCATAGAAACAGCATTATAGATCATGTACAACTCTAATCTGATCACAGTATTACAGCAGGCCTATAACTGCTGGCGAAATGCTCTCTCTCTCGTGCACACATACGATCATCGATAGCAGACGTAAACACGCAGTTAAAGTACCTAAAAACCAAGTCATTTATAGGCCTAGGACAATGTTGTGATTGCAATGTAAGCGTTGTAGTAATTTTCAAGAACACCAGCAGTACTTTAAAGTACGACAACAGCGTATATAACAACACTACTAAACAACGTATTCTGTGGCCAGAAAGGCCAAAATAGCACTTAGCCTATAATTGCCCATAAGTTACACAATATACTGATGACCTATAAAAAACTCGCACGAACAGTGTAACGCACACAGAAATAGCAAATTTTGCAATCGAGTATAGGCCTAGCCATTTTACAGTTTTAGTTAAGGTTATAATAACGCATAACTGTGGCGCAAAGATTTTAAAAGTCGTTGAAAACGCAGAACTGGATAATGTTGAACCCGAAATATAAACAAAACTGAGTGCATAGTTAAAAAAGACAAGAAGGGGCAAGGTTTAACGTATGAACGCCCCCTTAACTTGAAAGCAGCAGTGGCGTTGACGGTTGATGGAAATAAACTACAAACAAAAGCTGAAAAGTCCGGATTGGTTGGTCCCGTGTGGACACTCAGTCGGTTTTCCATAGCATGCAGTGCACTGTAGAAACCAATAAACATGGCGCTGCATCATGCAGTAAAAGTACAAAAGATCTGAACGTTGTTCTTCACTGACAGAGGCCGCTCTTTTTGCACCGTGAAATCTACTGCATTCTGTGTAGGCGTAGAACTGCTTTTCGTCTAGCAGTACTAAACATGCGCGTTATGGCCGCCCTGTGTATAGGACTGGCCATTTTGTCTTGCTGCTGATCTTTTCTTTCTTCGGCGCTAGATCTCAGAGGTTTTTTCAGCCGACCGCTGCAAAACTTTACCACAAAACCGTAAATGAGTGTAATTTTTAAAAAATTAAGCCTTAATATTCGGGGGCCCACTCGACGAAGATTTGGAAAGCGAAAAATGTTCAAAATTCAGAGCAACTTTTCATAACTTAAAGTTTAGAATTTGATCGTGAATATCTCCAGAACGGAACAGGAAATCGAGAAGAGAAAAAACAACGCATCGGCAGCAGCAGCAGCATCCTGAACGTGCTGAAAAAAAGTGAGGCCACAGCTGTGTATAGCTGTTGATGGAAAACCCGTCGCAAGACTACGGAGCGTCACCTGCCATAAGGGATCACACAGAATTACTTGCCACCCGACACAGGTGAACGCGCCCCGCCTTAACCCCAGCCAGACAGACCAGTACTCGACTGACCTACCCCTGAATGATAAAAGGCTGAGTTGACCTTGGTGTTGGTTATATACCGAGACGGTTTACCTGTCCACAGACAGTCACCCATCCAAGTAGTAACCGCTTGATAGCTACCCGACCGGGACCGGAATCGAACTTACGTCCTCACGATTGTAAGTTCGACACCAAGCACCAAGCAAAACATAATGAGACATCTATATTATTACGAACAGCGTGCAAGCGAAAGACCGTGTTATCACTACAACACATCAACCAACGTGAGAACAACACACACAGACCACGCACCCTTTATTATCGCTATCACAGCTCCGCTTCACCGTTAGTTCGCTTGCTCGCATATGTGTGACAAAAAAGCGTAAAATAAAATCAACTAAACAATCGAAGACGATCTCCGTCGGTCCGTGCGGTCCTTTTGCGATCGAGCATGCTGAACGTGATGCAAATTACTATAGCCATTTGCACCAAGTTTCTTCTTGATGTTGCATGCCAAAAATTATTATTATCGGTCAATTTTGCACGGAGCTATTGAAAACATAAAAGTGGCACGTTTTTATGGACCACAGTGTATCATATATGTACTTCGGACATGTAACAATTAAGGCACGATGGTCTAGAGAAAGATATCATGAAAACGTCGGCAAGGAGGCTAGAAAAAACAGTGGTTGGATGACATTGCGGTTGTAGTGAGAAAGGCCTCGTCGAAATGGTTCGACAGGCGGAAGACACAAAAGGTTACCTAACCCTAAGCCTAACCCCAGTTAATGAAGTCGCCTACGCTCGTTTACTAAGCACGACAAACTGATGATATGTTCTTAGACCGAACTTTAGCTCAGCAAATTGGCTCAGCAAATATCTAAGTCGAAAAGTGAAGTCAGCTAGCACTAGATGTCAGTCATGGATCAGCGTGGTTGTCAACGTTGATCGACCAGAGAGCCGACGAGTACGGACGGTCGTGTACGCGCGTGAGCCGGTGGTGCAAGTTGCAGCGGGCATGGGATGACCTCAACTAGCAGGCGGTGACGTCGGCGAAGGTAGTACCGGCCAGCTGAGTGCTGCTGCTGATCTGACGGTATTTCTTGACGTCAGCCGTCACTTCATCTGAACAGACCCAAAACAAACGAAAATAACAACAACAACGGCAGGCCTACCAGTCAGTGGCGCATATCACGTTACAATATCTGCTCCACTCGTTAGAGCTACAAGTTTCCTGCGCTCCCGGTTGCAGCAGCGAAAAAGTAGGAACAGGATCCCATATGGCAAGTGACGCTCTGTAGCTTTGGCATAGGTTTCCCATAAAAATATACTTTTTAAAGCCCTTAAAACGATCAGTTTCAGACAGGGGGTGGACGTCGTCAGTCAGCTACGACGTATGCTGTGTGGCCCAATAATAACTGGTGCAGTGCACCATGCATGCCGATTTGAAGGTCAGCAGTCACTTGGGCAAAAGAGTATAATTTTTGAGGTATAACACCAGCAGAAAGTATTGAAATTTTGAAATGCTGCCAGGTCCATGAACTGCATTTTAACGCATCGCAGGGAGAGACTAGAAAAAGGGCAGACAATGGAGGGAAGAATGGGGAAGAAAAAGGAAAAATATATTATGGGAGAGAAAAGAAAAAAAGGAAAAGAATGGGAAAAGGAGAGGGTTGACCGTATTCATATTCGAGGGCCAGGTTCTCCCCGAAAAGTAGAAAATGATCAATCACTGTGCACAGACCTCTAAAACGTGTTTCTAGTCGCTGTAGACGTAACAGCTCGGACTCGGCTAAACTGGCTTGATGCTCCGCCTACAGAACGTACATTGCACATGTTTCAATATTACCAATTCATTAACAGAACTAGGTATTCATTTGTGTAAATAATAACCATTAAGTCATGTCGTATTTTGTCGTTATGCCAGTAGGCCTCCCAGGCTACATGTAACAGTATCATCTAGTGAAAAAAAACCCGCTGTATATTGTTGCAACCGTTTTTTCCACATTAAACGTACTTTCTATTGCCAGAGAAAAAGTGTTGGATTAAAGCACTAAACGAAAAGCTAAAATCAAACGTAGGCCAATTATTATCTAAGCTGAAACTTTCTGAGCACGTGTCTAAGTCGAATCAATTATCTCCATTTTTCCAAATAGGCCAGCTCCACGTTAATCGTGCATACAAAGCTCAGACATTATCACTTACACGAAGACCAATAAACGAACGAGGTTTACAGCGTTCTACACAGTTCATGCTGTGGGCCTACCCTACCGTAAATTCTTTTGCTCAGCCGTTACGGGACGGGTAAGGTATTGGAATGAATAAACCAGCGGCAAACTAACGCAACTGTCACACCGAGTAACCCCAGTACTTACACCCCGTTGACCAAGAACACGGAGGCTGGGTTATTGTGTCGTTAAAGCAGGACCGCGTAACGTAACAATGGTTTCATAAAACCGACATGAGTTGCCAGGGTGCCCCATTATAAAATCGCCCCCCCCCAGAAAAATCTCACTCCGGCCGACAATTTACTGGCAAAAATCCGCCCCGTCCGGTGGCCGCCCGGGGGACGGATTTTTACCAGTAAATGTTCGGCCGGGGTGAGACTTTTCTGCGGAAACGATTCTACACTGTGGGCCATATAAAAACGTGCCACTTTACTTTTGTACATATCTTCGCCAATTATTGATTGATTTTCAAAATTTTTTCATTATCACACTCTGCAGACAATTTGCAATAATGTGGTTATTATATATCCCACCACGCCGTAAATGCGTTTTTACACTACCTTGTGAAACATAAGTGTAAGCAAAAACTAGCGATAATAACAAAAATTTAGGTAAATGAAAAAAACACTTCAGACCAACAATGCGATGAATGATTTGTACGACGCAGACTGTAGACTGTGTTAGACCCAAACAGTTTAGTGTCATACAGACCATTCACTGCAAGTGTTTTTTTTTAAATTTTACCAAAATGTTTGTTATTATTGTAATGTATGCATATTTCATTGATATTTCACAAGGTAGTGTAAAGACGCATTTACAGTGTGGTGAGACATATAATAATCACATTATCGCAAATTGTCTGCAGAGTGTGCCAGTGAAAGAATTTTGAAAACTGGTCAATAATTGGCGAAGATATGGACAAAGGTAAAGTGGCACGTTTTTTTTCTGGCCCACCCTGTATAATGGGGAGACTTTTTATGAGGCCGGCGATATTATAATAAGGGGGAAACACATCAGTTCCGTGATCATCTCTCCCCGGGCGGATTGTTCATGAAGAGACATTTTAATGTGACACCGGCAAAACAAGCCGACCAACCTCTTTCAGCCGTAGCGTGGTGTCACGTATCGCCTTGTCTCTCTGCAGCCAATAACATCGTCAACATAGCACATCATCACCGCAGCCGTCGCTGAACCGAATTACTAATGACTAATTATTACAAAAGTACTACTATAAGTAGCAATTTACTACTAAATACTGTTCTTGTTATCACAGTTAACCCTTCCGATGCCGAAGTGATTAAGATCACTGTTTGGTGAACACAAAATTCAAGGAAAAAAATCACTGATTGGTGATGCTAACATAATCAATCTTTTCACCCATCGGTGTTTTTAAAAAACTAAAGTGACTAAATTCCCTGATCGGTGATGATAGCTGTATGAACTGCGATCATCAATGGGGCAACACAAAATCTTCTCTGCTGTCACACGATACAATGCCATAAAAATGGTATCTTTTAGTGGAGAGATCTATAGGAGAAAACCATATTACCAAACTCAGAAAGCAGCATTCTTATTTAACGCAACTGAGATTAGTTGGAGATTAATTACTATGCAAATACCAAATGCTTATGCATATGCATGATGTATATTACGTGTTGGTGGTCGGAGGTAGAGATGTTGGAAGGCATGGAATTGACAACCGATTTCAGTTCCGTTTCCAGCTCAGCAACGCGCCTGTGCAAAACAACAACCAAGACTATGCACTGCTACATCTCGCCATGTGCATATAGTGGCGGATTCAAAATGGTAAAATTGGGGAAGCAAAAAAGTAAAAGAATGAAATCTGAGGAGAAAACTGTGCCCCTTCCCCAGCAATTTTTTTTCTTAAATTCATGCCAAAATAATGCATTTTTGTGCATAATTTTCACTTGGTTACAAAATGCATCCAGTCAATAGCTGAGGGGAGGCGTCGCCACCAAGCTCCCCCTTCTGAATTTGCCACTGTGTGCACAGCGAGGCTGAATAAAGCTACAACACTAAGAAAAAATTCGAAAAGACGACATGCACTGTTGCAGTCGCCCTAGTTTGCAGTGGGCGCCACAACCGCCCAGCGCTCCTTAATCCGCCATCAGTAATTATCTTCGCCAAGTGTGAACGTAGTAAACATTGAAGGAGATTATGAGATTGGTCGTTCTGTGTGTCCGTCGGTGTGTTTGTGTACATTTACTTTGAAGCGCCATATCTCCATAACGGTGCCAGATAGACGCACGGTCACAATGTAGTAGTAGTAGTTGTTGTTGTTACAATGTTTAAATTACTTCACTTGGCGGAGATATGCACTCTTGCCAGCGTCTTCTAGTTTAGTGCATTTTTTGACGTCCAATGCCCTTGATTTTTGAGCTTCTGAATTGAAACTTCGCATACTAGCTATATTCCTACCCTTGGGAACGTCCACACCAATTTTGTTTTTTTTCTGCGCTGGTTTCAGGTCAGGAGCTGGTACGGGGCAGACGGACAGACGGACGGACAAACAATACCCGCAATGCGGTCTATGGGACAGCCGCATAATAAGTTCAACTACACTCAGCTGGCACTGGTACTGTTTTTACGTGCGAAAGCAGCTACTGCTTTCAGCGCGTCTTAGCCATCACAATTCTGTCCGTCTGTCCGTCCGTCCGTCTGTCACACGGGTGGATCAGTCAAAAGCGCTGCAAGCTAGGATCACCAAATCTCCACCGTCGGCTGCCTGGAAGACTCTAGTTTTAGGAACCGTAAAGCTTTTCCATAAATTCGAAGGGAGTCACCTCGAACGAGGGCGCTAAATGAGAGCGAAGTGGGCAAAATTTGCGATTTTTGGCCAATAAGTCGCTGTATCTCATTAACGGTGCAAGATAGGGCCTAGGTTACTAGCATAGTTCGAGAATTCGTAACTTGCGGTTTTAAAATGCGTAAAAATTCGCGAATTTTAACAATTTTTTAAAATGCGTAAAAATTCGTAAAAAATGCATAATAGTGCTTTGGGCTATTTTGGGGACTCTGAATCAGAGGCAGAAGAGGACGAAAATAACGATTCGGCTTAACTTCGTTAGAGAACGTTGAGTATACCCTACAATCCGGCTGTTATTGACAGTTTTCGACTGAGTAGTGACTGCAGTGCACTGCACAGTTAATCTGCGAACTTCGGAATTTGGGTTGGTTACTAAACTAAACTGTGAGACTTGAGTCCGAGATCGTCGCTATTTGCACAATACACAAGTATACGTTGATGCGTTGATGTGAGTTTTATAAAGTAAAAAATGTTGTAATTTTCTGGCTGTTTTAAAATTCGTAAAAATGCGTAAATTTTAAAATTCGTTGGCCGTTTTAAAATGCGTAAAAATACGCGAATTTTACGAATTTTTTAAAATTCGTAAAATGCGCATTCTTGGTCTATGGTTACTAGTAATCACTAATGGGAAGTCGTACACTGGCTCTCGATTGGCGCCGAATTCAATGATCTTGAATGACCTTGAACGTCAAAATAGTGGGTTTTATGGATTTTTTGGTGATTTCGGGCTGCAACACAAGTCTATATCATTCACAAGGTGGCGCCACGCTACTTTTGTTATGCGATCTAGAGAGATGCTTTCGCATGTAAAAACAGTACCAGTGCCGTACATTGTAGTCTATTCGTTGCTCAGTTTGTGTTGCTTTTTGTGTTCTATTGTTGTTTCTTTTTTTCTGTACTTCGTGTACGATGAAATAATACATATATATAATATAGAGAACTTGGTATTTGTTAGAGCTGTCACAGTTGACGCGTTAATTAACCCGTTAATGCGTTAATAAATTAACGTGCGTTAAAAAAATTAATGCACATGCGTAAATTTATTTCATTCAGTTACTAAATTCTGTGCAGCAAAAGTTCGGATATTCCATTAAACTGCGGTTGTATGACAATCAAATGAAATCAAGTAACTAAACTAGTTTTCGTTTCATCACTATAACTGTAAAT
>Ga0056128_1011358_pt1 | contig 11002 bp, 7 predicted proteins | sample WorMetLIZISLAND2_FD_71113 | JGI IMG/M metagenome (GOLD analysis project Ga0056128, IMG submission 71113) | Marine gutless worms symbiont microbial communities from Max Planck institute for Marine Microbiology, Germany - Olavius geniculatus... ... | reverse complement strand
AATGGAAAAACGTCAATAAATTTTATCTGTCCTAATTTGTGGGCCCCAACAGCAGGTCTATTACAAGGTTTGACTGTCTTGCAGCAGTGTGTCTACCAGAAGAAGTTTAAGAATGTTTGTGACGTCAAGAAGTGACTGGTAGAGCCTGTATTGGTCAGGAGCAGAACATTATCGATACTGCAGCTGTCAAGTTGGCCAGTGTACAAGTGTCACAGTGGGCCAACACTTCAAGCAGTTTTACTGTAGGCAGTTGAATAATGGATAACTGAATGAAATGTCAGCCACAGTGTCAGAAATGTGAATAAAATGTGTTTTTACGCATTATGTTAATTAAGCAATCATGTCGCATTGAATAAAAAAGTGATATTTTGTTTGTTCTATTTTCCCCAGGTAGTGTAGAAATAGATGTTGAGCGAGATGGGAAATTAAATTGTCACTTGATGACGAGTTGTCTCAGGAATATTCGTACCAAAAATTATTAAAATCCGATAATCCTTCTTCACGTTACAGTCGAAAATGTTGGGGATGTTTTTTTTGGGACACAGTGTAGAATGCATTAGGCCTACATGAGAACTGCAATATGAGGTCAGACTGTTGCCAAGTCAAGCAAACATCTGAGAAAGTGCATCTCATTTCAACAGCCTGCACCACTGCACAAGTTTCCACATCACAGAACTTCACAGACTGGCCTAACTAAGGTAGTGCTAAATAATTTTCAGTTTTAATCTTTCATCCTTAGACTTTTTGGCAGCTGCAAAAGCTCTCCGATATTGATGTTGCATTTTAATTGTGCTATCTGTTGTTGATAAACTCTTGCAATGCAGAAAATGATGATGACGATGATGCTAGCGATTAGAGAAAAACAAAAAAATGTAATGTAGGCTACCAGTAGTAGCCGATGTTGGACACTCGGCGCGCCAATCTTCATCAGACCCGTCAGAACACTGCGCTACACCGTCACACAACTGAGCCGATGTAACACACATGCTGTCACACTCATAGCTGCCTCGACCACATCTACCTGTCACCACATAAACAAACCACTTCATGAGGACAACGTACTATCAATGTTGTAATGAAATCACATGCTACTGTAGCACAAGTGCCACCTCCAGCGCTCACCCATAGCCGCCTGAGCTACATTTACCTGTCCACATATACCACACATGCACCATTAACGGCATTGTATTTATAGCTAAACAAAATGGAAAATTAAAAATTTTGATCCAAGTGACGTCAATAACAACTGTATAAAGCAAATGATTCCCTGTCAAAACCTGGACCGACTAAACTGGGAATGTCAAAACTACCCCACTAAAAGAACCCTAAGAATCTCAATCACTAATCCATAATCCATAATCCCTGACCCTAACCCTAACTCTAACCCTAACCCTATCCTTAACCTTATTTCCTAAAGCTAAGACAATATCACTGTTTCCCGGTTCTGTCGTTCCCAGTTTTGTCAATGCAAATTTTGTTGGTACACCAAAGTAGGTACTATGAGGACATAAAAAGCATCTGAAAAATCATTCTGTCTACAAAACTTGACTGAAAGCACTCCATAATTGCATCTGTGAGAGCTTATAGCTCAAAAACTGAAAAATTTGCTAAACAAAAAATGCATGAATTTTTCAAGCTGACACTGCTGATACTGCTGATAGCTTTTAATCATAACCAACGATTAATTACTTGTTAATTTTTACAAAGTTAACTATTTTCAAAATTTTAATTGTTACTGGTCAAGTCTAAAAATTACGTAAGTTCAAATACACTTTTGATGAAAAAGCATGGCCTATGCTGACCTACATTTTAATACATTATTCATGCAGTTGCATGAAACTCCCTCGACAGTTCTCTCAATTCTCTTGACATTAAGGTAGTCATCATCATCATCATTTTATTTGCACAAAATAAACAATATCGGAGTATAGTACTAACTATTAATTAGCTACTAACTACTAGTAGCTGGAAAACAGCAGACAGATGAGGACTGACCGGTTAAGAGGTAGCATTCACCGTCAGTTACCACAAGCTCATCAAGTGCCATATATGACAAGTCTGAAGCTACAGTTGCAGTGAATACAATCTACAAACACATCAAAATTAATACAACACTAATGAATTCATGTGGTGCGCCATTACGTTCAAAAATACTGAAATTACAAACAGTTCAAAATCCAGCAATTTACATGCATTTGCACAAAAGGGAAACATCATTATTATCCACAGAATAAATAATGGCATTCACATTTCACACACCTGGAAGGGTCCGTCAGCACGTAGATTGATGCTAGCCTGTGTCCACGCCCCCACTGTGACTACAGTATTAGTCTGGTTCCATGCCACGCTGAGCAGCACTCCATCATATCGCAGCAATCGCACTGTCAGAGTCGATGATGCTGAGCTGGCACTCAAATAGAACTCAAGACATCGTCGATCCCCAGGTACAGCAGATATAGGAGGACTGACAAGCACTGCGTGACCTCCAGATGACCTCGAGGATGTGACAATGACATATGAACCACCTATCAACAACACAAGATCCCATAACCACAACATTACCCCCTAAGACTACACACATTACACTACACTACACTAAAGACATTAACCTATGCTGGGAATTTCTTGCTAAAGCCCATGTCCGACATGCAACAAAATCGCCCCAATTTATTGCACAACTTTATTGCACGACAAATTTGCCTAGGCAACTGGCGAATTTCCATCGGCAAACAATTGCCAAACAAACATGGCTTCCAGCGCTACAGACAACATCAGAGAAGTATGATTCTAGAATTTCTTGGCATAAACTCGCTGTGCCTCTCTCAGCCTGCAGCTAAAAATAGACACAGGCTAACTTGCTGAGCCTCAAACCCCGTGCTCTAACCTAATTACAGCTCCATGTGCTATGTGATTAATGTGCGACTCAACTAAACGAATGTATCAGACAATAAATGTTTTATTCAGTGACATTTAATTCTAGAATTAGTAATAATATTAGTATAAAGCTACAGTGACATTATAACATCGGAAAAATCATTTATTCTGTCTACAATACTGGGTTAAAAAGCACTCAATAACTGCAAAAGTGAGAGCTTATAGCTCAATAACCGAAAAAAATTGCTAAACAAAAAAAAATGCTATAACCTACGTGTACAAGTTTATTCAAAGATATGGACAAAAGTTTGGCATCTTATTTATAAAACTCATGATGTATGCATAAATCAAAAAGTACAACATCAAGACTGACTTGTATCAGTTGATGAATGATCGGTAGCTGGACCAATAGACACTCCCACTCCAGCTGACTGAATGGTCCACTGTAGGTCAGCACGTCCAGTGTCCAGTGAATGGACGAGATGACCAACGGATGACCAGCCACAGAGAGAAGACTCAAAGTTACACGACACATCAACTGATATCCACACATCACAATCACAACATCACTGCCTTTACTTGGTAAACCATTAGGTTAACATCGTCAGCTTTATAATATCCCATTTAGCAAACAAAGTAAGCAGCCGATCAAAAATGCATTATGGCGTGAAAAATAGAGCAAAACTGATTTGATCTTAGACAGAAGCGTTTTTTTTAATTCTCTGTGTCCCAAACAACTGCAAAAACTGTATCAAAAACTGTCATATTACATAGGCTACAAGGTGTCCCAAACTAAGCAATCTCTCGCTTCAAGCACACCTAATTCAATACACAGGCTTCATGCCTTCTACCAGATATCATTTGTGCTCACATGTCTGCGTGTTCAGAAAATTCACAGTATAGTTGCTGATAGCAAACAGAAAGAGAAAGGCGTAATTAAAAACATGACATCCTTACTTTAGTAAAGGTTACAATATCAGTCAGTGTGATGACTGTCAAAACTTTCAAATATGTATTTGGGAGAAAGAATGAGCTAAACGATAAAAAATACAACTTTTCTGATGATAGTTAAATACAAAAGCAAATGGAAGGCAGGTATGAGAAAAGTATAGCTGCTAACCTCCTCCTGTACACGATCCTTCCTTCATGCTGATGTCATCCAGACCGACGCCTTCATCACTGGCATTCTGCGACCGATCAAACTCCACAGCAAACGTCACTTGCCGAGTCGAGCCACTGTTGAATGTCAGTTCCGCAAGTCTCCATGTTGCTGAACCTCGTAGACTGGCCCGACTCCATTCTGGCCGTTGGCCCACCTATACACGTCAGCTCTATTTCAGCATGCAACTAGTCAGTAAGTAAGCAAAGAAGTAAGATGAGAAATTATTAACAAATTATGTAAATTTAAAAGACGTCATTTGTGGTTTATGAGCATGTCTAATAAAACCAACTCATTCACATTCAAATATATTGAATCACATCCTTAAAAATGACTTAAGGCTAAATGCAAGGTCCACACATTACACACACTGTGTACACGAACAGGGAATCAAATATGTGATTCTCGATTATGGCCATTACTATTGTGGCATGACCTATTCAAGCATACCCATAAGCTAATTCATAGCAAATACACATAAATTGTGAGTGATGAGTGAGTATTTCTTTTTAATCCACACTCAGCTTCCACTAGTACTGTTTTTGCAACTTTCAGCTGCAATAGGGCATCACATAGCAAACGAAGGTGTAATACATGCGATCTGAGCATGGTTTAAATATGATACCGCAACGTCTGGAGTAATATAAGATCATACCGTGTACTCGCTTATCCACTCCAGCAGTGTGGTATCTAGCACTGACAGCACATCAAACCTGGTCCGATGAGACGTAGACCTTGAGAGATGCGGTCGAAGTTCGTTGAAGTAGAGTGGCGACGTAGTAGTAGAATGAAAGACAGTAGGTACGATTGAGCGACAGATTCTGATTAGGACTAGTCAGATATACAACAGAGGACGAGGCATCTGACTGACTCACGAACATGTAGTAACCCGCTGTCAACACAATCATCATGCAAGATAAAGTCAGCAATTATCAGCAAAGAAATCCTTTACCACCAGTTCAATATCCATTGATACACAAGCAGTAAAAGGGATTTAAGTGCTACACCAAAAGAAAGATATGATGCCAAAAAAGCGTCAAGAAAAAAAAAACATTGGGATGGGGTGTCCCACTCCCCACTCAAATAAAGGGCCTGGGAGAGCGCCATAAGCTCCCCCAGAAAAAAAGTAGATTTTATGCATACTTGAGATTAGAAAGAAGCTACACAGGACATGTTTTTCAGTAGGCCAGGTCCACAACTACCATTTCACGATAATGGTGATGATGATGATGATGATTGATTAAAACAAGGAGTGAAAGACAGACTACCAGTGCCATTGGTGTGGTCAGCGGCTGGTCCATACGGCAACTGAGCACGTGACGTGTGTATCCAACCACCAGTAGCTGACAGCTGACAGAACTCATCATCTGTTGAACCACTGGTACACACACATACATACAGTAAATAGTGTATAAAACAAACACAACTGCAAAAACACAAAAGATTTATGCACAAAAACTATGCAAGCTTAAAAAGGCACAGTTAAAACAAACAATTAAAAAACTAGAAAACACAACTGGGAAGCCGAAGCTGACGTTCATGGACGTAATGCTAGACTGGAGTTGTCGCGTCATACAATATTCTAGACCATGCTTATCCAAGTGAATTGACTAAGTAAGTAGCATCAGCGACTCTAGTGTCTAGCCACCAAGTTTCTGTCGTTACTATGTCAAACATTGACCGATTTTTCAAGTTCTTTCATGAACTGGTAAATTATTTTGTAAAGTCAAGTAATCGTCAAAAAGTTCAACACTGAAGCGCGTCGCCACATTATCCTGTGAAATGAACGAAGGGTTAGATAAGAGATGGAGAAAAGATGGGTCTTAAGATGGGACCAGAAGACAGCCATGGAAAGTGCAACGGAAATGTGTTCAGATAGACTGTTCCAAACATGAGCAGTGCCAAACGAGAAAGCATGGCAAATCACAGACATCTAAATATAATAGCAATACCTATAGATAAGAGTCCATAAGTAGACACCCAAACGTGGTCAACAATCACGGACGAAGACTAAACAGAATAAATTCACTGCAAAATTGATGTTGCCACGAACTAAAAAGACTTAACAGCATAAAAAATGTTTCAGCTGAAGAAGTCATCTTTTAACCATTAGCACCTCCAGTAACAATACTTGATATCACAACAAACTAACTGTAGCCAAATATTTTATAATAAATCAATTTTTACATGCGAGAGCTGGCATAGCTAGATATAGCACGTATTAGCTATGGTAATTCTGTCTTGGTGTCTGTCTGTCTGTCTGTCTTGTGTCTGTCACGTCCCATTACCATTCCAAGACCAGACTAGATAGAGGTTTACACCATATGATAGCTTAAAGTCTCTAGTATTTCGTGACAAAATTTCATGCCACTAGGTAAAAGGTCCCCACGAACGAGAGGGAGAAAGAGGGGCACCCCATTAAAAAGGCATTATTCTACCATTATTGGCTCACCTAACTTGAAAATGGTTGCAGATAGGCACAGACATGCTGCTTATCATAACAAGCACTGGCGACGAGCTTCTTAAGAATGTCAACATCGATGACCTTAAATAACCCTGAACCCCCCAAAGAGGGAATTTTAGTGAATTTTTTGCGATTTCAAGTTGCAACCTGCATTTTAAGAGTGAATTGCGCCAAAATGGCTGGAGATAGACCAAGACAACCTGCATATGAAATTTTCAGCATTGAATGTAGATTTTAGCAATTCAAGTCCGAACCCTCTAAGTTCAAGGAGGCCTGCACATGCGGGTGTCAAAGAGGTGTACCCCTTTAAAAAGTGGTTATTTATCTGCTGTTGGCTTGTCTAGCATGAAAATGGTTGCAGAGAGGCACAGACAAACTTCTTAGGATTGTCAATACTAATGACCTTGATTGACCCTGAACCCTAAAAATAGGAGTTTTAGTGATTTTTTGGCAATTTTTGGCTGCAAAAGAGTGAATTGCGATGAAATGGATGGAGACTGACCAAGATTATCTGCGATGCAGGAACTGCAATAGGCTCTCTTGCTTCTTATGAGCATTAGCTCAGATTTCTTGTTTGCATATGCTTTAAACATGGTTAAACATGAAACAAGACCGAAAACATTTGCAACAATTCTGCATGTGCTTTATTTTATTATACATAAACGTGACTGACACTCCTAGCTGATTCATTACGTAAGCCAATAAAGTGAAAAGCTTACGTTTTTGAGAAATCACATGCGAACAGATTCTGCTTTCCTGCACAGCAACACAATAGCAAATACACGCATCGTTTGAACACCATTTTCCACCTAAACCCAAACTAGCAGGCTGCCCCATTGATTCCCAGTCTCCAACGATCATAAACCTACTATTGGAAAGACACAATAATGAGCCCATAAACAAAACATACACCAGCAGCCATCAAATATATAGCTATGCTAAATAGTCATGTTATGAACCTCAATCCATGTTTTACAGAAAATTAGATAAACTAATATAATAAAACAATAAAAGTTAAACCAAAAGTCAAGAGTATGGAAAAAAAGAGAGACTGAAATATTTTGTGTAGATCGCAATATTTCTACTACTACTCTAAGCTGATCATGCTGGTGAGTATTTAATATTAGTAATAAATAATCATCAGCAGTAGCAGTAGCAGTCACTCTTAGTAAGACCTCACAGGGATATAAACAGAAAGCAAAATTAGTTCACTCCCAACGGCAGAGTATAAATATCAAATACCCGGCAGAGCATATTCCAGTTTGCAGAGAAGCCTCGTTTAAGCCCCAGCAGATGGATCCATAGCTGTATGAAGAGTTTCATATGTTAGTTATGGTCAAGACTGGAACTCCTGGTATTAAAACTCCATCTGGTTACAGTGAGGGGGGAGGGCGTGAGGGAGTCCTCTAACCAGTGCAACTTTTAAGCCCAAACTAGTGGGTGGGCGATCTCCATTCTCTTTCCCCATCCACCGTCTTCCCTATCCCTTTCCTCGATTCTCCCTTTTCTCCCCACTCCCATCTCCCTGCCCCTGCTCTAGAAATGAAGTCTGGGGTGTCACCCCCCACGGAAAATTTTAAAATTCTACATTGCTGTAGAGTTTAGCACATTTTTAGATACCATTTGTACAATTCTTTGGTTAACGGTTTCATCCTAAAACTATTCTATGTTGTATTGCTAGCAGGCAAAGTCAGTGCTTCATCATAGATGCTAAAGCAATAAAGCTTAACCTATTTGGACGAAATGTCTGGAGTGGGTGGGCAATTTGCTTGAGTGGGTGGATATTTTCACCCCTCGTCCTAGTCCACATGTAAAAAGTCGCTCTGCGGTGACTCTGCTTGTCAATATGTCTGCCGTCATCCAACATACATGTAGTGAGTGAATGGGTGGATAGTGTATGGATCCATGGGCTGGACTGATCTGCGTTACTGACACACTATTAACCAGAGCTGACAGTCCTGACGCCCTCGTATAGGAAGGACGTTACCAATCACAGCGGAGACAACAGCTGACAGAAGCAGCAGCCAGACAAAGCTTAGCGCCTGCTTGCTGGATTATACCCAGCCAGTCACCATGGCAACTCCGCATTAGCTACATTAGCCAAGTTACAGGATTTCGCAATAAGATATCTTCTCCCTTTCTCCTCCTCTCTCTTTTCAACTACCGCCCTTCTTATCCCATTCAATCCTAGTCACATTAGGGACGTAGCCAGGCCGTTAAAAGCATTCATTGTATTTTACATAACTCACATACCTTATGCACCTAGTTGCACCACAGCACCAGGTTATATTTTTATGTTTCATCCACAATAACGGTTTAAACTCCCAAATACTAAAACCCCTAAACCCCTAAACCCTATTCTCAAACTGGGCGACAAACATCTCTAAAGGCAAGCGATTCCGCCTACTCCGTATCGTCACCAGTGTGGTCTGTCTGTCCATCGTCTGTCTGTCACATTCGTGCCCCCTGATAGATTTAGATGTCATTGGGCAGGTACACGCGTGGGGTCTAGGAGAAAGGGGAATTTGGACGTTGAACCCACAGCCAAAACACGCAACTTGCGGCCAAACACTCAGTGCAATGCTGGCGAATACAAACGAGGCGTTGGGTGGACTTGCAATAGCGACTTCGCATTTTGCCAAATTACTTTGGTCCTTATCACCATTATTAATAATGGCTGTATAATCCAGACCTGGACATCGAGCGTGAGTGTAAGACTCATCTGAGCCGTCAGTACAGTCTTCGACTCCATCACAAAGCTGACGTTTGTTGCTCAGACATTCTCTGTTGAAGCACTGCCACTCGCCGTCACCGCACACTGTACGCATCACACATATGCACAGGTCAACTCAGCCTTCCATCCCTCCGGGGGTACAGATAAATCGAGTACCGGCCTGTCTCGCTGAGGTTATGTCGAAGTGTAATCACTTGTGTCGAGCGGCAGCTAACACTGTGTGATCCCATACGGTAAGAGACGCTCTAAGATGGGTTTTTTTATAAAGACCTATACAATCTTAACTTTTTTCGAACTTCTAACACAGAGCTGGATTTAAACCCGACTAGGCCCTCTTATGAAAAAAATGTTGGGGCCCTCATGGCCCCCAGCCTCACACAAATTTTCTGTTCAGAATAAAAATAAGCAAGTAACGTCGTAAGGTTCAGATTTTGCAGAGAATGTCGTAGTGCACCGAGTGAACTTTTAACTGTCGCAACACGACACAGAGGCAGCAGAGGCCAGAAAATGTTGCTAATAATTTGTCCATTCTCTGATCTGTGGGAGCCCCCTTTTTGTAAGGGCCCCAGATCTGAGCACATCTAAATCCGTATGTAAAAGGTACGATCCTGAAGTAGAAAAGAAGAGAGAAGCCAATAAGATCTGAAGATGTGCAACGGATTTTCGCGCATATTTACGCACATTTAAGGTAAAAGTCTAAGAAATATTCGATCAACATATGCATGTAACAGGTCGCTTACATCTGCCGGGGGCGACTGGTCGGGCGGGCGATGACGTCGTCATGGAGGCGTTGATCACGTGGTAGGAGGCGTAGAAGCCGGTAGAATTTATGCTGTTGTCAGATGAGAACGTTATCTCGAACAGATCGCCATTCCGCACCGGCCCTAAACACCATCAAACAAACAGACAGACAGACAATCACACATCACGTTAATACCGCCAGGCTGTGAATGTTGCTAATGACAGCCCAGCCAGAAGCGACTAGAGATCTCAAACCGCCGCCGAAAACGCTGCTGTCTCCTGGCGAATACAGAAAATTTCGTGCTGCTGGTATCTCCCAACGATAAAGAATACCGGAAATAATCCATAATCAAGCTGTTGCTTACGCAAGATCAAGTGAGTATAAGTCGAAAAGGCGCGAAAATTAAACGCAAGGCACGACCATTAGCACAGAACAGCACACAATAGGGGCCTACATGCATCACGTCGGTCATAAATATCATACATATCATCAGCGGCCAGTAAACCAAACAGTTCCAAGGGCCACCACGTCACCACGTGCTAAATGGCATACTTGAATGCTGCCGTTAGTTACGCTGTCATCGTCGCCGTCTTTATATCAGTCGCGGCGGCGACGCTGTGGGTGGTCTGAGACCACACAATGCAACTGCCGGCTTTTCAGCCAGGCATGTGTATCCTACACTACCGCATGCACAGTCATAAAGAACTGACCAGTCAAGTGTGCTTAAAGTCTCCATCCACTTGTTCTACTTGTTGGCGTAACGGTTATGACACGATGGACAACGATAAAAAAGAGAGTGAGTCTGATTCCCGGTCATGTCACTATCAAGTGGTTAAGTACTAGTTGGGTGGGTGACTTCTTCAGGACAGATAAGCCATCTTGGTATATAACCCACCCCAATATCAACCCAAGTGACAGGGTTATGGTTGCAAGATTCCAGGCACGACCGTTTAACATGTCTGTCGTTCAGGTATATGCACCCACGTCAGACGGTACAGACGAACAGGTGGAACAATTCTACGCAGACCT
>Ga0056128_1011357_pt1 | contig 11003 bp, 6 predicted proteins | sample WorMetLIZISLAND2_FD_71113 | JGI IMG/M metagenome (GOLD analysis project Ga0056128, IMG submission 71113) | Marine gutless worms symbiont microbial communities from Max Planck institute for Marine Microbiology, Germany - Olavius geniculatus... ... | reverse complement strand
CTCACCTACTGGTCAGACCCTTAGGCGGATTTTTGCGTGCGATGGCTCAAACGACGCGGTCTCGCGCAGGAATGTGCCTTTTAAAAATTAAAAAAAAATTGAAATTAATATTTAACGTATTTATTTAAAAAAATTTTTAAAAAAGACAACGAAGCCTATGGGAAAAATTAAACAATTGTTAAAACGGTCATAACTTTGGCCGTGTATAAGATAGTCATAATTTTTGGTTCTGTGGTATGGTTTTCGGGGATGGCCAATCTAATGGTGTCATTTAATTTTGCCCCGGACCCTCCCTGGTTGCCATGGCAACAAAATTTGTGACAAAATGGGCTATAACTCGGCTTGTGTAAAAGATATCTGCGAGATTTTGCGTCTATAGAGGGGTTTTCAAAGATGGGCCATTGAATACTGCCAATCGTATATATAAGTCATTATTTACTAATATTTGTATTTCTGTTCTAGTTTCGTTTATTGGCATTGCACTTACATGATAATTTGCACGCTGTAAATATTCTGCTTATTAATTCACATGATCGTTTTATTTTCAGTTTTGTGTCTAATTACTTTAGCATTAGGTTTAGGTTAACTTCAAATTAAGTTTAGCGGTAGGCCTAGGATCAACCCCCCAGACAACCTCACAGGGAAGTTTGTCATAAACCTGCCACTACCGGCAAAAGACCAAAAAGAAAAGAACAATATCATGAGATGCTTAAATCGCACCAGCTAAAAGAGCAAAACGCTTGCTTTCTTCGTACAAGAATAACGATGACAGTGTCTAGCCACCTGTAAAAATTAACTGCATGGATAAGAAAACGGAAGACCCGACATTTGTCTCCTGAAGTTGACATTTTTTTGCCTGACATCTCCAGAGAAAATGTCCGACACCTGCACGTGTAAAGTCGTCGAACATTACACGTATATGGTGTAAATTTTAGCACATGCAAGCTCCATCTCGCGTTCTCACGCTGCAGGCCAGCTCGCAATCTCAAGACGTATATCAGTAGCATCTATGATTATTTCAGTACGACTGCAATAATAGTCTACAATGACGTAATACTAAAAAAAGTCACGCAGCTGCATTTTTGTCGCTTTCAGTCACTTCAGTGGCGGCGAGTTGGCGTTCCAGGTTACAGCGAGAAGTACTAACTAAGTAAGTAAAGAAAAAGAAAAGGACAAAAAAATGTAGGAAAAAAGAAATAAAAGGCAAGGGTAAAAGAAGAAAGTGAAAAAAGCGCTCATGACTCTGCGGTTTTGCTATTTCGCCAGCTTGAGAGCTATGACTGCAGTAGTTTGTTATGAGTCGATCCCGGAGTCAAATCAATAAAATCTGCTATTGCGATTTGCTTGTTGCAATAGCTACTGCCTACCATACGTCAGGTTTGTGACGAGTTCAGAAACAGTGCTGTGCAGTGTAGACTACAATATCATGTCACTCGCACTGCTAATTTTTCGACATCATTGACTAGATTTCGTTTGCAGTCTTTCAGAGTGTAGTGCAGCGACGTGTTTGGTGTGTGCGGTAGAACTCTCAATGTTCACTTAATAACCAGTTGCGCTGTTGCTGGAGGAGCCGGTGAGAAATTGTCCCCCGCCCTAAATTTTGGACTTAATTTGTCGGAAAATATTCTTGTTGTTGGAAAATTTGGGTCAAAATGCAAAAATCGGAGTTGAACCGGCTGTCCTTCCATTTCGAGAAAATATTAGGTTGAAGAATGACATTTTGAGCACCCATAATTTTCGCTCTGGGAAATTTGCAGTGTCTGTCGAAAAAGTGCAACTTCCTGGCCCGCCATACTTTTCCAACCTACGAGTGACGCCGCTAATTTAATGCAGTAATGAAAAGAGCAGGGGCTGCCTAACTTTGCTTTAAATCATGCATTATGTAAAAATAGTAGGCCTATGCCTGTGGCCGTTTTGTGTTGGTGTGCGTTTGCAATGTAAACAGCATTACTCTTTGTGTACGTGTGTTAGTGACTAAACATCAGCATCGCTGCATCGGTCGTGTAGGACATTACGCCAGTAGTTAGCGGGGTGAGATGCGGTTGTCCAGTCAGTGTATTGACCTTGTGACGCGCTCGTTTGTTTTCTGCCGATCAGATAACACATATCGACCTCGATCGACCGTTGCTATTTATAAACACGCTGATCAGTAGAAGCTGCATACATGCATTGATCACCAGTCAGAATGTAAAGCCGCTATATATTCCGCGCCAGGCTTTTTGCGTCGCGCCTAGCTTGACACACGCGATGTGGACTTCTGGACTGGCGACTTAGCCCGGATTCCACTTGCTTCGATTTGCTGTGGATGTGTTGTAGAGCAAATTCTGCACATCAATTAACCTACTGGAGTCGTTTAAATATAGTCTGCCAGTTAAAATAAATTTCAGTTTAAAGTTTTACAATATACACCGCTTTGCAGTGGTGACCGGATAAATGGACTCATACTTCTATCAGTAGATAACACACGTATCAGTAGAACTGCGGTTCTGGCAATCTTGATGAATAATTCAGTTGGCCTGCTTTTAGCTTCGCGAACTAGTAATGGAATCCAAGACGAACATGTAGAACATGTGGTGCTGGAAGCAGGTAAGTAAGTAAGTCAGTAAGTAAGCAAATAATATATACTCTGTATAAAGACAGAATGAGGTCGCGTTGTGGAGCGGAGACTTGGGGTGCTATAGCTTAGAGCTGATAACACGTCTTGGTCAATCAACAGATTAGTCACTGCATTTGTGCACCGTATTATGAATCAACTTGTCGGAGGTCATATTTGATCCCGTAGGTCTGAAGTGTGCTGCGACTAAAAGCGAAATGCTGCAAGGCTTACAGGTACAAGACTGCTGATATCGTTCGTTACTATACAAAATAATCTCTTGTAACGATCGATAAAAAAATTCCGTGGCGTTACAGGAAATTTGTATGTAAAATCATATTACCAGGTTTCAAACCGAAATAGTCAGTGAGCCATGAGGATTAGCCGGTACCGTCTGGAGTGAATAATTTTCATAGTTATTTCTGGAAAGGTATACATCCTTAGTTCTACAGGGTGCGGCAAAAAAGTAGCCCTCTAAAGTTTTTTTGGTATTTTTTAGCAACTGTTTAGAATTTTAATTTCAAATTTTACAGATTTATTTATTAAAACGTTTAAATCTAACTGCTAAGTAAAATATAATTTTGTTAAAAAACGACGAAGTTATATTTTTAACATGACCGCCTACCGATTTTTCAGCATTAAACATGTTCAAACTAAAATGCTACGTAATTTCTAAAAATCGATTACCACGTTACTGCTGATGACGTCATAATGACGTTTTGATAAACAGTAATTTATTCTGTTTATAAATTATGACAAATTATCGTTTTTTAAAGCAATCGCCGGTTGCCCACCGGGTTCATCTTCCAGCAGGACGGCGCGCCAGCTACTGAGCATAGCCTACACAGCGCGCAGCGCACAGAACTGGCTGTTTATATTTTATCATAGAAAACTAATAGCTTCCAAATTTGAGGAATATAAACCCAATAAACTATCACTTCTGAGGTGCAATGTTGGAGGCTTACCGTAAGCTCAAAACAAAGCCGAAAACAATCGCTGAACTCAAGGAAGAGCTTCACGTCATCTGTGACAAGCTGCCACAAGGACCGATCGACCAGGCTGTGAAAGACTTCTCAAATTAAGCAACTGAAGACTTGTGTTGGAGCTTGGAGCTGGCGGTGGACACGTCAAACATTTACAGCGACAATGAAATTCTGGCATCTGATCGTTAGTTAACTGTGTTGTTTTAACGATGTTATTGAATTGGTATTGTAGCTTGAACATTTTTAATGCTGAAAAATCAATAGGCAGTCATGTAAAAAATCTACAACTTCGTCATAAATAAATCTGTAAAATTTAAGGTCAAAATGCTAAATAGTTACTGAAAGCGAAAAAGCTTTAGGGGGCTACTTTTTACCACACCCTGTAGAAAGTATGTGATAGCAGTGCAGCAGTGGTAACTTTTTATGTTTCAGCATGCAATTTATAATGCTACCCGAAAATGATGTTTTTAAAACATGAAAAATACGAAGTACAACGTATACTTTGTCATCAGTGACCTATTAACAGAAAAAGTTGTCACAGTTGGATTCAAGTCTAGTGAGTTTTGACTGAACGGCCGTGAAATTGGGCACTGCACTGTAAATGCTGCCAAAGACGGAGGGAGTTTTTGCTGCTGAATTTTGTAACAACATTCGTCGACTCGAAAGCCATTTGAATTCCGCTATCATTGTGACGACTGGTACCGACTGGCTCACGCGGACTATTTCAGCTTGAAATCTGAGAGTCCTACTATAAATTCTACAGAAAGACAGATACGCAAAACTCGCAATGTGCTATTACGATGACCGCATAATGCATTCTCAGAGTCGGAAAAATACTCTGAGCTGCAACATGGTGGGCGGCCAGCCGATCGCCTTGTATTCGTATATCACAATGTAAGCGAGAACTGGAAACGATGAAATAGGAACAAGACGTGACCGCAGGTAGTGATGATGATATAAACACTCGGTTCTATCTGTGTGCTGCGTTGCCATAAACTGTGGCGTGCCGACACCCGCGTCCGAGTTAAGTTGATCGACGAAAATGGAAACGGGCCGGTCAGCCAGCCAGCCGGTCCGGGATATTATAGGTCCATCGCGAATTATGATGACCAAGAACGGGCGTGAGGCCATTGGCCACCAAGCTCGGACTGGAGCTGCTGTGTATACGGTCTGTCGTTGTGACGGCTGGCGAGTGGCGACGCCTGGGAGCAATTCTTCTCGCTCGGGATTACGTCACATCACTACAACACGTGATCACATGATCATGTGACCTGACAGCTCCGCGCCGCTATCCTTCACTCGCTCGAGCTCGTCTTTACATATCTGTTACTTCCTCGTTATCCTTGTCGCCGAGAAGGCGTCGAGGCTGAGTTATTGCGATACGAATATCCGAGAAGCCCGCGAAACTACAATGCAATAGCGTTAATAATAAACATACTTCTGCCCGCGGTGACGGGATTTGGTCACACACTAAGGTCAGGCAAGTTAACGGCGACTACATGAGCTAAAACACAAGAAAACAGTTCCTGCTGCAGTACTGACCTTCAAGGTCATCCAAGGTCCATGATTTTCATTTCATCTGAAAGGGCGTATGCCACTTTTTATTAGTGATTAATAGTAAACTTGGCCGTATATCTCACCGTTTTCAAGATATGGCCGATTTTTAGAATGTTGCGATGCATTGCTTGTTGTATTAACGTGTGTTAAGCACGCGAGACTGTGACGCACCGCGACAGCAGCAACAGCAGCAACAGGTGAAAATGGGTCTACCCAACAGGTACTTGTTACGACCGTTCACTCCACGCAGATTACGCACCCAAACGATCCCATCATGCGTCTCTCCGGCAGGTGCGATATACGGGAATTTCCTTCATCTTCGTTCGAAGCATCGTTCGTCAGTAAAAATGAATAATCCACGCGATTCAAGTGAAACTGTTTTTAGAAGTAGACAGGTGTTTCAAAAAATATTTTCTGCAGCTTCTGATCACCAATTTCTGTCATTCTGCCTACATGCGACTTAAGTTAACTCATTTTGTTAAATATTTTCAAATAAGCCTGTAGTCCGTTTGTGTGTAATTTTGAAAGCTGCTTTTGTGAAAGTTCACAAAACGATAAATCCAATCTACATAAAGCCTAAGCGTATTGTTGAAAGTTTGAATTTGAGTAATTTTGTAAATTTGTATTATTTTCAATAGTTTTCCTGGTGTTTCTCAAATCTATGAGGTGTCTGTCGGAGCTATGCTTGGACAGCTTTTAGTCTTCTTGATGTTATGTGCTCTGCTATCTTCACTCACTTTGAGCAGCAACAGTAAATTTATATGAATAAATGAACAAATGGCCGCGGGTAGGTCTACACGCAATCTGTTGCATCAATGAGATGGACATACGTTCTTATTACTTGCAGCTAGGACGGCGACTGAGTCGGCTGATGGCTGGCGGGGTCTCGGTTCCGATGATAGTATTTCTACGTACGCTGCTGCTTAGATCGTCGCTCGGACTCGGCTCGTTACGCATGGAGAAGGCAAGCCGCGGGCGAGCTTCTGTCGCCGACTGGCAATCCATTTCCGTTCTACACTCGCGGCGGCGGCTCGACGACGACGACGACCGACAGCGCGGGGCTTTTTAAGCGACCGACGGCACCGGCTCTGCACGATGTTCTGTAGCCAAACAGCTTGGGTGGTTTTACTGACCTTAGATGCGAACACTTTGGGTAAGAGCAGCAGTGCCGTGGCAGGAGAAGGGAAGCAGGGAACAATTGCCGCTCCCCTAAATTTTGGGCTGTCGGAAAGCTGTCGAAAAGTATTCTTGTTGTCAGAAGCTTTTCGTCCAGAATTGCAAAATTTGGGACCTAGAAACCTCTATTTGGAAGCATTTAGGGCAAAATTAAAATCTTGAGCAGCCATAATCTTCTCCGTCGAAACTTTGGAGCTCTCCGTTGTGAAAAAATTGCACTTCCTGTTCTGCTTAAGCGAACTTTTTTAACCCACAACACCGCTAGCTAGTACTTGAGTTAGGGGGCACCGGTGTCGTCAATAGGCAAAGAGTTGCACGGCCGCTTTATAGTGTTAATTATGAATGATCAGTTAAGTTTTAGTGTAATATTTGGTGTTATGAAAACGGTTTTTGGCTGCAACCATTCGAAGATTGGTCTCTAGATTTAAAGTATTGTCGTCAGCTGACATTCGCTTACGAATAATGTCTATACGTTTACTAAGAAAGACTCGCCATTGAAGAAAACACCCAAGGTGTCCGTCCATATAGGGTGACATAATACCACCCAAGATGTCATACGATCAATTCACGATGTTGTTGCAATCGACGTCGTCGCCCTGGATATATCAGCGGCTAAAAACTCGGTTTGCTGCTCGCTGACTCGCTTCTATTTCTCACCTGTAATTACGGCTTCAGCGACTTATTTGACGCCGTCCTACGCTTGTCCGTCAATTCATTTGTCGGCCGTTTTCTACTAGGATCGCGACATCTGGTTTAACATTCAGGGTAGTCCCGCCAACGGTCTTGTAAATAACAATTTTATGGTATGCTAGTCCGTTCTTAACTAAATATTTTAACACCGAGAAACGTCCACACCAATTTTTTCTTACTTTTTTGTTTTCGAATTACGAGCTCGCACGAGAGAGACGGATAGACAGACGTACAAGCTAGACATGTAATGCTGCCTATGAGACTTTGAATGTAATAATTTAATTGCGTCACACAAAGCATTACGAACACAACTGCAGGATAACGCTAAAGGCTGGTCTGTGCTCTATTAAAATGTGATAATGACGTCGACAGACAGCAAGTTACGAGTGATACGTGACTCTATAAAATAGGCACGTCAACGGGCACTTGATTCAGTGCGCCGTATAGTTGACGACACGAACGACTCCGGGGACTCTTCGCAAACTTCTGAGAATCGGCAGATTACTGGTTGAAAGCCCCCAGTGGCACCATCAATCCGACAGCATAAGCCGTCATTGTACATGTATATCGACGTCAATTTTATGCAAAGTAAAGAAATTCCGAAAGCGTTCTGCGACTTTGGATAATTTCGCAGTTGTTTCGGCATTTTCTTCGTTTTGCCAGCAATAAAATGCGATAATTCTACTTCCGGTAGAAATGTAGCGAAATGATGGGGAACGAAGGAAAGATGTTTTTTTCGGGACGGGGGCTGCTGTTTTCATTGTCTATACGCCAAATCTGCTTAAGTGAACCTGTATAGGCCTACCACGTTCTTAGTCTAATCCCCAAAACTTCTTGCAGGATTTTGCCCGTGTTTTGTGCAGTGACAGGTTAGCTGCTTTAGAACTTCATTGAACAGTCTGCTGAGTATGACCACCTTATAAAGCTGGGTGAACAAAGCGATTCGTTCGCGACATGTCATGTATTTTCATTGATTCGATTAATGCAACTAACGAAAAGCTTACTCCAAAGAATCCGAGACAGTGAACGTATTAGGCCTACAAATCGACAGCGCGCATCTTCGCTTCAACCACGGTTCACTGTTATGAAAAAAATAAAGGCATGTGTATATCTGCATGGAAACCCATTTCAGAGCTACGGAGCAGCTTCTGTCATATGGGATAACACCGTGTTATGTGCCACTCGACACAGTTAAACGCAAACCGCATTGTACTGGTCAGGCCTGAACTGTGGACACCGGACACTAGGCTATTGCTCAGCAGAGTGGCGTCCGTCAGGGCGTCAAGTCCACGTACACGTCTATGAGTGTGGCACCGTCGTCGTCGCTTGTTAATATCGTTTGGGGCCAAGTCAAGCGCGCAATGCCGTTATCTCGTTAGCATAAGTTTGTCACTGGCCCCCGTGGTTTATGCCGCGAATGTGTCGCCGTCGAACCAACTACCAAGTCGCCGTCCGTCGGTCTTCTCATGCTGGACCGTCATCATTTCATAGCATTAGTCAGACGTAAGCAGGACTTAGCATGTCTACAGACGAAGACCACGACTTTTCATGACAGCGCCACTCAAATACGTATAGTTTAACATAACACAGTTCAGCGGCGTTTTTAAGATTTGGCAAATGGGGCCCTTGGCGAGCGGAGCCAAGTGCGTGCTCTAAGGGAGGTCAGGGGGCAAAGCCTCATGATGCTGAAACACTTTTGACTTTTGGACGTTCAGTGAAAACCGCAAATTTGCCTTTTTATTTGTAAATTTTTATTGCAGTCTCACCAAAGGGGGCATCGCACTATGCCCCCCTTAATCCCTCCCAATTACGCCACTACGCCACTAAAACATTTATAATAAATAATTAACGCGTAACGCATCGTTTAGTTTATGTCGTAACAAGGCAGTACTGTACAGTAGGCCATAAAACGTTCGTTTATTGATTAGATTGCCAGAACACAGCACCGCGCCGTATAGACAGGGATCTTTTTTATGAGAAACGCTGTATGCTGTATTATTCAGTACAATGGTCCGTTTTGATAGGTCCTATTGGCTGCTTATACTGATGGAGTACGGTATTGCGTCTCGATCGTGTAGCGCCGATGCATGTAATAGCCATCAGTTGAACCGGCGTCGACTTGTGACATAGGTCTGAGACTGCGAAGAAATTTACCGCAGACACGTACGCACATTATTCGACGCGCTGAGCGCAGACCGTTCTACGGTCATGTACGCAATCACTACACGGTTCTACACGACATTAGCTCCCTGCAGGCCAGAAGCCCTCCTCCACTTCCTGGGCGTAAGCCCCGCCTTGATCGTAGCATAAAAGCATCGACTGAGAATTCGCAACCTACCATTTTTAAAACTTATAAAAATTTACAAATAAAACCAGATTTTCGAAGCTCGTTAAAATTTGTTTTTGCACGCACCTCCCCAGTAACCAGAACTTTACATTTTGTGAAAATTTGTGAATGAAAAAATGGGAAATTTGTAAAATTCGAGTTCTCAATCTACGGATAAAAGCTTCACGCTTAAAAGATACCGTGAAAGTGTCAGCCGCAGGTGCAAGTTAGTAAGTAAGTAAATAAATAATTACATGTATGTAGCGCATAATGTTTGCGAGAAGCCGCCGAAACTAAGGCGCAAAGCGATCGTGATTTTTTACGCGCGTATTATAGCTGTCGTAGTTCTGTCTGTCTGTCTGTCTGTCTGTCCGTTCTGGTGTTTGTCACGTCTTGGTACCGAACCAGGCCCAGGTGAGATACAGACTCCGGGTTTTGCCGGTATGATAGTGCATAGTCTTTATTTTCTTGCGACCAAATTTCGTGGCGCTGGATATGTAAAAAATCCCCTTTAAACGAGGGCCTCCAAGAGGCGTCCCCCAGAAGAAATCGTTATTTTACAAATTTTTAGCGCTATTAACTCGTCTAGCGTGAGAACGGTTGCAGATAGGCATACAATTGTTGTTGTCGCGCGTCTTATGAGCATTAGCTTAAATTTCTTTTTATTGTTATGCGTGGGTTTTCGTCATACGTAGGCTGCTGCTATATTGAAGTAGATTGGAAAGTTTTTTTTCCGCGTAGGGGCTAACGTCCGTGTCCTGTCATTGGTTCAGCGTGCCGACGTCGACAATTGTTTATGTTCGGTCTTATACGTCGGCGCTGCCCGCCGCCATATAGCGACGACGACGACGTCGGCGAAATTGAACGGTGTGCCCAGCGATAAGTCGCCGTCATGGCAGCATCCGTCCCGACGTCTCGCCGTCGTAAAACACACCAACGACGATGACGCGCGAAAACAACATCCGTCGTCCGTCCTCCGTACACAGTTCCACGCTTTATCCGACAGCAATTTTGTCGCGTTGATTACCACCGGGGATCCAGCACATCAGATCGCACGATCTATGTACGTGTCGACGGAAGCTGGAGCAGTCTAGTTGATGTGCTGCGACCGACACTGCAGTGGCTAGCGCAGGAAAGAAACGAAAATGAGCTACTGCGTAAAACAAATTTCTGTGCTATCAGTTGCCGTCATTCCGCAAAAAACTTTGTCCGCAAAATGTTTATTGGACCCCTCAAAAATACGGGCGCAGTTCAGACCTAAAACACTTCGGACCTAAAAGTTAGGTCCGAAATGTTTTAGGTCCGGACTGTCCGGTTACCTTCTGTTTGCCTTCAAAGTTTTACTGAAGCAAAACTGTTCTATTTTGTTTATTCTGCAGTCTGTTATGCTGCAGCATTTCACTTTAGTTCTTTTGGTTATTATTCATTTTGTTGATTTCTTTGTTTTTATTAGGCATTGTGTAATACATTAATGTCGTAAAATGAAAATTAAAAAAATATGTTCCCGTCCTCATTTTTTCAGACTGCAACTAGAAGCACAAAAATTGTAGGCCTATAAGCAGTAGCGGCATCACAACACGAATTAATGGCTGTTATGTGCCCTGGCTGCAGCACTTAGGTATGCTACAACTGCCATGCACTTTTGAACTGAATATTATAACATAACATAACATAACAT
>Ga0056128_1011353_pt1 | contig 11007 bp, 8 predicted proteins | sample WorMetLIZISLAND2_FD_71113 | JGI IMG/M metagenome (GOLD analysis project Ga0056128, IMG submission 71113) | Marine gutless worms symbiont microbial communities from Max Planck institute for Marine Microbiology, Germany - Olavius geniculatus... ... | reverse complement strand
TGATGTTGTGAGGGCAGTTAGGCACCTTAAATGTAAAACCAGCCTTGGACCAGATGGTCTTAGTTCTGTATTTATTAAGAGCCTGTCTGATGGTATAGCATTTCCACTTATGTTAATATTTGACCAGTCAATGCAAAGTAGTACAGTACCCGAAATCTGGAAAACTGCAGTAGTCACTCCAGTCCACAAAAAAGGCTTAACTAGTGATGTTAATAATTACCGGCCCATCTCTCTTACTTGCATATGCTGTAAATTGATGGAAACTATTATTAAACAGAAGATGTTGGATTACCTGCTATCTTCAAACCTCATTTCTAAACATCAACATGGCTTTCTCTCTAAACGTTCCACTTGCTCACAGTTGTTAGAATGTGTAGATGATTGGACTCTTGCTCTACACAACCGTTATTCTGTGGATGTTGTGTACGTTGATTTCTCCAAGGTATTTGATAGTGTTAGTCACTCCAAATTATTACACAAACTAGAGTCATTTGGTATCGGTGGTAAACTTTTATTATGGATTCGTGATTATCTTAATAATAGAACTCAGTGTGTAAAAGTTGGCAACTGTTTTTCAAACTATGCTAGTGTTGGCAGTGGAGTCCCTCAGGGAAGCGTACTAGCCCCTTGCTATTCCTGCTGTTCATAAATGATATTTGTGATATTTTTGGGGATTTCTTATCTGTAAAGCTGTTTGCAGATGATCTGAAAGTCTATGTAGTTATTGACAGTATGGATAAAACCGACAGACTGCAAAATGGACTAGACAAACTTGGAGAGTGGTCTGAAACTTGGCAACTTAACCTGTCAATTAACAAATGCCTAACTTTGCATGTTGGTGAGCTAAACCCAATGTTTTCATACTGCATCAGGGGTTTGCAGCTAGCAGATGTTACGGAAACTGTTGACTTAGGGATATTAGTAGACACTAGGCTACGTTTTGATAAGCACGTATGCAGTATTGTTCACAAAGCGCATCAGAGGGCTGCTCTTATCAAGCGCTGTTTTCGTACTAAAGATGCTAACGTGCTGATGAAAGCTTTTACTGTGTATGTTAGGCCCTTGCTTGAATATTGCTCACCTGTATGGAATCCCCAATATGTTTGCCACATATTCAATATTGAGTCTGTACAACGACGATTTACCAAACATCTCACTGGACTTAGGAACAATACATATATCACTAGGCTGTCTAAACTAAATGTTGATTCCCTTGAACTTAGAAGGTTGAAATCTGACTTGACACTTGTGTATTGTATTGTGCATGGTCTAACTATTTTAGATTGCTCTCAGTTTTTTTACGTTGTCTACTAGTATTACTCGTGGTCATGAAATGAAATTGGTAAAGACTCGTTGTCGTATAAATTGTCGTGCTCATTTCTTTGCCAATCGTTGTATTGACGTATGGAACAGTCTTAAGTCTGACACTGTGCTTGCCTGTTCAGTAGCTTCTTTTAAATGTCGGTTAAATGCTTATGATTTTAGTAATTATCTGCGTATTGTTTAGGGATGGCTGTAAGTGTCATTATGACCATCCATTCCTTTAGTGATGGTTTCTGTTATGTTTCAATGTTTGGCTTGTATCTTTACCATTGCTAATAAATGAATATACATACATACAACCTAAGACCAATATCGACGTTAAGGCCAATCGGGCCGTTGTAATTAAATGGTACGTATTACCCCTAACCATGAAAGGACGGCCAGGCTGAATTGATCTTGGTGGTTGGTTTACCTGTTCACAGTAGAGATGACCATGGAAATGGGATTCCCAATGAGAATGATGGGAATTAATGACAAAATTCGGAATGGGAATGAATGGTAAACAACCTGTATGGGAATGGGAATGGTCCTTATTTCCATGGGAATAAATTCCTATCGGCAGATGCCGTGTCTGGCTTATGTTCTGGCTCGAAAAAGAAAGATACTGTTTTCGTCAAAGTCGAATACAATTCAGCATGTATTTTCTGTAGTTTGTGATTTTCAGTAATGATGATTGTCATGACAAGTTTTAGATAAAACGACAAGCAGAGCACGCTCATCACAGTATGATATTGTGTGTTAAGCTTGAGGTTTTGATAGGCCAAAAAGTGTTTATGCCGCAATGGTGAAACGATTGGTCGGGAATGGGAATGGGAAGAAATGGAAAAAGCCTAGTGGGAATCCCATGGGAATGTGAATTGGTTACAAAATTGGAAATGGGAAGGGATGGGAATTAACTGCATGGGAATGGGAATGTAAAAAGCCATTCCTGGTCATCTCTAGTCCACAGTCACCCATCCAAGTACACTGTGTCTCAAAAAAGTATCCCCAACATTTTCGACTGTAACTCAAAAACCAATAATGAGATTTTGGTAATTTTTGGTACAGACATTTGTGACACAACTTGCCATCAAATGACCATTTAGTTTCCCACCTCACCCAACGTTTGTTTTTGCAGTACCATAGGGATGCTGGTTATATGAGAATATGCGATCGCATATTTTGCCATAACTCGCATATTTTTCCGCATATAATGACATTTTTAAAATCGCATAGGCCTATGCGAAAAACAGGGGCCTATGCCGCATATGCCGCATATCCAAAAATTCGCATATATTCGCACATATGTCGTATATTTCCGCATATACGATCGCATTTTTCAGCATTTTTCTTGTCCGACGTTGTTGTAAGACCGTTAAATATTTTTGGCGGCTAACGATTACCGGTATTTACAACTAGACGTTGAATAAATTAAGTCAAAATGTCATAACTGTGCAGAATAAACCTATTAATGCTCATGATTATGATTCTTCGTCACTCGAAGTTGCATATGCTGGAAATATGCGGAAAAATATGCCGCATATATGCGGCATATGCAGCATATATGTCGCATATATGCGCCGCATATTTCGCCAAATTCCGCATATTTTCCTGCATATTTTTCCTCAAAAAGTTCCGCATATTTTAAGAAAATTTTTCGCAATAAACCAGCATCTCTAACTACCTGGGGAGAGCACAACCAGCAAAATATCACTTTTTTTATCCAATACGATGTGATTGCTTAATTAACATAACGCGTAAAAACACATTTTGTTTACATTTCTGACACTGTGGCTGACATTTTATTCAGTTGTCCACTTTTCAATTGCCTGAAGTAAAATTGCTTGAAGTGTTGACCCACTATGCGAACACAAGCAAGGACACGCTTTCTCCATTCATTGACAGCAGTATCGATAATGTTCTGCTCCAAACCAATCCAGGCTCTACCAGTCGCTTCTGGAATTCACAAACATTTCTAAAATTCATCTGGTAGACACACTGTTGCATGACAGTCAAACCTTGTAATAGACCTGCTGTTGGGGCAGATGGAATTTATTGACGTTTTTTCCATTCATTTTGACACGTATTAGGCTTGGTCTGCTTTCCCTAGGTAGTGCAAAAACACACACTGAGTGAGGTGGGAAACTGAACAGTTATTTGATTGCAAGTTGTGTCAAAAATATTTATACCAAAAGTTATCAAAACCTGACAATTGGTTTTCAAGTTACAGTCGAAAATGTCGGGGATAATTTTTTGAGACACAGTGTAGTAGCCACCTGATAGTGACATGACTAGGAGTTGAACTCAAGATCTTTTGATCTAACTCCGACACCCTACGGTTATCCCACCAACAAGCCATCTTACGCTATCGATCACCGAGGATTGTGGTATGTGTAGGCTTATGCTAAACAACGGCCTGGGGTAGGATAACTGAGTGTTAAACAAACTTATATGCTCCTGACTGTGGTTCAACATGGTTCTTGCTACTCTGCAGAATTCATTTTCCCTGACTTTTCAGGACAAAACGCATCGTTTTCCCCGACCAATTTGTTCACGTGAAATACCAATATCAGTTTTCAAGCATTTGCAGTCACAAAGAAACAAAAGCGGTTGACGAATTTGCTGCGAGTGAAGCGAGCAGAAATTTTTTTTTACAACAGTTCAAAATTTTTTCTGCATCTTTGTTAACTTTTGCACCATTGCACTTTACAAGAAATTTGAGCTAATGTTCACGAGACGCGCGAAAGCCTAAAGCAGTTACTATTCGAAAAACTGTCAGTCTATTTTTAGCCATTTCGTCGCAGTTCATTCTTAGAGTGCGCTAGAGCCGAAGATTGCAAAAATCAATAAAACTCCCTTATGTTGGAAGTTTAAGGTCATTCAAAGTCATCGATGTTGATACGACTGAAAAGCTGACTGGCCACCAACGGTAAAATAACTACTATTACGAGGGTACCGCTATGTGATGCCCTCGTGCGCAGGTTTCCTAGAACATAGAAAATCGAGACGTGGACCGTCGAAATCTATGTTCAATGATAAAAATTTCATATGCAGCTTTTCTGTGTCTATCTCCATTGGTTTTGGTGCAATTCGCTCTTGAAATGTGTCTCGCCGCCCGAAATCGCCAAAAACCGATAAAAAAAACCTTATTTTAATGTTCACGGTCATATAAGGTTGTTGAATTCGGTGGCAATCGAGAGCCAATGTACGACTTCCTATTAGTTATTAATAGTAATAGTAAACTAGGCCTTATCTCGCACCGTTATTGAGAAACAGCGACATAATGGCTAAAAATCGCAAATTTTTCCCACCCCCTCTCATTTAGCGCCCTCGTTCGGGGTGACTCCCTTCAAATTAATGGAAAAGCTTTACAGTTCCTGAAACTAGAGTCTTCCATGCAGCGACGATGAAGATTTGGTGATCCTACAGCTCGTAGTTCGCACTGTTTTTGACTGATCCACGAGACGAACGGACGAACAGAATTGCTATGGCTAAGACGCGCTGAAAGCAGTAGCTGCTTTTGCATGTAAAAATTCCCTGACTTCCCCTGACCGTAGGAACCATGTTTAACCAACACTTTTTTCATGCTGGCCGATTTTGTGTAGCCTAAACACATTCGTTAGTCTGGCTACAAATTATTGACTGCACTGGTAGGTTGTCGACACGTTTTCTCACTGTACGGTAGACGTAGGCAATATGACTGCCAGCGTACAAGTGTACTAAACTCTTGCTTGCAGCATATAACTTTATTTAACACTCACTTATCCAACCCCAGACATTGGTTTAGCATCTAATGCATGGATCTTTTGTATTGTATTTTGTATTCAAGTGCTGGAAACACAGGAGCAGATAAATGCAAACGTCTACAGAAAGCGAAAACAAAACAAACTTTACTAAAAACTACAGTGCAACTGTTTATGCTAACAAATACACCACAGTCAAAATTGTTTTTGTCATTGCTTCATCAAATTTCCACCAACTTTAATAATTTTCGGCAAAAGATGGCCAAGGCGATAGAATTATGCGTGGTTCACTCATTTACCACCTCACCTAATTTATGTTAACACACTACCGTGTGAAACACAGATGCTCCAAATTGTCACATTAAGTGGTTGATATTTGTATCGGATTGCTTACCTTTGCATCATCAACTCAGCAGAAGGTGCCACATGGTTTAAGAATTTTGTGGTATTAAATATTTTATGGTAAAAACAGCAGACAACAAAATAGCTGACCGAGATTAAAACACGTCTAATCGATAAGTGAATGCTGTTTGATCAGTCATTTGTTGATTCTGCTATCAGCCAGTGGCGCTGCATCTAAGCCATTGTCTTTGTATGTGGGGCCCACTTTGGACATAAATTCTGATGATTTGCAAGCGATTTGTTACACGAACTTAGAATTCTGCTAAATAATTTACATTGAGATTTATTTTGTGCTTAATCAAGTCTTTACAGCATTTACTTGGAAAATAACTCAGGGTTATGCAAAAATTTGGAACATTTATGTTTCACACAGTAGTGCATTGACATAAATTAGGTGAAGTGGGAAATGAGTGCACGTTGCATGATTTTATCATCTTGGCCATCTTCGTGCCAAAAATTATCAAATTTAGTAAACAATTGACAAAGTTGTGGGAAAAACAATTTTGAATGTTTTTTTTCTGAGACACAGTGTGCAAAGTGAAATGAGCACCATTTCGAATTGAAGCAAAGAAGTTTACATGCAGCAAACTAATTTCAGAGAAACAACTGAAAACTCCAATCAATCTTTCACATTTGGCTTCTGCATAACCCAAACTTTTGTCTATCATTTTCAGGCTAGGAGCCAGTACAGAAAGAAATGTGACCTACGAAAATGGTTGCATAGTAGCAGATATGTCATCAGTGAATATGCTGCTATTAGGTTATGAACGATCTACGACTGCCGAGTCCACAACTGCATAGCAGTGATTGCAATCCCGGGATTGAAATCTTAATCCCGGGATCCAGGATTGGAAAATTTGTAATCCTGGGATCCTGTTTCAAAATTAGGTCGACAGAGCACAGCAAAGAGTTGGACTCTAGCATGTATAAAATATTTTAGTTATTCACTAAACCTCTAGAACTGTTATTTTTGTCATTAAACTGTCAAAAATGTACGATTTTAACAAATTTCTGTAATCCCGAAATCCCAGGATTAAGAAGCTGCGTTTGAGATTGGCGAAAATGGCTGGAATCCCAGGATGGCAATCCCCAATGCATAGATAAGCAATACTGACATCACTAGAGAAAGAACATAGAAACAGCGGGTTGCAGGTACAGTATTAAAAGTAACTCAAGATAGTGTGCGGAGCCATTATCAATATACTAACATTGCAAAAATACCCAGGCTAAAACTCTGCCATGCAGAAAAATTAAAATAGTCAAACACCATATTATCGGGGATGGCCTCCATAGCTAAGACCCAGTTAGCTAAGTTGTAATACCGGGAGAATTTTCAGACAACATTAGAGTCGCAAAAAACACTAACTATCTGAACATTTTTGGCTTCGAAAAAAATTACGCACATTCAAACCGCTTTGAATCTCGCTGTCAGAAAAATCACGATGGCAATTAACCGACAATGAAATTGGGCTCAGACAGCCCCAAATTTTGTACTTCTGGAAAGATATTATCAAAGAAAAAAATTTGAAAATTTTTAGACAAGCTAAAATCTAGCATGGGGAGGCGAGGCAGTTGCCTTCGTGATCATTCATTCAATCTAGAGCTGTCAAATTAATGCATTAATTAATGTGTTAATGCATTAATAAATTAACGTGCATTAAAAAAATTAACACACAGGCATAAATGTATAAATGTATTTAGTTTACTGAATTCTGTGAAACAAAAGTTCCAATATTCCGTTAAACTATGGTTATTTGACAATCGAATGAATTCAAATAACTAAACTGTAGGTGCCGCTCCATCATTACTGTAAATAAATATGTAAATAAATATTATTTAGATGACAAGCTAATAGATTTCTACGCTAGCGATGACATCAATTATTGCTGAAAAATGTGTTTTTATTTGCTTTCTAACTTTCTATATTCTACAGGCGGGGCCCCCCAAATGTCGCAGGGCCCAGGGTAACTTCCCCCTACCTACTGTCAATCTCAACAAGCCTGGGTTCATTAATAACACGTTAATTAATGCGTTAAAAAAATTAATGCTTTGACAGCTCTAATTCAATCAAATTGAGACACACTGGATGATCAGTGCACACAGTCAATCAACAGTCAATACTGTCAGTAATCAATAGTCAATGCTGTCGGCCAGCTGCTCAGGTGTGGCGGCAAGACTCGTTGTGCATCATCTCGTCCAGGAACTGCTCGTAAGCCGCTGCAATCTCGGGGTCCATTTCCTCGTAGTCATCATCTTGCATCAGATCATCCTCTTCGCTCAGACTACAGCAACAGCAGCATCACAACATTCTGTTAGTTACCACTAACTCACGGCTACATGCACCCATTTCCTCATTCAAGGTGTTGTCCGAGGTTCTTGGATGAGGAAATCAGACAATATGGACGATGCATCCAATTTCCTCGTCCGAGGTTCTGATGGCCCGGTCTTTTGGATGACAAGCAAAAAAACTCATCAGAGGAAATCAGAAAAAAATGAGCACGCACATTCTGTCCGATTTTTGAAGGTCCAATAAAAACTTTAGAGATGCAGGTTATTCTAGGGATGGACACCAACCAGAAACACAGGAATTTTTTTTTGCCTTGGTTGAACTAGTCTACAGCTCAAAAGTTCTTTGAAAACGCAAAGAAAGCCGAAGAAAATTTGAAAAAAGATGAAAAATTCTATGGAATTCTGAAATCATCTGACATGGAAGACCTCTGGAAAGCATCTTATAGAGTTGTGAAAATGCGGCCCTTGGATGGTTGATCATGTGTCAGTGACAACAGAAGCAAGACAGACTAATACTCAATTAACCATCCCACAGAGGAGAGAAGGCTTAGTTGACCTGGGTGGCTGGTTACATAGAGAAATGGTCTATCTGAAGTGATAACAGAAGCAAGACATACAATACAATATGAATAGAATTTAGACATATTTACAGGGTGGTCCAAAAAATGGCACAAAGTTTACGGCATCATAATTTTGCAACTGACATCACAAAGTCATGCAGTTTTCAGCAACATGATCTGAAAGAAATTCTTTACATAACTAAAGTCAGTGTTTGAATACAGCAGTTAAATATTCTTTGTTTTTGCCGCTGGCAAGTAAACTATTTAAAAACAGTATTACCTTCGACACAGTTGTCTATAAAAATGTGTCACTTTTATTTTTTGAATAGATCTGTAAAAAAAACAGTTCACTTGCTGGCGGCAAAAACAAAGAATATTTAATCGCTGTATTTAAACAGTGACTTTAGTCATGTAAAGAATTTCTTCCGGAACATTTTGCTGAAAACTGCATGACTCTGTGATGTACGGTTGCAAAATTATGGTGCCATAAACTTTGTGCCATTTTTTTGGACCACCCGGTAGACATTTAGACATACAGGTTAAAGCTGCAGACTCAGTATTGCTTCTAGCCATTTCTAACTGACTCATTAAAGCATACCATCGAGGGGTGAAGGCTGAGTTGACCTAGAGAAATTGTTTACAGGGTTCCCACTGTAATCAAGAAATGAAATTCAAGGACATTTCAAAAACATTCAAGAACTGCCAACAATAATCTATTTTTCAAGAACTAAATGTTGACATTAATTAATTACTTTCAGGATTCATCGCTTAACAAACTACGGCTTTAACAACTTCAAAATGGCAAAATAAATGTGAAATTAAAGCACACAGTACAAATATGTCAAATGTTTATACTTTCATTCCAGATTTCCCTTCACTTTTCTTTGAAATAATTCCAGGACTTTCAACGACCAACCATGCTTTCAAAGATTTTCAATGCTTTGGATTTAGAAAATTACAATTTCGGGATTTTCAAGAATGCATGGGAACCATGGGTTTATCCCAAGTGATAACAGAAATAAGTCCGACGGACTGACATGTTAGAGCTGAGCAGATAGTCTGCTCCCGACCAATCTCCGTAACCTTCCTCTGATGTGGCAGATGAACACTGAACGCTGTCCATGTCAATGTAATATGAGACACCATTGCCATCCACATAGTCCAGCACCGGCTGTAGAAAACAAACAATACAGCAAATCATTACAACAGTTTGCATAACAGACATACGTGATTGCGTTTTATAGTCACTTTTGTCTATTTACCAGAATGGCATATATTATCTGTCACTATGTCCACTGGGTGAATATTTTCCTACATTTTGCAACATTATCAGGACAAATCCACTTATTGCTAGATATTTAAAAAAAGCTTCAAATTTTGGGATGAGTGAGAGGCTAGGAAGTCCCTCCCCTGCCCAGACTGACCTTCGATTGTCTTACCAATTTAGGGATGTGACAAAGCAGAAAAAAAATTCACATTAATTTTGTTGAATACAAATATTTACTTTACTATTTATAGAATAAAGAATGAGAATACTTATTCAGCTGCAACAAAAATTCACTCTATCAGTATTTGAACAAAGTGAAATATCCAAAGTAATTGTTCAGTGTTAAGTCAGAAAGAATCAACATCTAAGACAAAGTTCAATTAAGAAAACGAAATATCCGGAGTATTCAGTGTTCTCCTCAGTCGGTATCACCTATCAAAATTTCAATAATATTTAATGAAGTTGAATAAAACGAAACCGCTTAATTACCTAGAGCCTAGCTAAAGTGCACTCTAAACCGAAGATTCTGACCGATGGATGGTCATAGCTGATGCCATCGGAAACGCTGTGCTGATCTCCGTCGACATTGCCGTAAGCAGCAGCAGTACCGGCCTGGTCGTCACCGGCTGTCACTGGAGACTGGGAGTTAGCCACAGACGCAGCTGCAGCAGCCAGGGCCCCCCACTGCCCCGCACGCTGCTCTATCACACTCAGCATCAGCGCTCGCAAACTCCTGCCATAACATCAGTGAAACGAACGCATAAAAATACGAAGCAAAAAGGAAAAAAAAGAAAAAACAAAACAAAAATTAAAACAGAAAAAAAAAACTAAAAATTTCGGGCAAAGCCCAACGTGAGTCCGCCCGGCGCCCTAAGTCCGATTGGGGGAAAAATTTTGAGGGGTGAAATTCCCCCGGTAGCAAAGTCACGTGGCCCGCACACAAATGCATTAGCATACGCAAAACGCGCACTATTGACTTAGGGTAGATAAACATTAGCCGCATAATCTCTGGTGTTAGTGGACCAAAGTTCACCAAATTTTTTTATTCAACGCAGTATTAATTGTGCTTGATAACGCTTTTTACCGCTTGTCGATAGCTCTATACGTTCTAGAGATATTTGCAGTCAAACTCGAAAGTTGTCGTAAAACGTAATAAATTTTGGACGTTTTTTGCCCTCCCAAATTTTAAGGGGGCGGTGACCCCCAAAAGTTGCACCCGAGTTATCACCCCCATCTAGCAGCACGTCACGTGGCAAAGTTAATTAAAGCTACTCCCCCTGGCTCCAAAGTTCTCGCGGCTAATACGCTACATTTTAAGCCAATTTTTCATCAGTTTTTAAAAAAAAATGTAAAGGAGGCCCCCGTCCCCGATGAGGGGTGCGCTAGTAAGACTTGGTCATTTTCTAGCGCCTGTAAAAATTTGGGGGCGCAGCACCCCCTAGGG
>Ga0056128_1011347_pt1 | contig 11013 bp, 8 predicted proteins | sample WorMetLIZISLAND2_FD_71113 | JGI IMG/M metagenome (GOLD analysis project Ga0056128, IMG submission 71113) | Marine gutless worms symbiont microbial communities from Max Planck institute for Marine Microbiology, Germany - Olavius geniculatus... ... | reverse complement strand
CCACAATAAGTCATTAATTACTAAAACTACCCACTTAACTGATCGGGACTTCATTGTGCGCATGCTATATAAGGACAGTTATTAGTCATGTCGTTTTTATTAACTTTTTAGAGTGTAACTATACCTATTCTATTTGTAAAAGTTGCATTTGTCAACTTTGTCCATTAAACGAATATGTTATGTTATAATTGCGCAGAATCTCGCGTTTGGAGTCCCATCGGTCGTGATCGGTCGTACGGTGTGAGCTGGATGCGAGACGAAGCATGCAAACAATTTAACGATAAGTCAAATTTCGCTTATTTTGTAGACCTGCTGCCGTCGTTCTACGTAAACTAAATTGTGCATGTAGTGCCGCATTTTTATGTATTTCTTCATTTTGCGTTTTAGAGAAATCGGTTGCAAAATGTGGCAGTTGTGGAGATCAAAATTTATTTATTTATTTATTTATTTAATATGTAACAAACACTCACGACAAACGCGCGAGAACAGTAACATAGAAAAACAGTGCAAAAACACTACAAACATTACTAAGGGCAATAAAAAACACAGAAATATATATGATAAACTGACTACAAATAAACAAACTAATAACAGTATTTAAATAAAATGCTATTGATAAATTCCCGTTTGTGAAATTCTGATAATACATGATCTATTAATAAGCCATGACCTATATCACAAATAAATGTTGGCCTTTCCCGTGACTTGGGACATCGTTAACTTTAAGCTTATACACCGTGTCCCCCCAAAAAAATCCCCGACATTTTTAAGTGCACATGGTTTGCCGTTTATGTGCTTTGGTTGGTGCAATATTCAAAATTTGCATTTTACAAAATAGTGTACTGATGCATTTACTGTGATGACCATGTTGTTGCAAACTGTCTGAAGACTGTACTGATGAACGAATTTTGTCAGTCACTTTATATTTAGCAAAGATATGGCCGAATAAGTAGGTCGTTTTTGAAAAGACACTGCACATGCCAAAGGTAAGCCCTTGCTAGCATATCTGGTATGATTCCTGATATACTGTCAAAACCACTGCAGAATACATTGCCAGCCTTTTGAAAGTGTACGTAGTACTATCATCAGAGACTTATGCACTTTAATACCCGAAAAACAGGCTTATTTACCTTCGCAGGTAATGCCGTCTCCGTCATATCCGTCATTACAAGTGCAAGTGAATCCTCCGGCGAAGTTAGTGCAGCTGGCGTCAGCGCTACATCCTGCACTGCCATCAGCACACTCGTCCACATCTGCAACAGCGTACATCAATATAGGTCTAATGATAGGCCTATCGTTACTACTCTGGCCTACTAAAATTTGCGCAACATAACAATACTTACAGGACGTAAGTAATTAGGTAAAAGGCAGAGTTGCTAATGGACGTCGACACGTGGTAAATCACAAAGCATTTTTGTAACTCGAAAGCAACTTTTGTGGCTGGGCGTTTGACCCTTAACCGTTCTTTTTTCACTGAGTTCAGAAACAGCCCATGTGACACATTGACTTGCTAGAACTTAACGAGTGTGTCAGGCTGAACGCAAAAATATTGCTGCGAGAAGTAGGTCTGCATCGGCCTCAAAACTTGTCAGTTTCTACAATATGCAGAGCAAGATGCACAGGCAAATACACCTATATTTGATTTTTGCAAGACTATGAAGACACTACCAGTATGAACTACAATGGGGATAACAACTGCATGACCCACAACATTAGCGCACAGACGTCTTCTTCCCGACTATCATGGATACTGTATGGTACACACAACTAAGTGTGTAAACAGACCATAACAGAGCTTAGGCCTACTTTTCAATAACCGAACTGTGGAAAAGTAATCATTTGTGCAGCTGAAACCATTTCCTGTGTAGCCATTAGTACAGGCGCACGAAAAGCTGCCCGCCAAGTTGGTGCAATTGGCATCGGCATTACAACCTCCATTGTTCACCGCACACTCGTCGATGTCTGTGTAATCACACATTATATACGAACTATGTATTATTTTCAAAAAAATGTAAATAATATTAAAACGCGAACGTTATGTCAAAGTTGCTACAAAATTTGGCCAATGAATAAATGTAAAAACGGACAAATTAATAAACAAGCAAATTCATTTGGTCTTGAAAACAATTTTATAATGTAAAAACAGTAACTTAACGCCACTATTGCTTCAACTTTTGTGGTGTAAAAACAAAATCATTGGTGCTCACGCTCAAAACTTTGAATAAGATAATTATAAACCCATGCTTCTAACTGATCATCGCATACGAGCAATGTGTGTGAACTACAAAAATTATACCTGTGCAAGTTTGACCGTCTCCGTCATAACCGCTAGTGCAGCTACACGTGAAGCTACCTTGGACGTTAGTACACGTGGCATCAGCGTCACAATTGTCGCTCCCTGTTGCACACTCGTCGATATCTGAAGCATCACAGACCCGTTTAACAAGCAGTAAATAGCTGTGGTTTGGATAAAGACGGAAAACATTAAAGTGTATTTAGAAGCTGTTTTGTGCGTTATTTTGTTTCTAACTTATCTTCAATGTGTACTATATATGCAGAAGTATTTTTTTTACATATTTTACGTTTACATCATAACGCCCGGAAGTCGGTTGGGACATTAGTTAGTCCTCCAGTAGTAAAGTATGCGCCCCATTAAAATGTCAACACTTTTAATGCAAAAGTAAGTTGCAATAAGTTTTGGAGTGCTTTGTTTAAAGCCGGTGTGATTTCTGTCTTATTGCTTAATATTTCCATAATTTGTGATGTTGTCTGTCAAGTGCACACAAATATAGTGCATTTTTAGATTTGTGTTCAATTCAACGATGTTATGTTTACGCTTAACCAATTCCAGTTGTCCAGATTTGGTCGTAAGCTATAAAAATGCACGTGACAAATTTCATATTTACTTGAACACTATTTTGTTGGAGATGTTATAAACGTTTACACTCTCAACCGCACAATCGCAAAAATTATAAAACACGTTTTGTTTTCAGTGTCGCCGTATGTGACGTATGGACTACCTTCACATGTGTCTCCGCCATTTGTGGCATGTCCTGCGTGACACTCGCAAGTGAAGCTGCCGACGCTGTTAACACAGTCCGAGTTATCATCACAGCCGCCATTGTCAGTTGCACACTCGTCAATGTCTGCGTAATACAGGTCAATAATATCATTATTGACTGATGGTTAAAATAACCCGCGATCGGAGTTTTGTTTGTGTGTTTATTTGTCCGTATGTATGTTACGAACTATCGACGCGATATCAAAATGCGTAATATCGAAAATTATTGGCGTGAACGTTCTTCATGGTTGGAGCAACCGAGTTGAATTTTTTTAGTTTAGAGCTCAATGCATATCCTACATGTTGTCTATTCCATTGCTTATAACATTAGCTAAATGCTCATCTTTGAATGGACACGCGGCAGCTGTAGCTAACCTGCGCAGTCGACACCATCTCCGTCATATCCTGCGTTACAGCTACACGAGAAGCTGCCTTGTACATTACTGCAGCTGGCGTTGGCGCTACACCCTCCATTGTTGGTAGCACACTCGTCGATGTCTGCAATATATAAAAGTAATCATACTTTAGCGTCTAGTATGAGCGTAATTTTAGAGGCTTGACTGTTATAAATTACAGAATACATCGTCAATCAAATAAACTTACGAATTAAAAATAGTATTTTAAAAACAAAATCGGAAATATCAAACAACATTAAAGTCAAAATATTTATCTGAAGCCCGCTAATGCTGCGGTTGCGAAATGTATGCCACAGCCCACAAACAAGGTGAAAACCAAATGCCAAAGTAACAACCTGAACATGTGAATCCGTCTCCTTCATAACCAGCTGTACAGCTACACTTGAATCCACCCGGGTTGTTAGTGCATGTGGCCTCCGCATGACATCCTCCGTTGTCAGTAGCACACTCGACGATATCTGTGTATAGTTAATTACACATTAATTATCAATACAGAATTATCGCTTTTTCTAAAAAAACCAATGTCCAAAATTTTATCAAACAAAACGGACGGGCCGAGTGCAGCCGGCTGTAATGTGTGAGTCTGCGTGAGCTTAACGGTCTGAAAATAAATCATTAAGACCTCATAGTCTGTTTACAATAGCCTCAAAATTTTTGCTCTCACATTTTAGAAGTACAGGCCACAAAGATGTGTACGTGTACCAACATTTTTCCGTTCTTCGCGGCACACCACATGAACAAGTTTGTTATTTGCTTAATTAGGCCAATTTTGTCACAATGTTTTGTTTCGTAACACAATGTTCAGACCTAACTTTTAAAGCTCTAAGTTTGACGGCGTTCAGTCGACTAAGCTAGTTTAAATGCATGCATTTCCAGTTACGTGTCAACATTTTGTGATCTGCCGAGCGAGTTCGGAGAGTTTAATGCTGCAAGGTGCCAGAAGCAAACAAAAACGCCGTTAAAGCCATAAAAAGGCGACCTAAAAGTCTATCTCAAAATGTTTCTTGTTAGCTGCAGCGTTAGCAACAGACTGGAGTTATTTTCAAGTCACCATCGTAGCCAAAATCGCAATTTGATTGTGACGGCTTACCAAAGCAGGTTATGCCGTCGCCTTCATAGCCACGCAGGCACTCGCAGTTATGGCTTCCTGCAGTGTTAGTGCATCTGGCTTGAGCAGCACAGCCTCCGTTGTCGCTTGCACACTCGTTGATATCTGTTCAGTACAAACGAACTGATTAAACGAACCCTAACAGAAATAAACCAGAAATTGATTTTAATTATCAATCAACCAATCAAAGTTGCCTTAGCAGCAAAGAAAATGTCTAAGATAGCCCCTGCGTGTCTAAACGAATGATGTTTATATGCACGCAAATCTACACGCAACGCAATTAATGCATGTTCTACAACTGATTGCCGTCACGAAAACTGAAACAGCGATGAAGCTGAAATGAAACTTTTTCACACTGTTCTATTTCGCGTTGCTTGCATGCCGACCTCAATAATTAGCATAATCCCATTTACAATTTAACATACCAGAAAAGTGTTCTTGCTACTATATTTTGTATCAGTCCTGAAATAATGTCGAAGCCACTGCCTTGTCTGCTTTTTTATATAGCGTTTATCGTACCATTAATAATACTTTGTGCACCTCAATATGGAAGACGTCAGTGTTTGTGCTGCATTACTTACCCTCACAGATTGTGCCGTCTCCGGCATATCCGTCATTACAACTGCAGGTGAATCCTCCGGCGAAGTTAGTGCAGCTGGCGTCAGCGCTACATCCGGCACTGCCATCAGCACACTCGTCCACATCTGCAACAACGTACATCAATATTGAGGTTATGCTACATTTACTATACTGAAATGTGCTCAACGAAATACTAAAATCACAGTACCAGCTAACATTTTCCTGCGGCACGGTTTCCCTGTTATTTACCTTTTTATTAGCTTATGTACTGTGCATGACGGTTACCTTTACTTTTTTGTCAAAAGGTTTTGCATTTATTGCACACATGTTAGCAATACATCATGGTAACAGCGTTGCGAACAGTGTAGTTTGTACTACTGCAGCCAGCGGTTGTTTTCAAGCTAAAATGACATAAAGTGAGTTGAATCTATATAAAAACATTGCTCAAACGTTTTAGCACAATAGAGATGATCGCGATTTTTCTGAAATCATCACATCGTATTATAATCCAATACGGCAGTTTGTTGGTATAGAAGGTGGAAAAAATGAAAAATTGCTGTGCTCGAAAAATAAGCGTAAACAACTTTAATAATGAATGAAACCATTATTCTATCTCTTGTCATTCGCACCAAGTCTGAAAGGCCATTACAATACTTTCCGGCGGTAGCCATCGTGTTGGTATGCAAAATGTGTCCCACGATCAACTAACGACTGAAACCAGTGACTCTGACGACGACAGACAACTTTGAGGTGATGATAGGTACCCGGCAAGCTAAAGTTTTTTTGCAAATAGCCTATCAATATCAAGGCCTTACATTCGTGAAATTTTACAATGATTGCACCGATTAATTTAGTGTTAAACGTGATGTCGTGTGACAACGGAAAAAAGCCCGAAAACGTGGGAGTATAAAACGACATAGAAATTACTAAAGCTGTGGCTGACCTGCGCATGTAATTCCATCTCCGTCGTATCCTGCGTTACAGATACATTCAAAGCTACCGGCAGTGTTGCTGCAGCTGGCGTCGGCACCACATCCTCCGTTGTTTGTCGCACACTCGTCGGTGTCTGCAGAATACATCAACATTAGGCCTAATATTTCAAACGACAGTAATATTGTGGCACAAGTGGTCATAAAAGTCATAAAGGACACTGTATGAAAGAAAAAATTTCGAAGAAAGCATGACGTGAAAAAAACAGCGTTATATCAAATCGAAAAAATCGAAAATGTCGGCAAACGCAAAGTTGAACCATTTTCTGCGTGGAGCCAAAGTACTTCTAAACGTGTGCGAAGTGTGTCATTAGCATACCATATTATGCTGTAAAAGTAACGACCTGAACAAGCAAATCCGTTTCCTTCATAGCCGGCTGGACAGGTACATTTGAAACCACCAATGTAGTTAGTGCACGTAGCTACTGCATGACATCCCCCGTTGTTGGTCGCACACTCGTCGATGTCTGCACATAATCAGGTCATTGATATGCAAAATGTATTGCAAGCGATTCCGCCTATACCTGCATCAATAGTGCATCATGTTACGGTTACATGAAACAATGGAACATTTTTGTTACTAAACCGAAGTTCACGTCTTTCAATCCAAGTCCATAATTAGATGGGCTCTTCCGAAAAAAAATCGAAAAAAGATTTAAAATTTGGGGCGATTTCGGACAACATCAGTCGCCACTCGCCAACATCTCCAAAGCAAATCATTAAAACATCTGAAATAGAAACACTAAGATCGACTGCGATTTTTCTGCAAACGCAGTTTGATGAGTAAATTTTTAACAATAAAAACAATAAAAACGTTAAGCTGTCTCATGCTTAGCAACCCGAAATCAACTCTACACTTCTATCGCGAATATCTCTGTCACGAATCGAGATATTCAAATTAGAAAAACGACGTTATCATCATCATCTGCCGTCTCTTAATTGACGCGCTAGCAATTGACGCGCGATGAACTTCCTTCCGCGCTATCGTCTTCGCGCGCAATTGTCTGAGCGAGCAATATTGTCACTGCGCGCAGTTGTCTACGCGCAATTGTCGCGCGTGCAGTTGTCCTTACACCGATTTTTTACCGTTAAAATGTTCAAGCTAAAAAAATAATTTCCATTAGTTACTAGGATACTGCTCATGACGCCACAGTGACGTTTTAATGAACAGTATTTTATTTTGTTTATAAGTTATCATTAAAAATCTCGTTGAAAACTGCAATCACCTGCTGCCCACCAGATTCATTTTCCAGCAGGACGGCGCGCCAGCACACACAGCGCGCAGCGCACAGAACTGGCTGCGGCCAACTGTCCAAATTTTATCACACAAAAAACACTGGCCTCCAAATTCGACGTATATAAAGTTTATAAACCCATTGGACTATCAGGTGTGGGGTGCAATGTTGTTGGAGGCTTACCGCAAGCCCAAAACAAAGCCAAAAACAATCGCCGAACTCGAGCAAGCATTTCAGGTTATTTTCTGGGACAACTTGCCACAGAGACCGATCGACAAGGCTGTGAAAGATTTCTCAAAGCGACTGAAGGCTTGTGTTGGAGCTGACGGTAGACACTTCGAATATTTACAGCGACAATGGAATTCTGGCATATGATCATTAATTAACCGTATTGTTTCAACGACTTTATTGAACTGGTGTTGTAGTTTGAACATTTTAAATGCTTTTAGCGCGTCTTAGCCATCGCAATTCTGTCCGTCCGTCTGTCCGTCCGTCTGTCTGTCGCACGGGTGGATCAGTCAAAAACGGTGCAAGCTAGAATCACCAAAACTTTAACGTTGGCTGCCTGGTAGACTTTAGTTTCAGGAACCGTAAAAAGGTAAAAGGAGTCATGCCCCAGCTGGGGCGTAGGCGGGGTGCTCATCTCCCACTCACGGCCGTTGAGCCCGTAGGTGGATAAACCACTTGAGTCCGTGACCGTGACGCATGGCTAGTGCGACGCCAGACCTACTATGGTTACCTTCCCAGCCTCGGGGCATCACCGCCCTTTGACCGGTACCAAATTATACTGCTTGGTGACAGAGGCACATGTGTGTGAACAACTTGCCTAAGGTCGTTACCCGGTAGTGTCCTGGTGCGGAGTCGAACTTGCGCCCCTGAGTGACCTCAGGATTACAAGTCCGGCACGTTACCGTTAGACTACCGAACCGTAAAACTTTCCCATAAACTCGAAAGGGGTCACCCCGAACCAGGACCCTAAATGAGAGCGGGTGGGCAAAATTTGCGATTTTTGGCCAATAGCTCGTTGTATCTCAGTAACGGTGCGAGATAAGGCCTAGGTTACTATTGTAAGGGTCAGGTGCCCAGCTAAATAAAATTTATTCGCACCAATAAATGCATATTTTTCGCACTACCTAAATTGACGGTCGCTCGTCAGCTCGCTTGGTTGATGGTCGCTTGTCGGCCGTTACAAATTGTTGCCATGTGGCGGGATAGGCACTAACTGCCGTAAAGCACACTGTGTGTCGACGACTCAGCGCGTCCAGTTCCAGGGCAGCTAGGTCTGGCCAATCGTCGGCGGCAGAACCGCCGACGTCTTGCCAATCACCTTTGGTGGCGAAGCCGCCGACCCCCCGCCCCCGTCCCGGATTTTTGGCGATTTCGAGCTGCGACACAAGTCTGTATCATTCACAAGGAGGCGCCACGGTACTATCATTATGTGCACTTCGGCATGACTGTAATAAAGGTGTTGTATTTTATCCCAAATTTCCGCAAATCTAACTCAAAACGTTGTACGATTTTGTTGTATTGTGAGCGCAATAATTTATTACCTCCGCCAAGGAGGTTATGTTTTTTTGTCGGTTTTTGTTTGTTTGTCTGTTTGTTTGTTTGTCTGTTTGTCTGTGTGTTAACAAAATAACTCAAAAAGTTATGGACGGATCTTTCTGAAATTTTGAGAGAATGTCGGGCATGGCGCAAAGTACAAGTGATTCAATTTTGAGGGTGATCCGGCAGGAATCCTGGATTCTGGATCACTTTGAAATTTTCGTTACCATTGCGTTAAAGGGGGCATAAGCGAAACCGCTCGCAAAGCGAATATGGTGACGCCACCTGGCGAATAGCATTGCCTTGGCGGAGGTACCTACGAGCTATAATTGCTTTCTAGTTATTTAATACATTTCTGATAAACAGTATTTGGTCAAACGGCTTGCATAGACCTATCTCACAGCGTAATTTGTGATATTTTGTTCGATGGTGCTGCCACCTCGGGAATCGATTTACAACGCCCAGCACTAACTAACGCTGATTGATTGCATTGATCGAGTTGTTATATTTTTACGCGCGAAAGCAGCTACTGCTTTCATCGCGTCTTAGCCATTGCAATTCTGTCCGTCCGTCTGTCTGTCTGTCCGTCCGTCCGTCACACGGATGGATCAGTCAATAGCGGTGCAAGCTAAAATTACCAAATTTTCACCGTCGGCTGCACAGAACTATCGTTATGCGATCCAGATAGAGAATTTGGTATTTGTATATTAACTTAGCGCGAACACCCCAATTTTCAGCTAATATACTGAACCGGAACTGCTATAGGCTTTCGCGCGTCTCGTGAACATCAGCTGAAATTTCTTGTATATACTTTATATCAATTTTTGCGCGCGAGAGCTAGCTATAGCGCGTATTAGCTATGGTAATTCGGTCCTGGTGTCCGTCTGTCCTGGTGTCTGTCACGTCCCGGTACCGTTCCAAGACCAGGTGAGATAAAGAATTCAAGTTTTCACCATATGACAGCTTAGTGTCTCTAGTATTTCGTGACAAAATTTCATGCCACTGGGTGAAGGGGGTCCCCACGAACGAAGGGGAGAAAAAGGGGCATTTCCCTTAAAGGGCTTTACTCCACCATTATTAGATCGTCTAACGTAAAAATGGTTGCAGATAGGCAGAGATCTGCTGCTTATCAAGCACTGGCGACTAGCTTCTTAGGAATGTCAACACTGATGATCTTGAATGACCTTGAACCCCCAAAATAGAAAGTTTTAGTAAAAAATTTTGCGATTTCGGGCTGCGATCAGCATTTCAAGAGTGAATTGCACCAAAATGTCTGGAGATAGACCAAGACAACCTGCATATGAAATTTTCGGCATTGAATGCAGATTTTAGCATTTTAAGTCCGGACTTTCTAGGTTCAAGGAGGCCCGCGCACGCGGGGTCAAAAAGCGATGAACACCCCTCTAAAAAGTGGTTATTTATCTGCTGTTGGCTTGTCTAGCGTGAAAATAGTTGCAGATAAGCACAGACATGCTGCTTAACATAACAAGCACTGGTGACGAGCTTCTTAGGATTGTCAACATTGATGACCTTGATTGACCTTGAACCTTAAAAATAAGGTTTTTAGTGATTTTTTGGCGATTTTTGGCTGCAAAAGACTGAATTGCAACGAAATGGATGGAGATAGACTAAGATTATCTGCGAACAGAAACTGTTATAGGCGCTCGCGCGTCTCATGAGCATTAGCTCAGATTTCTTGTTCAAACACATCCAATCGCATAAAAAGTACTGTGCTGTTCTGTGTGCTGTTGCGATCGTTTAACTTGTTAGTCACCAACTCATGAAAGTTTGACAACGATCGCAATAAAAGCATGCTGACTAGATATGGTCGTTATATTCACTCCGTGCAGTGTGTAATCGAGTGCAAGACAGTAAGTAGCTAGTCCACCTTGAAGGACGACGTTGATCTTTGCCGGATCAGTGTTACTCTCTGATTCAGTAAGAACTTTGTCCAGTATGATTTTGTCAGGGAAGCCTTTCTGCGCAATGAAAGCAAACGTTCCTCTGAAGCCGACGTCGTCGACATTCGCTCCCCAATCTCTCAGGGTCGACTCGGCAGCGCTCAGTCGCTCGCTTGGTT
>Ga0056128_1011346_pt1 | contig 11013 bp, 8 predicted proteins | sample WorMetLIZISLAND2_FD_71113 | JGI IMG/M metagenome (GOLD analysis project Ga0056128, IMG submission 71113) | Marine gutless worms symbiont microbial communities from Max Planck institute for Marine Microbiology, Germany - Olavius geniculatus... ... | reverse complement strand
CCCATAATGTGCGTTATTATTTTTTTAGTAGGCGTGTGGTTAATGTATGGAACCATTTACCATTTGATACTGATTTTTCTTCCCTTGCTAGGTTTAAAGCTGCTTTGAAACGTACTGATTCGTCGAAGTTTTTAACCTATTGTACTGATTAGGATAGTTGTCAGTGCTTCTTATGGAGCCTTTCTGTCCTTGCCTGACATTGTAATCTTATTTGTACCTGTGTTTAGCTTCTGTTCTTGAATGTCAGTGCTGAACTAATAAATAAATAAAAAATAAAATACTGCACTTCCCTATGCTTTATTCTCCTTTACCTCCGCGTGTAGATTGCTCAGTGAAAAATGGGGGGTTGATATACATCCACAACAAAACTCCCTCTATTTTTCACTGGGCGCAAGGCTCAAGCTGCCCCCACCAAGTGTAGGGATAGAAGCTCATAGTGTCGGTTGACAGCTGCTAACACTGTGTGATCCCATATGGCAGGTGGCGCTCCGTAGTTCTGTGATGGGTTTCCTATTAAAAGCTATAGATAACTTTTTACCTTTTCACCTTTTACTTTTTTAATGTTTTACTTTTCTGCATCTCAGTTGCTCTTAATGCTGGCGCGCATACTCTTAACCTGCGGGGAGGGTGACTCCATAAGCAGTCACCCAACGCTGAGGCCACTTCATGGGCCCAGTGCGCAAGCGCGTACTCTTGTATTGTACAAAATAAATAGAAACAGGTAGGTCTGTGTGCGGAGTCAAAAACAAACACATAGAGGCGGGAGCGGGGATATTAGGCGAAGGAACTAACTGTTGATGTGAGGATCTGATCACATAAACAATGCCATCAGCTGCCTAAGCTTAGAGCAGTTTTCTGGGTCAGAGTGACTTGATGGTCAGTCGCCCCCTTCCTTACCCCCATTTTCTTCACCTACCTATCTGCATGCGTCTAGTGCTGCTGTCACGAAGTTTGCGGCTGGGAAACACGATATCGTCGTTCGTTCGTCGGCCGCACAAGAAGCCGGGTATTCGGTTACGGTCGTTTGCATGTCAGATTTCGAGCACGTTATGGTAGTTTGCGCAGTATCCTTGGACGGACTTTCCACATCACTGCCTGCCATTTTAGCCAACCACACTTAAGTAACATTAGAGCTATTATTGTGTTTGTCGTCCGTCCGTCTTTTGTCAGAGATGTACTGTGGCTAAACGGCGCGAGATATGGTCTAGGTTGCTATTGATCATTGATAGGAAGTCGCATATTGGCTTTCACATGACGTGAATATCATCACCTTGAATGACCTTGAAGGTCGCTGACAAACAGTACGTTCGGCTGTCCTAGCGACAGCTGGGCTTCTTGTTTTTCTATACGTCGATCGAGTTTTGATTTCTGTTTCGGATTCGGCGCCGAATGTAGAGAAAAGAGCATACACTTTCGGTAGGCTATAGGCATTCGGTTCTGGCCGAAAGCATGCATGCAGTCGTGCTGCATTTGGCGCACTTTCGGCCGAAAGTCCCGCTCAAATTTCGGTGACATCATACTCTCTTTCGGCCGAATGTTTTAGGCTACATTCCACTGTTCGTCCGCTCAATTTTGCTTCTGCCTACAGCCGAAGCGTCTTCGTCGTTTTCCGGAGAATTTTATGGCGTTATGCAAATCTGCTTTGGCTTGCTCGGTTCGAGTACCGGTTTGTGTTGATCGGGAGCCCTGGTGGCGGCACTTGCGCTTCACGGAGCTTTGTGGTAGTTAGCTAGACGGCAGTTCTTATCAGAAGGCGAGCTAGTGAGGCCAGGCCACCAAGCCAACGGTTCACCCGTCACGCCGGAGAGACTGACAGACCGCGGCCGCCCGCCAGGTAACCTGATACTTACCTGGCCGCGCGTGCACAGTTTGGATCTTCCGTCAGGTCAGGTACCCGATGATACGGGTACCAGAGTAGTAGGCGGTCACGGCAGTCCCAGCCATAGCCAGGCTATGTGATGGTGACAGATGACGGAGTCATACCTTAAACCTCACTCCGCCACGGCCCTCGGTTCGCATTGATACTGTTTTCATTCGCAACTTTCGAAAGTCTAGTAGTCCATGGCCTGCCTGTATAGCGTTACAAGCTACTGGGCAACTGGTACTAGTTGCGGGTGTGTGCGTGTGGTACATGTAGATCTGAGTGGATCGTTGTCGGCGTCTGACGTCGTCTCGTCTCAGTCCACTGAACTCTTCCGTAGCTCTGAGCTGCAAGCAGTGCCGCCGTCTGCTGTCACAGTCCACCAGGACCAGTCGTTGCATCATCATCATCATCATCGTCACCAACAGACTGCTCGTGATCACAACACACCCAGCCACGTAGCCACGGGGAGCGGTCCAGCATCACCGGGTGGTGATGACGTCAACCTGGTGCAGTGCTCGACGCCGGCAGCTCACGGCGGCAGCGGCGGTTCGAGTGCCGCAGTCAACCGTCACGCCTCCTCCAGCGTTCTACCATCATTCGGCTTCACCCAGGAACAGGTCAGCGCCGGCAGTGACACTGCGCCGCCGGATAAATATGATGCGTGGGCATGCTAATGAGTATAAGTAAGTGATTAAGTAAGTAAGTAAATCGTGAGCTTGTTTAGCGCATTCTGATCTCTTGTATAGATGTGGACATTGTGCTGTGTTATGACTAGTTCTTTACTTTCCGAGTATTTAGTTACAATATATCTTCTGTTTTGGTCCCGCATTTTCTGCTTCTTCATTTTCAGTCAACTCAGTTCCTCACCAGGTCTTCAATCCGTAGGTGTAATGAACGTTTTTAACGTTTTTTGATGAAAAAACCTTTTTTGAAAATTCATCAAGAACTTTGAAAAGCGCTTTTGAAACCACAGAAAACCACAGAAACGAATTAATACATTATAGTAGTGATATAACCGTGGTAATTTACTTTGTTAGTCTATATGGTGATATTTGGTCTCGTGACTACATGATTGAATTGAAATTGAAAAAAAGTTATCTTTCTTTTTTTCTAGTTCCAGCTTTACTGCTTTACATTTGGCAAGATGTTGAAAAAATGAGGGCCGATGTATTTTTTTATTCATGCCAAGTTATTTTACGTTTTCTAAACGTTTTAAAAAAATTTTTCGTACATACTCCAATCCTACTTTGACGTGCACTGGTGGCGCAGGTGGCATGCGTCTGCGAAGTTTTACAGAACTCGGGTAACATCGATCGGCTGGCTCGGTTTCTCTGGTCTTTGCCCGCCTGTGAACATCTTCACCAGAACGAGAGCGTGCTGAAAGCCAAGGCGGTGGTCGCGTTCCACCGCGGACAGTTCAAAGAACTCTACGCCCTGCTGGAATCACACGTCTTCTCGCCGCACAATCACGCCAAACTACAGTCACTCTGGCTCAAGGTATATGAAGGGGGGGGGGCAGCTCGATAGTTTAAAGTTTCGATAATCCGAAACATTTTACGGTTGTTTTTTTTAGACATTTCTACAGACTCAATCTCCACATTTCTTTTCAGCTAAGAGTAGGGTTTAGGTTAGGGTTAGGGTAAGTGTTAGAGTTGGTGACAAGTAATTTAAGCAAAGCTCACGTGACGCGCGATAGCAGCAATCCTGTCATTTTGGCAATGAATGTACAACAATAAAATAATAATGCGTCATGAAAGAGTACTTAAATTTGAGGCCTCCGTACGGAATTGTTAAAAATGTACATTCTATGCTAAAAATTTCATACGCGGGTTGTCCAGGTCCGTCTCCAGACATTTTGGCGCAGTTCACTCTTAAAATGTTCGTCGCAGCTCGAAATCGCGAAAAATTCACTAAAAACCTTTTTTAGGGGTTCAAGGTCATTCAAGGTCATCGATGTTGACACCCCTAAAAAGCTCGTCACTAGTGCTTGTTATGATAAGCAGGATGTCTGTGCCTATCTGCAACTGTTTTCACGCTAGACGAGCCAATATTACATACCCCTCTTTCACGCTCGCTTGCGCAGGCCTCCTCGAACCTAAGGGGTCGGCACTTGGACTGCTAAAATCTGCGTTTAATGCTGAAAATTTCATACGCAGATTGTCTTCGTCTATTTTCAGGCATTTCGTCGCAATTCACTTTTGAAATGTGCGCTGCAGCCAAAAATTGCAAAAAATTCACTCAAACCTTTTTTGGTGGGTTCAAGGTCGTTCAAGGTCATCGATGTTGATAAATTTATAAAGCCTCTCATTAGTGCTTGTTGTGATAAGCAGCATGTACCTATCTGCAACCGTTTTCACACTGAAGGAGTCAACAGCGACAAAATAACGTCTTTTCGGGGGGGGGTACCCCTATTTGACGCCCTCGTTTGAGGGGAACTCCCATAATGATCACAGCAAAGCTTTTATTTATTTATTTTTATTTATTTCGATTCATGTGATGTAGTAATTATGCATGTGTTTCACCAGGCACACTATGTCGAAGCCGAGAAGCTTCGCGGCCGACCTCTGGGCGCCGTGGGAAAGTATCGGGTCCGTCGCAAGTATCCTCTGCCTCGCACCATCTGGGACGGCGAAGAGACGTCGTATTGTTTCAAGGAACGGTCCCGGACGGCTCTGAGGGACTGGTACAATCACAACCCGTACCCATCGCCGCGCGAGAAACGCGAACTGGCGGAGGTGACCGGACTGACGACGATACAAGTCAGCAACTGGTTCAAGAACCGGCGACAACGCGACCGCGCCAACGAGGCCAAAGACCGGTTAGATCATCGGCTTACGATTTATCTCCTTTTTTGTTTTATTCGTTACCTAATGTTGATTTTTAAACTGCTAACGCCCGGATTCCATTACGCAGACTTTGCGACAAAGTCCGTGGACTTTATCGTAGACTTTTTCACGCGGAATTTGTCGCAGCTATCTCGATGGTTTGTGTCCTCGACTTTCATGTTCCGCATCCGCGACTGAAAGTCGACGTAGTGGAATTTAGCCATAAGCGAGCAACTTCAGGACTGCAGCAAAGTGAAACTTTTATGTCAGCAGTTATGACACTTGTCGCTTACGGTCGGTGTAAACAAATATTTGTTGTGTCGAAACCGAAAGTTCGAAACGTCTATTTTCGTGCACAAATTTAACTTTTAGTTGCGCTTAGTTAACTTGTAAGTTCTTTTACGTTTGCTGCCATATTTTTGGGCGGATGAAGATGTACCTAATTATGCTATTTATTATGCGGCCGTTCTAATAGGCCGCAGTACGTACGCATCTCAGTTGTTCGTCCGCCTGTCCGTCTGTCTGTCCATCCGTCCTGTACAGGCTCATACAAAAACATCTGCAAACACATCATGCATTTTTGTGGTTTTATTTTGCTCTGAAAGTTTAAATGACGGACATGAGTGAACAGAAGCTGAAGGCTGAGGCGCATCATATGAAGTCGTTGACTGGCTGCGAGTGGTTTAGAAGCCGCTGAAAGCTATTTATTGATACGGCTCGCGGTGGTCGGTGGGATATACCTCTGGCAGGAGAAGAGGCAGGGGGCGGTACTGTTGTTGATAGTGATACATGATTTGATGCATTTGGCATTTTGTCGGTATATCTCTCCTCTAGGTCACGCACGGCAATGTATTCGCTATCACGATCATGGCTCCTGGCCTGTTTAGACTTTCAGATGTTTGCGCCAGCCGCACAACGCTTGGTCGGACCTATAGCCTATCGTCTGCGGAATGTAGTTCTATCTATACGGTTTAACTGTTGAATGCTGATGCGTATAAGTTGGTAGTTAGGTAATGTGTTTGACCTTGGGCCTAATTATTACATTCCGTTACAAAATAAGCCCCTAATCCGCTAGAGTGACCAGAGAAATTCCAAAGTGATAGATTGACCGCCTAAGCGTCGAGAAGTATGCCTGCCTCGGCGACAGTAACTCGATGAAGTAAGTAACTAAGTACTAATTTACATAGCGCCAATATCTCAGAAGAGAATAAAGGCGCATTGGAGAGGAGCGCTAGGAGGCAAGATAAGCAGACTGAAAATAATAAGTTTTAAGATGACTTTTGAAAGAGGTGAGTGTTTGAGCTTGACGTATATGAAGAGGAACGGAATTATATACTTGTGGTGCGGAAACTCGAAATGCACGGGAACCAAAAGACAAGTTATGGCGCGGAACGTCAAGCAGATGGCTAGATGGCTAGTATAATTATTACTCCGTTTACACGAGGAAGCATGCATGAAGCAAACTTAGAGCACACGTCGGTGTATATGACTGGGGTGAAAATTCTCTAAAATGCGTTTGCTCCATCCCGAAGGACCCGAACCCCACTGGGGAGCTCACAGCGCGCCGCAGATCCCTTGGCCGGATTAAAGAGAGTCTACTTCTAAGGACAGGAAAGGGGGGGGAGTGCAGGCGTTCCCCGAACAAAATTCTACTACTACATCGTTGCTACGTAGTCGTATATTCTTATAATTATATTCTTTTCATTGTCATCGCCTGCGTTTGTATATCTCTGCCGCTGCAACAGGCGCCAATGTATCTCTCCTTGGGCTGCTGTGCAGGCCTACACCATACAGCGTTATAGAAGCCCGTGACCTTCTCAGTCATGGCCTAATTATCAACGCCAGATGTGTTCGTCTACACGGGCACCGCCTGAGTATGTAGCCTGCTTTTGCCATGCAATAAATCCGCAACATTTCAGCCTGATTTTGATTTTTGACGGCATCCGATCCGTGCTACGAGGCCACGATTGCACAACAAATTTGTCTGGCGGTGTCGACTGTCGACCCACAGATCTTTGCTTCTCGTCAGGGGACCGGGACTTCTGTCCAACGGTGTATAACTTGGAGCGTTTCTGCCAAATGGCATTTTATTCCGTCCAACGGTTTAGCAGTGTGCACAAGCGTCTGATGCGGACAGACCGCAGCACTACGTTAGAATCTGTCAGCGATGCCGTCTATACGAGCGTTAGCGCTAATATTCTATTATAGCTAACTGCTCTGTGACTGTTTTAAGCATGTTTCATTTTTTTATATTTATATTTATTTTATTTCTTTATAATATCCACTAAGTGTACGATTTCATAATATTAACGAAATGACAATACACGTATTAATTCAGTCAGTTATTACAATATAGTTTTGTACATTTTTTGATGTTCCCTACAAGTTTTGAACGGTACTCATTTTGCAGACAAAAACAACAGGCTTAAATGCATGAAATCGTAATATCATAATAATCGGTAGCTAAATTAGGTTATTAACTATATCGTCTGTGTGTGGTGTTTGTTACATGTATATGGTCAGAAGTTCGAGCGCGATCGATTCGCTGTCGGACTACGGCGACCAGGCTTCACTGAACGGCGCCGAGGCCATGGTCAAGTGTGAGACCGAGACTACGTCACCGCTGACGTCATCAGAACTCAACAACGTTGCCCCACCACTGGTTGCACCCCCGCCGCTTTCACTTCACCACCAGACTGTACGGGGGCAACGCCAACACCCGGGGAGTACCCCAGGAATACCCGGGGTTGACCCGCGGCTGATGTACCCCGGGGGACCCCTACTAGAGCCCGGGGGTCGGGGCGCCTGCCCTCCGCTCTTGGACCACGATGAAGGCGAAGGAGGAGAGGAAGGTGGATTTTTGGGGGCGATGAATATGGCGGCCGCTGCTGCTGCTGCTGCGTCATTCAACATCGCAGCCTACAATCGACTCTGATATAGGTCTACGATCCGTTTCAAGGTGCGTACACAGCGATGTAACTGAACTAAAACGACACGGTTTAGTCTTAGACGAACTGACTAGCGGGCAATCAGAGCGAGTTCATTGATCATTGGTTTACGCGTACGTGAGCCACCGACGCCGTTAGAGGGTGCCTACTGTAACGCATTACTGCTTACCCGTTGGTCAGTTTGTCAAAAACTAAACCATGTCAGTTCAGTTCAGCTACGTCGCTCTGTACCCGCCTTGAACGTGGTTTTCACTGGCGTCGTGGTATAGGGGCATCAGTAGGTCGAATTGCCCGTCCCGCCCCTCAATTTTGGGCAGTTGGAAACTGTCGGTAAATCTTTTTGTTGTCGGTAAATTTTTGTCCAGAAGTGCAAAATTTGGAGCCGAAAACCCGCATTTTTAGAAAAAAAAATACAGTAGCAAAATGAGCGATATTCTGTCGGAATGTTATTGAAAATTTGCAGCGACTGTTGAAAAATTGCAACTTCTTGCCCCACCTACTTTTTGAAAACTTTTTTCAACCTACGGCGCCGCTGCTAAGGAACGCAAGAACGGAAGAAACGTAACGAACGCAGCTGACGCAACGGCCAAAACACAGCATGAATAAAAGGGGCCGTTACGTGCGTTGCGTTGCTGCGTATGCTGCGTGCGCTGCGTTGAACGAAAACCACGTTTTACTCTCTACATATAGGAGCCATTAACTTTACTTCTTCGGTCCGGTGGGGTGTTTAGTGACCTCTTCACACATTCAAAAATCCATGGCGGCACCGTCCCCGCTGATTGTTTGTACTCACATCACATAAATAAGACAAATCTTATTTATGATCTGTCGTGACAAATATGAATTATAACAGCTGTCACGAGAAATGTCGTTTTCAGCCAAAAAAAATATAAGCGAAAACTACATGTAGTCGACCGCTAGAATAGCTCCTTCTATAAGAAAGCTTACTGCAAATTGTGGGGCTTGAATTTTTGAAAATGAAAGTCGGAAGAAGATGGAAAAAAGTAGGAAAAGTAAGGGCGTAAGGACGGGGAAAAGTTTGTTTCACATTAGTATCTAAAACACGGCGTCTATAATTCTGCATGTAAATAGTGAAGTAAGTAAAGCGTGAATTTATGCAGCACCGCACTATTGTACTACACTGTGTCCGGTAAAAAAAACCCCTAGACATAATGCAATAAAAATGTCAAATCTGAACTAATTTGAATAAAGTTTTGTACACTTAATTCCCAATAAATTACTAAAGTGAATGCCGAATTTCGTTAAAAAATATTATTTCTCACCAAAATTATGAGTTATTGAATATTGACAACAAAATATCTTCGTTACCAATATGGCATTACATACTGCAGTCGTGTGAAGTGATGTTTGTTGACGCAATCAAAATAACGTAACAAAATGGTGTTTTCTGCAGACGATCGTGTTGTAGTTAAACTGTTAAGACAAAAGAAAGGGCATGGTGCTAAAGAGTTTATCGCGGAATTTCCCAGCAAGCTGTGGACGTTGTCAGGATTAAACAAACGGTTGCTTAATACTGGACACTTCGCGTTTTGTGGTGACCTCACAAAAACCCCTGTAACTATTGTTTGTGTAGATAGATTTAACTGAAATTTGGCATTTTGATTGCCAATAGATGATGCATTGTTGTGGTAAATTTTTTTCTAGAATCAGATGTTGTTTATGAAAGTTACGCAAATGTAGGCATGAATTTACCTATGGATGTAACATTATATTGGTAACAGCGATGTTTTGTTATCGATATTCAGTAATTAATAATTTTAGTAAGACATATTATTTTTCAACGAAATTTGGCTGTTGCTTCAGGAATTTATTGAAAATTAAGTGCACAAAAACTTATTTAAGTTCGTTCAGATTTGACATTTTTATTGCACGGTGGCTAGGGGGGTCGGTTTTTACCGGACACAGGGCTACTGTACATACACAGAGGCAGGGTTAGGTTTAGATCACTATTAAAAATAAATTTTAGAAAACTGGGATGCAAATGGATGGTGAAATGGAGGCAGGGATGGAAGAAGTCCTGAGGTTAAAGTTTGAGTCCTCATCCAGTCCACATGGAAAGAAAAGAATGCTCATTCTGTGCCTTTGCAGTCACTCTATCTAGTTCGTTATTCTACTAAATGGATGATGAATTGATGATTAGAGAAATGCTCCGTGTTGCGGCGAGTGGTCAGTAGAGATGTGCAGGAATGGCTTTGAGTATTCCCGATCCATTCTGATTCACAAAATTTACATGCTGTCAAGCCTTTTCCCATTCCCATTCTATTTCTATCAAGACAAACTCGTTCACAATACCTTCTGTTCTTCCGTTTCCACTTCCAGCAAGAATTTTTACTGAACTCACAATGATATCACGTTTTCCATTCGATGCAAAAGTTGAACATTTTAAGCTATGGGAACTTCGTGAACCGTACATCTTTCGACATTTGCATTTCCACAGTGACTGTTCGCGTTCCCGTAATTCCCATGGGAATTCGCGAGAACTCTTCCCATATACCTGTGCAACTGGTTAGCCTGTATCGGTGCTGCAGATTGCCTTGTTTAGTAGGATGACAGTAGCATGTGGGCAATGCTAGTATACAACGATCTAAACCTATTGTATTAGCTATAGCCACTGTTTTCAGTCAACAGTACAGTATACCTGAGCTAATTATTCATGTTAATTTATGCAACGTTTATTTGCGCATACAGTGTATAGCAGTGTTCGCCAGACCGAATGGTACTAGGCTAACGGCAGAATAATATCGTTTGTTTGAACACAGGTTTGTTAAGCTGATATTTTTACTTGGCAAAGGTCGATTTCTAAGGTTTTAAGCAAGCACATAGGCCGATTTGCAATAAACACTGTGACCATAATTTTGTAAAAAATTTTTGAACACAAAGTTTTACGTTTGAAGCTTTCAAAAATATCATGACGTTTTCGAAATTTTGAAAAATAAACTTTTTTTCCAAAAAGTTTTAATAAAAATTCGATGTCATTGAACGTTTATTTCAAAAATCTTAAAATCGACTTTGACAACGTACACTTATTTTCTTAACGAAACTTTCATGAGACTGTCCAAAAATTCTGTGAGCATTAGTCTCCAATGTGGATGCCCGCTTAAATTTTTATATAAAATACCGTAAAGTGCCTTCTACTTTGTAATTTATTTATTGTAATCTTACCGCGTGATTAGTTTAAATTGCTTGCTAGTGTGTCTGTTTTTACGCATAAAATTCGACACAGTTTTCCAGCGTGAGCTTCGATATGCTGACAGTGTCTTTGTATTGGTGGTCGCCGACAGAGCCGGCGGAACGGCTCCCGTACCCCCCGGCCGGGGGGGGGGGGCTCACGTATGCTCAGGGGCCTTATGCTAGG
>Ga0056128_1011342_pt1 | contig 11016 bp, 5 predicted proteins | sample WorMetLIZISLAND2_FD_71113 | JGI IMG/M metagenome (GOLD analysis project Ga0056128, IMG submission 71113) | Marine gutless worms symbiont microbial communities from Max Planck institute for Marine Microbiology, Germany - Olavius geniculatus... ... | reverse complement strand
GTCGTCACTAGACGCTCAGCCAACAGCCAGTTGCCCGTCAGTCCCATTGCTCCTCACCGCTTGCAGTAAAAATCAAAACAACTTCAACACATTTGTGGCTGTCAATTATACGGGATCCATAAACTTCGTTCCATCATTCAAACTATATCAGCTCTGATACCAAAATATGGCTTTCAGTGTTGAAATCCGTGGCAGACATTTGGAATATTTTCATTAAAGGATTCTGCGAAACGATTTGTGTATCAAAATTGTGGCTGCTTTGACAACAGTAAAATGTTCACATTAGGAGGCCTGCAACTTAAATGTGAGCACACCCGTTCTCTAATGTGAGCACGTGTCTTCACAACGTAAGTCCAGTTCATGACATTGGGTCGAAAGAACTCATTTGTTTTTTCGGATCTTGCACAGTCCGACCAAACAAATAATTTCCTTCCCAATCTTTTGACACAACGACGCGCCCAACGCCAGTGTACACCGGCGTGGTGCTTGCATTAGAATCACGCGAGGGTGCTCACATTAGGGCCGCTATACAGCTTCATTTCAACGCCCTTACAGCAAAAAATGTGCCGGCTTGATATCGCTTACCAAAAATAGGTAGACACTATGCAAATAGCAAAAAATAGCAAAAAAAACGACTAGTGAACGGTTTCAGATACACGGTGCTAACGGAGAAAAATTACATTTTTGTCGAAAAATTTTACACAAAAACACTAGCGATGACCTCACGCAACATAGACAGTAAGTATTAAATGAGTCCACTTTATTGTTTTCTTATTTATCTGGGGTGCTCACACTTACAGGGTGGTCCAAAAAAACTGCACAAAATTTATGGCACCATAATTTTGCCACCGTACATCACAGAGTCATGCGGTTTTCAGCGAAATGTTCTGAAAGATATTCTTTACATGACTAAAGTCATTGTTTAAATACAGCAATTAAATATTCTTTGTTTTTGCCGCTGGCAAGTGAACTGTTGAATATACTTTGGTCCACAAAAACATGCCACTATTATTTTTTTAATAGCTCCGTGAAACATTGGCCGATTTTAGTAATTTTTGGCATGCGACATTAAGAAGAAACCTGACGCAAAGGTTTCTAGTTTTGGCCACCTTACTTTAACGTTGTCACTACACTACCGTGTGAAATGCAGAGGTCGCTGTTTGGCCATTGACAACAATGGATTCCTACCGAGTAGCGTATGCGTCGGCTCAGAAATTATTAACTGAATAGCGACATATGCAATTGGCAATTATGATCACTCAAAAAAGCACACGTGTCACATCACATCATATTCATTTTAGCATGTGCTCAAAATGTCCTTCTGCAGCACAAACGCAAGCGGTAGACGTTGACACCATTTGCCAACAGCATATTCTGTAACTTCATGACTTAAGCGGCCCACTCGCTGTTGATATATCATTTCAGTTTGTTGACTTACAATTTTGAAATCAAAACGAAGCAACAGATTTTCAATGATTTTGTGGTCTCAGTAATTTTTTGAGCTGACACATGCACTACCCAGTATGAATTCATTGTGGCCAATGGTCAAAATACGACTTCTGCATTTCACAAGGCAGTGTAGCGACAACTTTAGGGCAAGATGGCCAAAACTATAGACATCTGCGTCAAGTTTCTTTCTTATGTCGCATGCCAAAAAGTATTAAAATCGGCCAATGTTTCACGAAGCTATTGAAAAAAATAAAAGTGGCACATTTTTATGGACCGCAGTGACAAGGGTAATACTGTTTTTGCATAGTTCAATTGCCAGTAGCAATAACAAAGAATATTTAAGTGCTGTATTCAAATACTGACCTTAGTCGTGTAAAGAATTTTTTCGGAACATTTTGCTAAAACCACATGACTCTATGACATACGGTTGCAAAATTATGGTGTCATTAACTTTGTGCCGTTTTTATGGACCACCCTGTAGAAGCATGCTCACATTAGCCGCACTTCCCCTAATAATGTCTCAGTTTTGCGGCAACAATTTGAAGTTGTTTTGTTCGTGACCGTGATAAGCCTGATGCGGTTTTAACGGTAGCTGTCAAAACCAATGCACATAGCCTACCAGTTAAAATGTAACGTGAGCTTGATTAACAACTGTAAAAACGCTCGTGAAAACTTTTTCTGAGAATCGCGGACACGTCGTTCGACATTTTGGACTACACGTCAGACGAAGAAATGGGTTCTTGTAGCTCCGACATAACAGAAAAAAAACAACCGTTTCCCCCAGTGCAAGTTTACTTTAATAGGTTTGTATAAACTAAGATAGGCCTATCAAGTTGCAAAGTTTATTAGGATTCATTTAGAAATCATAACCAGCCCATAAGAACGACGTTTTAACAAACTGTTACTAACTTGAATCCAGACGTATAGATTACACGCTCTACGGTAGGCCACAGTACACGTAGACATTTTCGCTTTACCTGTACACGTATGTCTATTAAACGTTTATAGCAGTTATAAGACATGCCAGAGTAACCGGCTTGACAATTGATCATCCGATCAATTCATGCATAGTGCCTTTGATGTCTAAAAGGACAGAATGCATAGTGGACAACGGAGGGGTTGCGCGGGGTGCGGAGCGACTGCAAGTTTATGGGCGGGCAATAGACTCTTCGTGAGATGACATCGCATTTACAAACACCCGCATTTGAGCAGAATTCGACCTCTTAGAAATCCAACACCGTGCTGGCACAAGCGAAATATTGTAACTCAACTCTAAGCCCTGTACAACTTTAATAATCGGATTTGTGAAGGGTGAGGCAATGGCGCTTGCGTGGGCGCTGTTGCCCAACAAAACCCGGGCAACATACTCAGAAATGTTTGCCGCTATTAGCGACAACCTCCTGGCACTGTTGGGCAGCGTGGGAGCAGGTGAACGCACGCTTGTCACTGACTTCGAGACGGCTGTGATCCAAGCCATCCAGTCTGTTTTTTCCGGTAACGTGCGTGAAAGGCTGTTCTTTCCATTTCATACGCAGGTTGTCTTGGTCTATCTCTAGCCATTTTGTCGCAATGCAGTGCTAAATTGTGAGCTGCATGCAAAAATGCGAAAAATTCACTAAAACCCTTTATAGTGGGTTCAAAGTCGTTTAAGGTCATTGATGTTGATAAATCTAAAAAGCCCGTCACCAGTGCTTGTTATGATAAGCAGCATGTCTGTACCTATCTGCAACTTTTTTCACAATATACAAGCCAATAACGGCAAAATGACGTATTTATAGGGGGTACCCCTATGTGACGCTTTCGTTCGAGGGGAACCCCCGAACCCACGGGCACTAATTTTTGTCCCGATATACTAGACTCCCATGGAGCCAACAGTAAAAATTTCGTAATCCCAGCTTGCACAATTTTAATACAGTGCCAAGGTGTGACGGACGGACAGACAGACAGACGGACGGACAGACGCCCAGGCCATGGCTAAACACAGTTATCGTCAGTTTTAATGCAGTTCAATTATATAGAATTTTGAAATTTGTGCAATTTTGACTCCTTAAAGAAATCAACAAGTAAACCAGAACAATAAAATAGGCCTAGTGCAAGTGCGAAACTGACAGCAATTTTGGAATAAATTTCTTGGCTCAAGTTTAAACTGCGTTTTAGTTGCTTTAGAATCTGGCGTGATAGCAAAAGTCAAAGTCAACGTCAAAGTGGCTAAAATTCATTTGACTTTGACTCTGACTTAAGTTAAACATCACTGGTCTTAGCTGTGGCTCAACCATGACTATGGCCTAGGCGTCTGTCGGTGTGTGGGCGTGTGTGTAAATATTTTTGTGCGTTTCGTGCTGATGCGCCTGAAGCTATACAATGGGTGGTCAAAAACAGCGTTTTGGTAAAAACAAATGAATATACTAGGGTCTACTACACTTTCAAAGACCAGAATGTTTGCCAGCTGCTTTAGTTTTCGATGATGTATATAGACCAATAGCGTATGCAGTTATTCGCTAAGATTCTGGCGTTAAAAATGCCAATTAACGGTGGGTTGGTCGAAAGCGATCAGTTTTTACGCGCGATAGCAGAATGCTTCGCGCGTCTTAGCCATCGTCTAGGCGTCTGTCTGTCCGTCCGTCACACCTTGGCACTGAATCAAAACGGCGCAAGCTAAAATCACAAAATTTTCATTATTGCTGCCTCAAGGTCTTTATTTTTTGTGACAAAATTTCGTGTTTCTGGGTGCAGGTTTTTTTCGAACGAGCGCGTCAAACTTGGGTACCCCCTCTAAAAGACGTTATTTTGATCCTATTGGCTCTTTTAGTTTAAAAACAGTTGCAGATAAGTACACACACGCTGCTTATCATAACATGCAGAGGTGTCAGGTTTTTTTTAAAAAAATTATCAACATCGATGACCTTGAACGACCTTAAGCCCTCAAAACGGGTTTTTAGTGAATTTTTCGCAACTTTTGTTTGCAGCGCACATTTCTGCACTAAACTGCGACGAAATAGCTGGAGATAAACCTGTATATATGAAATGTTTAGCACTAAACGTAGATTTCGAAAATCTAAATCCCGACCCCCCTAGGTTTAAGGAGGCCGGCGCAAGCGGGCGTAAAAGACGTCTTTTTTCCCCCCAAACGTGATTATTTTTACCGCAATTATCTCGTGCAGCGTAAAAACGGTTGCAGGTAGGTACAGACATGCTGCTTATTATAACAAGCACTGGTGACAAGCTTCTTATTTGTGTCAACGTCGATGACCTTAAATGACCTTAAACCTTCAAAATAGAGGTTTTTATTATTTTTTTTTGCGATTTTCCTTCGCGACACAAATTGTAGGTGTGAATTGCGCCGACATAGCTGGAGATGGATTTGGACAACCTGCGTATGACATTTTAGCATAGAACGTACATTTTTAAGAATTTAAGTTTTGATCTCTTAAACTCAAAGCGTTTTCCGTACGGAAGCCTCAAATTTAAATACTCTTTAAGATGCATTAATATCGTATTGTTGTAAGCCTATTACACTGATTGCCAAAATGGCAGGACCGCTGCTATCGCGCGTCACATGAGCTTTGCTCGAATTAATTGATAATGTCTTTGGTTGCCTTGTCTTTCGAACCTTTAAAAATTGCGTTTTAAAAAGTTTTCATAAATGCTTACTACAGAATTTTTAGTATGGACTATTGCATAGTTTATGCAATAACCTTTCACGCTGTCACATGATGGATTTTTTTTAAAAAGGACACGCCAATTTAAACGCCAAACGTGATGTTCAAGTCTTGTCGTAGGCCTAATCGTTCGCTTATCGACCGTCCACGTGGCGAAGTGCGATCGATTTTTGAATCGCATCTCGTTTTCATAATGACAAGCATCGCAGTTGATGGATGTACACCGCATACTGGCCTACCTGAGTAAGTAGAAACAGTTACTCCAATCTACTTACTGTCTGTGCAGCCAATGCAGCGTAAAAGCGATGCACCAGATAAAGTGCGTCAAAAATCATTTAGCGGAAATTAAAATAATTTTGCAGAAGCGCACGGTCTCTCCCGTAGGTACGGATCGCTTTCTAGTGGACAGCCCTCTGGGCGCATATGCCGCCTCGACACTCGCGAATTCAGCGCTCGATCCAAGTATTCTTTACTTTCTTTGTAGCCTTTTTCCGGCTAGAGCCTGGGTTTATTTTGAGCAAACATTGACATATCAAATTTCACGGCTTGTGACCGTAACACAGACATGGACAGACCAGTCGACTACACGTATATGAACCACGTCATTGCTACTTTTTCCAATTTGCTTTCTTTTAAAATAGATAAAAACTACCAGTAGTTAAATTTTGCATTTTTTTTGCTATGTTTTTGATTGATTGCAAAACGTGTTCCATATTAATCAATTCATCGATGTCAATTTTTTTTAGAAATTAATAAAGTAGAAAATGCGCAGTTAATATTAAAATTATCTATAGAATAATTTTATGTACGGCGTTGCGTTGGGTCGGCTTGGGACAAGTAGGTTTGGTCGTGGGTTGGGTTAGGTTGCAAAAGTTATGGGTTGGGTTGTGTTGAGTTATGGAAAATGGACCCATGTCCATGTCTGCTGTAGTTATAGTGACCAGACTGGCACCAAATTTTGCACAAATGAACGCTATTTTATTCTTAACAGAATGTCTAATTTATTAGAAACAACTCGGGAAAACAAAGTAAAGCTATCTATCGAATGACAGTAAGGCTGCGTTCACATAAACACGAATACGAGTACAAGTACAGTCTGGGTTTCTGTTTATGGCCCGTAGAAGCTTCACTCGTACGAGTGGAACGTTCACGGTCATTTGTACAAGCACATAACGCAAGTCGGCCATATTGAAAATTCGCAGTAAAATCGAATCGAGGAAATACTTTGCCATTAAAGCAACAATATTCCAGTACAAAGTTACTATTTATTTACAAATCGCACATTGTTAACGATAAACAGTTTTACGATGACGTCAGTTCTGACGTCAAATATACGCCACAGCTTTTATAAATTATATTAATGATATTTGTAAATAGTTTACTTTTTGCGAGTTGAACAAAAACACGAACTGCCTACAAACTACTCGTACGAGTAAAATTTACAGGTAACCCGTACTCGTATGTATATAAACGGCCGCCATTGAAATACATGCAAACTCGTGTTTGCCGGAGCTCGTATACGGAAACCCGTACAGTGCCGGACTTGTACTCGTGTCTATGTGAACGCAGGCTAACTCTGACAAACGCTTGCAGATTTTTTAGCCAAAGACCATGATTTGCAATGCTCAAAAAGACGACCGTATGCCTACACTGTGTCCCCAAAAAAATCCCACTGTGTGATTGTCTATATATTCGCGAAATATTTACCGATTTTCAAATTTTTACTGGTAGGCCGACATTCAGTGAACAATTGGTAATTAAGTGATTATTAAATAACTCTTTATACGTTAATTATGTCGCTACACTACCTTGTAAAATATAAATGCAAGAAAAACCAACAATCATAGACAGCAAGCGAGTTAGTAAACAAAATACACTTCCAGCCAAAAATGCAATGAATGATCTTTACGATGCTAGACTTTGTTAGATCTGTTTCTTTGGATATCTGGCGTATTAAACGATATGTTTGTTTCTGGCCTAAAGTTGTAGGTTAGCAAGCATACCATTTCATCCACAGTGATCATGTTCTCTCCAGTACGTGTATGCTCCAGTCTGCTGGTTTCATGCCTTTGGTCGGTGCTGCATGTTTTCCAAGTCACTGTTACTCGTGTCTATGTGAACGCAGCCTAACCCTGACAACATTCTCACTCTTTTTGCCGTTGCAGTTTATCTTCAAAAATTTAGCCAGTATTTTCCAAAAACTGTATTATTTGAACCGGTACAAGTTTCTTATTCTCCACTGCTAATTGGCACATTTCATCATCCGTATATCGTCAGTGGCTTAATTAAAAATATTTAAGACAATATCATCTGCTTTTGTTTACAAACATCAGAAATGCATGTAACACTAAACATAATTTAATTTTTATATGAAAATTAGTACAAATAGATTCAGAAAATGATTTTTTTGCAGACGTATTATAATAATTTTGGTGATTTTTTGGAAATTTTTGTTTTACATGGTAGTTTAGCGACATAGTTCATGCGTGGTAAGATATTTAACAACTACTTTGTTGCTAATTGTTTACAGTACGCGCCAGTGAAAGAATTTTGAAAATCGGTTAATAGCCTATTAGGCGAAGATATGAAAAATGGCAAAGTGGGACGTTTTTGGAGGACACAGTGCGTAATAAAACAATTTCTGTGAATTTCGGCAGTTGACAGTCGTGTTTAGAATGCTGTGAAAGGCAGTATTGTGTTTAAATAACTACCTTGTAGTTGGTGCTAACTGAAGAAGCAATGAAACTGACAGGCGACTGGCTGTTGGCTGAGCGTCTAGTGACGACGGTTCTGTTTAAGCTGCTGAGGCTGGTGTTCATCACAGTGCAGCGTATCTACTGGCAACTCAACGGCACAGCACGATAACTGCGTCAAGCTCGCCTGCCGCACAACTATCAACGATCAGCCCAAGTCCTCGATGTCGTTCTTTGTCACAAGTTCTCCACAATACAGACGACGTCGCTCGACCACTTTCTGTGTACTCACAACCGCTTCGAGCGCCCGCAGTAAATTCTCAACAACGAACACATCACTCTAGCGTTCATCAATGAACGTGACGCAGTCTTCTGTGAAGCTAGAGACGAAGGTATGCATACGTGAAATGCTGATTAAACATCAAGTCCAAATTTCATTACGCCGACTTTGCGACTTTGCGACAAAGTCCGAGAGGTCCGCGACAAACTGCGCCCCCACGTGCATTGACTTCGAGAGAAAGTTTTAATGAAAGTCAGCGTGACCAAATTCGGGCGTGCAGAAAGTGAGGCTGCGCCAAATTTTTGCACACCTATGTTAACACTTAAAAGTACGTTACATTCCAATTATGCGCTTCACCGTTATTCTTCGGAGGAATGGGTGATTTCCAGTTTCATCGATTACCGCGATTTGTTGTTGCAGTGCTGATGGTGTTGTATTATTACTCGGTCTTTCTCTGCTTGTTTACATTTTACTGCGTGTGCGTGCTTTTGCTTGGTGCCAATTTGGCGAAGGAATATATATATACATGTACCGTATACGTTATTCATCTTGCATTGGTATTCCCAATTGCGCAGCTGTCGATTGATTGAAAAATTGGAGGTCACTAGTGCGTCCTTCAAGCATATATCGCTTTTCATTTTCGCAACACATTGATCACGCTAAGTGTTGTAATTCTGTACTGCGAGACCAGAACAAACTAAAGGTCTGCGACAAATCTACAACCACAACAATACGAATAAGAGGTTCGCATAACGACACAGAATCGAAAACATGCGTCAAATCTGCCATTGGTGTGTCACGATACTTTGCAGCTACATGGCGAAATTTCGCTGAACAATTTTAAAACAAATTGAAGCAGTGTAATTTTGAACAAAGCTGTTTGCACTCTTTGTAATTATGGTTGACTTTTGACAGGTATGTATCTGTGGCGCGGCGAGCTCGGTTCCACTATGCGTTACACTCAGACGAAGTTCTGTCGACGTCTGATAGTTGTGCCTCTGACGACCTTCCACCGCTTGGCTGAAGAGATCGGTGACCCTCAGAAAAAACTCGTGTTCTTGTTCAATACAGCCAGATGTGGCTCAACATTACTTACACAGGTAAAACACCATAGCCGTGATACTTACTTGTAACTCTTTGCAGCCGGCGTTGCAATATAAACGTGAAGTTTCAATACCGTTAACATTCAAAGATACGTGTGGTAAGCGTCATTTCACAGCCAGATGGAAGGCACCGTCGTAATTATGTTGGTACTGTCTGCTGTAGTGACAACGATATTGTTTTCAGCATCGTAGTTCTGCTTCTCTCGTAACACAATAACTTATGAACAGCTGCATTTATCCCGGTAATCATTTGCACGAACATGTATTTCGATAACCGCACGAACCCTGCAATATTTCGTGGTTATAGCCTACACGTAGGTCATAGGTCAAAGGATAGAATTTATTCGTTAGTAAGCCAAAGTTTTGCAAGTTGTTTCGTCAAACGTAAAGAAATCGTAGTTAATAATACCGTTTTTCGCTTGTGGATTGCTAGATCCGCTGCAGAATACTGGCAATCGAATTATGTGTGTCCGAAATCAGGGGCATTATTGATAACTCGTTATTGTCTGCACATAAGTTGATGACATTCAAAATAAACGTGTAACTTAACGACCGCTACAAGTCCATTGCATATCATTCGTTTAAACCTTAATAAAAAAAAAACAGAAAAAACGCTGTTACACAATAAATAACGACTGAAACTTAATGAAAATAGTCCAGGCTAATACAAATCGTCAGTATAGGCCTAGAGCAAAGTTTTGCTTATAACTGCAAAGAAAATAAAACAATTCTGGCTGAAAGTAACGTCAAACACCGCAACGACTGTGGTGCACATGTTTACAGTGATTCCTTTTGAAGCAATGAGGAGCCTTGCGAAAAGCCGGAATTGATTCAATGTTTCTGATGTGTGGATGAATCCGCTATGCTAGTTATGTCGATGTGTGACAGGTAATGGAGCGGACCGGTCGGATAGTGGCCATGTCGGAACCTAACTCGCTGTCCGTCGTCGCCTCCAAGTAACGGAAGTTCGGCCACTCGCCGGAACTACGTCGTCTGGCGCGTGACGTCATACGCTGTGAATGTCGACCTTACCCGACGATGCAGACGCCGCCACTCGGCTACTTTCTGAAAATAACCGCTCCCGGTGTAGTTATACTTCCACTGATCAGGCATGCATATCGCTGATCGTCATTTTGTGTTATAAATGTACAAAACAATACAATATACAATATGCCTATCACCAATATCATTAAGCAGATAAAATGACGCGACACCATTATTTCGTAGAATGACCTCTAGTGTACGTATATAGCAGGTGGCGGTATACAACAGCGGCTCGCAGCATGGGGGACGCTTCGTGTATGCGACTGCACGCTCTTTCGTGGCCGGGGGACCGGAGCCTCAGGAAGGTGGCGGGCTTGGTCAGGCCCACACCGTAATGGTCTAAAGGTGCCTACGGCACCAAAGCCCCGATGAAGCGCCGGCGTGCGTGGGTATTAACCCACAGCACGAAGCAAATTAATTGTAGTAGATAGCGTACTCAACGCTCCGTATGCACTGATTGTCCATTAACCCATTTTTGCTCAAATTATTTTGTGATTTACCATCAAAATGAGTGTTCCATTTTTTGAACTATGGAAAAAATGGGTTAATATTTAAATCATAGACCAAGAATGCGCATTTTACGAATTTTAAAAAATTCGTAAAATTCGCGAATTTTTACGCATTTTAAAACGGCCAACGAATTTTAAAATTTACGCATTTTTACGAACTTTAAAACAGCCAGAAAATTACAACATTTTGTACTTTATAAAACTCACATCAACGCATCAACGTATACTTGTGTATTGTGCAAATAGCGACGATCTCGGACTCAAGTCTCACAGTTTAGT
>Ga0056128_1011340_pt1 | contig 11018 bp, 9 predicted proteins | sample WorMetLIZISLAND2_FD_71113 | JGI IMG/M metagenome (GOLD analysis project Ga0056128, IMG submission 71113) | Marine gutless worms symbiont microbial communities from Max Planck institute for Marine Microbiology, Germany - Olavius geniculatus... ... | reverse complement strand
GCATATATAATATGTCGATTTGAGCTTCATAAATATATGAAATTAATGCGTGAATTCAAACGAAATGCGGCATTACGTTACGTTATGCGAAATATTCTAATCTATCAGTGCCTGCAGTGATGTTATGACCCTAGCCCATATAGATCATGAATATTAATGGATAGCCGACGACGTCATCATTCTAGGCTAGGCCATAGCCTATGGACGTCATGAATATTAATTCATGGCATCTATATGCTAAACTCATTACGTCATTACATTATGGCGGCGCGTTTTCTGCGTCATTTTCGTAGATCATCGACTTCAAAGGTAAATTTTTCCGTGTTGACAGAACGCTGGGCGCCGATATTACTGTCAAAGTTATCAGAAAATTCTGCACTTTCAGGAAAATGGATAAAATGTATACATTAACTTTGGTGACCACGGACCTTTAATGCAGTTGTACACATTTTTTCAGGCCTGTTGAACCAAGTAGCCAGTAGTGGAAGCTGTGCCTTCTAAAATTGAAAGATTATGTCCCCATTTGGTGCTTTCATTCCATTAGTTAACAGAATAAAGCTGAGTTCTCCTTTTTATTACGCACTGCAGCCTGTGTGCTGAATGCTTCACTTCAGAAATTATTTCTGGTAGTTTTACATATTTTGGAATATGTTGCTGCATTTGCCATTGTGTTTTCTCTGCTCTGACATTGTTGCCTGCATGACATGGGCGGCGTTGAACCTGTAAAAAGTACTGTTTCTGCAATTCGCAGAAATTTGTACCTGAATGAACCGTGGATTAACTTTGTAAGTGGGCTGGTTGAAGAAAAACTGTAAGTAAACATATATTTATGATGCGGTATTGTATAATTGCAATATTCTGCTAAATAACATTCTGCATAGTGCACGATTGATTGTATAGCATTTGTCTAGGTTTGTGTAGGAAAGTCGTCCTCAGTATGAAACTTGATATAATTTCTCTGGCGACACTGCATACAGGATCTCTTTCGTGCACGCGTACAAAGTGGATGCACAAATTGGACTTTCCACATCTGGACTGGCCCATCGCGACCTTCCCAACATATCAGTATCCAATGGAAAAACACAAGTCGGAAAACTGCAAGGAAGATGCCCAGAGTTTGCAGGAGGTATTTTTTAAGCCACATCTGCTATGTGTTGCCAAGGTTTTTCTTGTTTTTTTTTATTACTTGAATTCTAGTTATCTTTGTGCATTTGCTGATGTTTTAGTGTATCATACTTATTTTTGAGAGACTGCTATATAGACCAGTAATTGTATATCTGGTTATTCATTTGTTCCGCTTTTAAAAAGACTAGCAAAGTACCCGCCCTACGGACGGGTTACTTTGCTAGTACTTTGCTAGTGAAATGAATGCACACAAGAGTTTGGGAGTGGCTGTATGCAGAGCGCGGCACGCGGTCGTAATAACGTGCAGAGGGCGCCACTGATCACGGCACTCTAAATAGTGACTAATCTAAAGGGCTGTGCATGGGGGAAGGGGCGACGGGAGAGGGCGGGGCAAAGTTGGAAAACTGGGCCGTTAAGTGGCCGTCATTCGCCAGATGTCGCCACGTACGAAGCTGAGCACTGTACTGACGAACCTGACAGAATCAGCGGGGAAAGAAGACCCGGCAACTCAACCCCTGTCCATCAGGCTGCCCGTGCGGGAAGGTGGGCGGCAAGGTGGGGGGCACGTACCTAAGGCCCAAGGACTCAAACGCCGCGGTCGGGGTCCGCGACCGTGCAACAGGGAAGGTGCTAGAGGGGGCTGACAGACAGACAGACTCCGCCCATTATAGTAAGATTACGTTTCACTGTTCTGTGGTAAAGCATTAACACGGAGTTCAAATAAAACTTTTAGAAAGGCACTTTTTTCATAACTCAGTTGCATAACAATAAGTTTACAAAAAATTGTAACTTTGATGTTTTACCTACCTGTTTGCAGACAGCTACAATAGCTGAAAGAACACTATTGCAAAAAGGTAGGGTGCGTTCACCTGTATTGGGTGACAGGTAACACTGTGTGATCTCGTATGACAGGTTGAGATGGGTTTCCATAGAGAGTGTTGTAAAGACTTTTAATTCCAGGAACCTGTATTGCAGCCAGGTATGCATGGTGTACAGGTGAGAGAGAGAATAGCCGAGTACAACCGGCATGGAACGCCTGTGGCTGCAGTGATTGTGGAACCAATACAAGGAGAGGGCGGCGACAACCACGCCTCAGGAGACTTCTTCAGACAACTGCAGCAGATCTGCATTGAGGTCTGACGACTCGGTCCCCCCCATATAATGCTGCATTGCATAACTGTTGTTGCATTCGTCACACGGAGTGCTGTGCTGGAAAACCCATGGAGATTCCACAGAGTTATGCCAGACAGTGAACTTTTAAGTTTGGATTTAAAGAGTTGAATGGCTCTGATAGCACTTCAGAGGAAAGTCATATATCAGAGTTACAGAGCATCACCTGCCATGTGGTATTCACACAGCATGTGTGAATGCTGTCTGTCTTAACATAGCCTTCTTTCTTCTTTTAGGAGCTTGTCATTGTTGTTGCCATAACACTTGCAGCCAGAGTAGCTGATACTTGATTTGCCTACTTCGGAGGGATGGAAGGCTGAGTTGACCTTGGTGGTTAGTTATATACTGAGAGGGTTTGCCCGTCTGCAGGCACTAACCACTTGACAGCAATTTGGTGGCATAGTGTGGAAACTTTTTTAATGCTCTTCAAAAGATTTTCTTTTTAGTCTTTACTTGCTTTGATGCTACAGTACATCAGAAACTTTTTGTGCCTCTGTGCTGTGTATTATAACTGACTATGAATTAAATTTATGTAAAAAACTGTTCAGTTTATATAGGCTACAGTGTAAGGGTGACATCGTGGTTGTAGATATAAAACAGCAAAAATCACAATATAATAATTCAAATTTTACCATTACACAGTCAGCAAAGTTCTTCTGACATTGTGTAATGGTGATGTTTGAATTATTAAATTGTGAAATTTTTATTGTGGAAAAAGTAAATTAAAATTGGTTTTATCTTGGAATACGGGCTACTTTGCTTAGTTCTATGGGTTTACTATCAATTCACGTTCAAAGCAGATGGGTGTCCTATCTTGCTTTAAGCAGCTCTTGAATTAAGATTCTGTCATTAACTTTTAGAATGTCGTACTAATCTAACGTCTGATTAATTAATTATAGCAATGTTAGAAAATGTAGAAATGTTTTTGTTGCTAGATAATAATGATTTTTTGTATATTTAACGTATGATTTTTGCGGGGGTGCGTATGCGCTTTCGAATAATTGCACACTAGCCATACCAAATAAACCAATCTCGAAAACACCTCATCTGACGCAAAGGTCTTTGATATACCTCTTACATAAGCCGAGATCTAACCCATTATGTCCCATATTTCGTTGCCATGGCAACGAGGGTCGCTCGGGGAAAAATTCGGTTGGCAGCATTTGATGGCCCATCCTCGAAAACCCCCCCTATTGACGCAAAAGTCTTGCAGATATTTCTTACACAGACCGAGTTATACCGGTAGTCGATTTTGTCTCTAATTTCGTTGCCGTGGTAGCACAGGTCGCCAGGGGAGAAATTTAAATGACACCATCGGATAGCCTTGAGCCGAAAATAGGGGGGTAGGTGCAAACAGCGCAAAATTATCTTTTAAGGGGGCCTAGCTATGGCCCATTTTGTCCCAAATTTCATTGCCATGGCAACGGGGGTCTATAAGGAGTAAATATAAATGACACTGTTAAATTGCCCGACCTCGAAAACCATACCCTAGAACCAAAAATTATGACTCTATCTTATACAAACCGGAGTTATGATGGTTTAAAGTATTGTCTAATTTTCCCCATATGCGCCATTGTATTTTTCCATATTTTTGTGAAAAAATAGGTTAAAATGTTGAATTTAAATTCTGTAACCCCCAAAAGGCACTTCCTTGTGCAAAACCGCGTCATATGAGCCATCGAGCGTTAAAATCAATTCAGTCGTTTTTCCCGTAGAGGACGACAAGGAAAAAAGGGAAGGGAAGGTACAAAAAGTCACGCAAGCGTTATATCTCACCTGTTCGTGGGGAAGCCCCCGTGAACAGATTTTCACCAAATTTTGCATGTCAGGAGATATGCAGGATGTAATCATCTGTGCAAATTTTGGTTCGGAAAAATTAAGGGGTTTGGGATATATGGGGTCAAATTTTGGGTTCTCCCATTGAAATGGCTGGTCACTCTTACAACAGTGCTGCGATACCCTGCGCAGCCTGTGATGTGTGTCTGTAATAAAACCATGATCTTCAAATACCCAAGATCAAATTAATCGGCCATTAACTGTGCACTGAAAAACTGGGCTTGATTGTGTTTTGTCAGACGGGTGCGTATCTGATTGTGGACGAGGTGCAGACTGGCGGTGGTACAGTGGGTCGGATGTGGCACCATGAATCCTGGGATCTCCCTCAGCCGCCCCACATTGTGACGTTCAGCAAGAAAATGCTGACTGGCGGCTTCTACTTCACTGATGAGATTATGCACAAAGAGGCTAGTATAGTGATAGTGCTGTGCTGTTTGCGAGCAATTCGATTAGTTACTAGAGAGAGTATTCACAATGAGTACTCAAGTATTCATTACCTGCACCACTCACTAGTAGTGGCACGGGTAATTTTATTGTATGTTGTTTGTTTGTCTTTTTGGTGTAATGTTGAGGTAATGTGGTCATATTAGTTGGGCTACATTGGAAGTTATTACACGACGAAGTCATTAGCTAAGTATCTTCACTCTTCACACGCTTGACGTTATCAATTTAGTGCATGGGGACATCCTCAAGTAACAGATTATCTACCCATACTTTGATATATCTTCTTATATGTGATGACACAAGTTTGATGAGTTGGCAAAACTTTATCTTAAAAGAAACATCTAGGGTATGCCATTGTACAAAAGGGTCACATTGTTTTCGGTGTTTGCACATTTTTTTGTAATGTATATTTGTTGACTTTTGGTGTAGTATTTTTTATGTTTTTTCAGCCATTAATGCCTGCAACACAGTAGAGATAATTTATTACCAAGAACACATTTTTAACGTTTTACAGATTTTTTTTCTGTCAGGGTTATCGAGTGTTTAACACGTGGATGGGAGACCCATCGAAGGTGATTCTGCTGGAAGAACTGGTTAAAGTCATCAAAGATTGGCAGCTGCTTGATAACGCTGCCTCCATGGGTGACAGGATCGTTAAAGGCCTCTCACAGCTGCAGGTTTACTGCTTAAGAGTTTCTATACTTGTGACTGTCTTATGACCCCACCGTGGTCAGCCACCTTGTCTTGGTGGTGGGGCTTTGCACCGATGACCTGAAAGATACCTAAAATCTGGAGGCAAGGAGCTGACTAAGCGCTGACCAAAACGTGAGAGCAGATTGCTGCACGTTACCAGTGCTTTTGTGCTGGTTTCGGCTCCACAGCCGGCTACGGCTTCACAGCCATCTATTTACGGCTTTACAGCCATCTGTTTACGGCTTCATAGCTGTCTACGGCTTTATAGCCGTTACTTGTAACCTTGTGGTTACATTCGGGTATGCGCTTTGGGCTGAGCTGATACGGCCTCAGCGCTGGCCAGGTGTAAGAGCCTGCCCACCCCGGAGGTAAGGTAAGGTAAGGTAAGGTAAGGTAAGGACTGTCTTATGAATCGTAACCGTAAGAAATCATAATGATAATAGTTATAGTGCCCTATCTCCAACAGTGAGGCTGATAGTGCATTACAATTTACAGTGTCTCGGTTAGTTAGGAAACAAGAGAGTTTTGAGGGCTTTGTGAAAAGCCGGAGCAGAATCGATGTTTCTGATGTGATGAGAAATCTGGTTCCAGATTTTTGGACCGCAGACAGAGACGCTTTCCAAACTGGGCCCGAGTCCTCATGACAACAGCTGCGTTGGTTGTAGAGGAACGCAGCTGTTGGCGTTACTGAGATATGCCGGGCCACATTGATGAAGAATTTATGTGTTTATTATTTATTGATCAGAAATACAACTGCAATTGCACACAGTCTATCAGAACTGGCGAGTCAGACCCAGACAGCAAGATTCCTAATAAGAAACACTAAAGGCTGCCCTTAAACCTATGTAGAATTAGAAACACGTTAATAATTTAGTTAAATTGACAGTTATGACAGTACACATAAAAGCTTGTAAAGTCACAACACTCGAGTCACACTGGTCCACACATTAATGACTCTACCCGAAGAGAAATCTGCTCTGACTTAGGTTGATCTAAGTATATTGAATTCAGCAAAATTCCACAGAAACGTTGGAAATCCCAAAAACTTGCAACTTCTGTGGCTTGGCTTGGAATTTTGTAGCTGGCTGCAAACATTGATTTGTAATGATCTTTTGATCATCAACATATGTACTGAGTTTGTGTGCATTATGTTACAGGATCAGTATAACAGCCAGCTGTTGAATGCTCGAGGTCTCGGACTTTTCTGTGCTGTTGATGCGCGCGATACGGCGCATCGGGATAAACTTGTTGCTGATCTGCGCAACAAAGGTTTACATAGTTGATGTTTCATTGTTATTTTGATGCTGTGGTGTAACTACAGAACACTGAGTAAGGTACATACTTCTGCTGACAATTGCTGTGTTTTTGAAGAACTCTGTAGTTAAATGCTGGGATTTGACTATTCCAGAAAACACTGGATCTGGAATGTCTAAAAAAATTCGTCACATTTCGTACATGATTTGCTGAGGTACACTTAATGTCAGTTTATGTGCTTGTCTGTTCTTTGCCAATTTCAATGAAATTTTGTATGTTGCAAGAGGCCAGTGACTCATACCCAGTGATGTGCCATGTGACCCAATCCAAGCTTGGGTGTCTTGAGGACTTTTAAAGTTTGCTATTCTTTCCTTTTCACTATCTCTCTTTTCTGCTATTTTTACATGCGAAAGCAGCTACTGCGTTAGACCGTCTTAGCCATTGCAATTCTCTCTGTCCATTCATTTGTCCGTCTGTCTGTCTGTCTGTCCGTCACACGGGTGGAACAGTCAAAAACGGTGCAAGCTAGGATCACCAAATCTTTACCGTCGGCTGCCTGGAAGACTCTAGTTTCAGGAACTGTAAAGCTTTTCCATAAATTCAAAGGAAGTCACCCCGAACGAGAGCACTAAATCAGAGGGGGGTGGGCAAAATTTGCGATTTTTTGCCAATAAGTCGCTGTATATCAGTAACGGTGCGAGATATGGCCTAGGTTACTATTAATCTCTAATAGGAAGTCGTACACTGGCTCTCGATTGGCGCTGAATTCAATGACCTTGAATGACCTTAAACGCCAAAATAGGGGGTTTTATGGATTTTTTTACGATTTCAGGCTGCGACACAAGTCTGTATCATTCACAAGGTGGAGCTATGGAACTATCATTATGTGCACTTTGGCATGACTGTAATAAAGGTGTCGTATTTTATCCCAAATTCCCTCAAATCTAACTCAAACAGTGATAGAAATTTTTGTTGTATGATTTCATCGTATTGTGAGCGCAATAATTTATTATTTAATACATTTCTGATGCACAGTATTTGGTGAAATGGCTTGCATATTTTACACTGTAATTTGTGACATTTTGTTCCATGGTACTGCCACCTTGGGAATTGGTTTACAATGCCCAACAATAACTAACACTGATTGATTGCATTGATTGACTTGTTATATTTTTACGCGCGAAAGCAGCTACTGCTTTCATCGCGTCTTAGCTATTGCAATTCTGTCCATCCGTCTGTCCATCCTTCCATCACACGGGTGGAACGAGATAGGTTACTATTAATCACTAATAGGAAGTCGTACACTGGCTCTCGATTGGCGTCGAATTCAATGACCTTGAATGACCTTGAACGCCAAAATAGGGGGTTTTATGGATTTTTTGGCGATTTCAGGCTGCGACACAAGTCTATATCATTTACAAGGTGGCGCCACACTACCATCGTTAAGCGATCCAGATAGAGAATTTAGTATTTGTATATTAACTTAGCGTGAACACCTCAATTTTCAGCTAAACAACTGAACTGGAACTGCTGTAGGCTTTCGCGCGTCTCGTGAGCATTAGCTCAAATTTCTTGTCAATGTGAGCTGGCAAATGACTACCAAGGCACATTCTAAATTTTTGAGCTGGAGTGGATTTTTGTCATATTTCGCCAGCTGCAAACCTGGTATGGACCGCAGTGCCACTTGGGGCTGACTTTGTGTCTGTTTTAGGTCTGCCCAGTAGGAAGCAGCATTAAAGATATGTAAAGGTAGGATACCCCACAAGGGGCATCGGCGAGGTGCTCATCTCCCTTTCGTAGGCCATTGAACCCGTAGGTGGTTAGACCACTTGAGTCCGTGACACATGGCCAGTGTGATGCCAAGCCTGTGCTTATCTTCGGAGCCTCACAACGTCATTGCCCTTTGGCCGGTATCAAATTATACTGCTTGGTGAACAGAGGCACATGTGTGTGAACAACTTGCCCAAGGTTGTTACCTGGCAATGCACCAGGCGAGAGTTGACAACTTGCCAGTCAAACTAGCAACCTGACGGTCACCGCTCAGGCGTGCTAAGGTTACACCAGCAAGCAGCAGTGAAGACAGTGTATAATTTGTGTGAGTGTGAAGGTGTGTTAGTAAGTGGGAGTGGCGAGCATGCAGTGAGACTGAGACCGGCTCTCATCTTTCAGGAGCACCATGCGGACATCTTCCTCAACATCTTCGACCAAGTCCTTCACGACAACAACTGAGCACTCGGTGTATTCTGGGGTGTCTCATTAATTGGAAAACCTAGGAATGTCATTGCATGGGCCTTTGACAGCTGTCTGCAGGGAAAAGTCGTTGAATTGTATGGGGAAAACTGTTTATTGTTAACGTGGGCAGCATTAATGCACAGTAGTAGTAGCAAATTCGGAGTTGTGAAACCCCGCTTTTTAAAGCCCAACCTGGTGGGTTTTATTGGCTTTGGGATTTTTTGGGATTAACTTCAAGGTTTTTCGTTAAGGCCGTAAATCACGAGTTTTAGGCTTTTCGTGGATTTTAAGTTATTAGCATGAGCACTGTTAGATAATGCTCATATCATATGAGTATAAAAATAATGGCAAATTCGTTGGTTTAGAAGTTTTGAAAACTTAACTGCAGCAAAATATTTCATTATTAGTGTACAAAAGATGCTAAAATTGTATTACATCTGTGGTAATTTTAGGTGCGTTTACCCAATAAAACCCACCGATTTTTTGGGTGTGTTTCTGGATGTTTGAACCCTGAGCATATTTGTCATTTTTAATGGCATGTATTACAATATCACACTGTTATACTGCCATGATGTTATATTTCTCTACTGTTAGTATGCATGATATGAGTTACCACAACATGGGAGGGGCGGGGCACAGCTGTGACGTGGGCGGAATTTTGCAACTTATTTTATGAATGTTCATTTCACTTTATACCTGTCCACAGGCCTTCTACTCCTTTTTTTTACTTTAGTTGTGTTTTTGTAGTGGTCTATGTGTCTGCATTCAAAATGCCAGAAAAGATTTTGATATTTTCATTTTTCAGAGAAAAACAGGTTAGCATGCAAAGACAATTCCGATTCTTTCAGGATTCTTTTTGAATAGGTTGAATTTACGAAATTCAAGTGTATGTTCTATTATAACTTTTAAATTTTTAAACTTTTAAACTTTTAAATTAAGAACATGACTGTTTCAGATTGTAAAAACCAGTGTTTGAGTTGTGAAAAATTAGCTGGGGGTTGAACTTTTTGATGGTTACAACCCGACCAAATTGGTGATATAAATCCTATGTATATAGTATATAGCTGACCCCCGGAACATAATTTGACAGTGTATTAAGGGGGTTGAGAAAACGGGGGGTTAACCCCTCAACCCCCCCCCGGGCAATTCAAACACTGGTAGAAACTGTTAGCTTTCAGCTTTCCATTATCTTTTATATTATGCATTCTGTTGCCATTTGCTTTTTTACTCTTTTTTTTATCAGGCTTTTGTTGTGTAGTTTTAATTGGTGCTGTTCTCTTTATATTGCAAACGTTTATTGCTGTATGGAGTAGAGATTTTATATTCTTTCCTTTTTTTAGTTTACGATAACTTTGTTTATATAGCCTTTTCTGTTTCTTTGTTTCTGCACACCAACAGTAGTACTGAATAGCATCAACTGATGCCAGTTTTGAAACTAAAATATTGAGTTAGTTAGCCAAAATGTTGCATGATTTCAATAATTCAAATTCATAGCAGCATTTGTTGCTCTGATACTGGACACACAGTTTTGTTTTAGTTGTTGCGGGCGTTGAGCCTTGTTTAACTTTTTTGATGTAGCCGTGCCTTTATCTTACGTAGCTGAATATTTCTAAGGCGCCCGAAAACCGAGACAGCCGCAGGCATTTCTCATTTTATTCTTGAGTATTCCCGTTGCTTTTGAATTGCTTATTATTTTTGTTAATAATAATAATGACCTCGTGACGTCACCTGTCAGCAGACTGTATTGTCTGTGACGTCACCAACAGCAACGCTTGCAGTAGGCTTTGTTATAGCTATATTATCGGCTGTTGGCATTAGGAAGGAAAGAATTTTAGTTGGTTATTTTGGCTAACAAATTCACAAAATGCATTTAAATTACTACTGCGTAAAAAGTCACTTAACAGCGATATCCATTCTCATGAGCGCTTTCTAGTTTTCTTACGGTTGTCTTCTTTGTGATATACACTGTGGACCACCATAAAGGTGTCACTGCTGTTTGTTGTTTGTTTTAGTGGTGCTTTTAAGTTTGATTCCGTTGAAATGGTTTTATGCTGTCTGTCATGCAGATGTGCATGATACAGCAGTTCTTGTACCTTTGTTATCGTCTGTCCAACGCAATGCTATGACAGTCTAAAATCACCCGAGTGTCTGTGCGTGCGTGCGTGCGTGCGTGCGTCCAACCGTTCTTAGGCTATTTTCCTTCCACCTTCCCTTTCCCTTCCCCTTAACCTTCTCCATCCCCTTTTCCTTCCCCTTCCGCTTTC
>Ga0056128_1011339_pt1 | contig 11019 bp, 6 predicted proteins | sample WorMetLIZISLAND2_FD_71113 | JGI IMG/M metagenome (GOLD analysis project Ga0056128, IMG submission 71113) | Marine gutless worms symbiont microbial communities from Max Planck institute for Marine Microbiology, Germany - Olavius geniculatus... ... | reverse complement strand
AGTTCATACAGTTCATATTTAGCTGAATAGTTCGTATTTTCACACAGAACATAATAGGCCCACCGACAGCGACACGCATCGACAGCAGCAACTATGACAAATCCTTTTTTACTAAATATTTCTTGTACCTTTTGAGCAACAACTCACTTGGAAGTCTAAAGTCAAAGTAACTTAAACATGCATTAATTATTTGACACTGCTAAATGTACAGTTGGTTTTGGCATGCATAAACTTTACCTCCACACTTTGGATTTCGGTATACTCCACTAAAATTAAATACGGTTAATCTTAACCTTAAAAACAAGATACACTCACTCTCACATTATATACAAATATAACAGGCTAAATACTGCCGCCTATGGAACTGTGATAGTCACAGCATAGTCCTAAGAAACATAGTCCGTTTAGGCTTTAGGCTTACACATTCCTTGCAAAGCCCATTCCTTGCAAATTCACAGATTCAAATTGTGAGCCATTTCCTTGAATTTTCCTTTCCTTGCAATTCTAACGCCCTTTCCTCGCAAATTTCATTCCTTGCAAATTCAGCGCCCCCATACTTACTTACCTTTTCACTCCAACATTTTGCATATCTACGTCTACAGACAGCAGAGAAATTTGAACAGGGTAGGCCCCTATGTAGGCTATCTTTTTGTCTACTAGCGGTATAAAATTATGCTATTGTAAATGTCAAAGATTTATAGCCAGTTCATACTAACAACTCAGCTTTTGCAGTTAGTGCGACTTTTGAGTAGCTTCTTTGTTTTTCTTTATAAGCCTAAAACTAATCGAATTCGTTGCTTATTTCTCTTTGTCCATCTGCTATTTTTTGTACTTTTCATCCGGAACATGTTCTCTCAATTAAACGAAGCTAACTGAATTCAGTTACCCATTGCCGGTGCGGATGCGGGGCCGATGTAGTGCATTGTCGCCGTGCTTCAGAGGATTCGCGTCTTCAAGACTCCCAACAGTTGCTTGTTGATGTTGTGGCCCGCCTGACAGCGACTTGCTCACCGCCGGAAGTCGGCGACGTCGCTCAGTAGAACCGGCAATAGTTGCTCGTCGACGTGGTGGAACACCGACATGACGATGCACCAGTGTGGCAGCTGGATGCGCGTAGAACTGATCCACGACGGACTCTGGAAAGCTGCCGGCCCGGTGTTTGCGAGGCTGTAGGAACGCGGCGGACTTTCCCGCAGGACGCGTACGATACAATGGACGGTGATGATCCGGCAGCAGTCGACGCTTGTCGTGTGCTCTTTGTGGACGCTGATGCTCTGCCGCTGACGCTCCGACCGGCTTCGACGTTTTGCGACCTCTGGCCTGATGGTCGTCGTATTTCTGCCGACGCGAACGCAAACTGATCAGATTGTGTGGCGGTAACATTCGTCCGCGTTTTCTTCGTTGAACGAACTTCCTTCTATGGATTTTCCCGACGTGTCCGGGTTTCGGTTTCGATTCGTCGTTGATCAGTTCGGCCGCAGATCGGCGGTGGGTTGTGGTGAAATGGGGAGCTGGTGCGACCGCCTGCTGTACGGCGGCGGGCGCTTGTTTACTCGCTATGGCCGCCGGTGTGTCTCCATCGCGCCGAATTCTCTTTCGGCGTACGAGCGGCCTATCGGGCACCGAGTTGCGATGATGATGAACTGACGCTGTCAGCATCGGATGGACGGAGCCGCGGCGTTTATGGTTGCCAGGGTAACCGTTACTATGACGAGCGGACGCCGCCGAGTGCTGAAGTACCCGATGATTTTGGGGGTTAGCCCACTTAACGCGTTGTAACAGTTCAACTGGTGCTCCGTCCACATCCGTCGAGTGCGTCTCGTCGACGTCTGCAGTGGCCAGTTCGCCCGACGTCATCTGCACAATAAGATACATGAAAGCACTGCAACCACAGTTAAAACGTTACACAAATGCAGACAGACTACAGCGATCAGTCACGTCACCAGTGGCGTCATTTCAGTAAATCGTTGAGGGGGGGGGGTCTCAGTAATCACTGGAGGCCCTTGGGGGTCTCAGTCTACGTAACGTATTGTTCTTGCAGCAGTAATGCTGTTTCAAAGGTACGATTTGCATGAAAAAACATTAAAATCATATTTTTTGGGGGGAGGTGGTATTCGTAAACCCCTCCAGCCCCCTTCTTAAATGACGCCCCTGTCGGTCACTGGGAGTTAATCCATAAAAACAACAGAATCACAAATATTGAAATAAATTAGACACAATAATTTCGCGTCTACGGTATGAATATAATCTGATCCATAGCGAGCTGCAGCCTTATCAGGTCAAAGTTACGTCGCAAAACCATATGATTGTGGGACACCTATGTAATGCAGTGAGTTTTTCGAAACTTTTATTTGGTGTAGTTTCATTTAATCATAGACAATACGAAAGTTCTCACAGGCAGATCGGGTGTGATCAATTTTGTACGTAGTAGGCCCACAAGTTTCTTCAAACAAACTGTTGAAAGTAGACAAGCCTTGCCTGATGCAACATACAGAGGCATGGGGTAAGCCTATTAGCAAACTATCAATCAATCAGAACACATTTAGCTGCGACTTCGGTGCGAAGGATGTGTACAGAACACTAGCTTAAGCCTCGATTAAGATTGTAAATATGAAAATGATGAGTTTGACGCCTTATGCTTATGCCCACATTCAAGTGCATGCCTCACTCCGACACATTCATTCTTGCTTTTAGAGCTCCTTCCTCCCACGAGTGTTAATTTTTGGTGAAATCGCACGAACGAAAAAGTGACAAAACATCAACAAAGAGTGACATTGATTCTGGTGAAGGGTGATCACAGAAATCGACATCAACGGCTGGCTGTAACTTCTAACGATAAAAGTGTTAAGACTGTATAATTATCATTCATAACAGAATAATAAACCTTGACTTACCGAGACCCAGTCGGGCACAGCGAGCAGCATCAACAACGTCGCCAAGCGTACGGACGCCATCTTCCGTGGGTTGTCTCGCTCACTGTGGAGCTGCACACGTACAGAGGCGATTGGTCGCCAACTCGTCGCAGAAAGCATCATACACCCAGTTGCTGCTGCTGCTGCAGGATGCTGCGGCTATTGATCGCGGTGCGGATGCGGCACAACTGGCGTAGGCTTTCAGCAGCACCGAAAGCTGGGACGAACAGCATACACGACGAGACCACGAACACACTGCGCCTAATTGCTGTCATCAGCATCAGCATCAGCATCATTATCGTGATTATTTGATCACTGTAATTCCGACGAAATAAAAATAAATCTATAGAGAAATTTATCAGTAGCTGCGATCTGCAGCCAGTGCAGTCAGCAATTAGCAAATTGGCATATTAATCGGCCCTAGTCCTACTAATACGGGCATACGATCACATGGTGCTCTAGTATTAAGACAGCCACGCAAGAAAAATTTACCAAAACCTCCTTTTGGGGGTTTAAGGTCGTTAAAGATCATCGACGTTTGACGTTCATACCCGTAAAAGCTTGCCCTTATCTGCAACTCGTTTTCACGCTAGACAAACCAATAGAGTGAAAATACTGTCTTTCTAAGGGGCGCCCCTCTTTCACGCTCTGGTTTGAGAGGAACCCTTTTACCCAGCGGCATAAAATTTTGTCACGAAATACTAAAGAACCTATAAGCTATCATTCGGTGAAAACCCCAAGTCTCTATCTCACCTGGGCTTTGATCTGTATCGGGACGTGCATCAAAACAAACAGACAGACAGAATATTATTACAATAGCTAATAGGCGCTCTCAGCAACTATCTAGGCATACACCATTACCAGATAACACGAGTAATTTGAGCAAAGCTCACGTGACCCGATTGCAGCGGTTCTGCCACTTTGGCAATAGGGTAGGCCTACAGCAATAAGACATTAATGCATCTTAAAACAGTACTTAAATTTGAGGCCTCCGTACGGAAGACTCCTTGAATTTAAAAGATCGAAACTTAGATTCTTAAAAATGTACGTTCTCTGCTAAAAAATGACGAAAATTGTTCGGTGCATCTTCAGCCATTTCAGCGCAATTCACTCTTAAAATGTGTGTCGCAGCCGGAAATCGCAAAAAAATCACTAAAACCCCCTCCTTTGGGGGTTCAAAGCCATTCAAGGTCATCGACGTTAACACCAATAAAAAGCTTGCCACTATTGCTTGTTATGATAAGCAGCATGTCTGTGCCTATCCGCAACCGTTTTCACGCTACACGAGATAATTGCGGTGAAATAACCACTTTTTAGGGGGGGGCGTAGCTGTCTTTGACGCCCGCCTGTGCCGGTTTCCCTGAACCTAAGAAATCGGGACTTTAACTGCTAAAATTTACGTTTAAAGCTGAAAATTTCGTATGCAGGTTGTCTTGGTCTATCGCCAGCCATTTCGTCGCAATTCAGTGTTAAAACGTGCGCTGCATTCAAAAATTGCGAAAAATTTACTCAAATCTTTTTTGGGGTTCCAGGTCGTTCGACGTCATCGATGTTGATAAAGCTAAAAAGCCTGTCACCAGTGCTTTGTTATGATAAGCGCATGTCTGTACCTATCTGCAACCGTTTTCACACTGTACGAGCCAATAACGGCAAAATAACGTCTTTTTTAGACGGGGGTACCCCTCTTTGACGCCTTCGTTCGAGGGGAACCCCCACACCCACGGGCACGAAATTTTGTCGCGATAAACTAGAGTCCTTGTGCATTCGGCCGGTGTGCATGATATGACTGTGCGAGTGCGACAGTGATTGCCAGTGAGACTTGAATTGACAAGATTGGTCGATCCGTAGTTTACGTCATTGATAGTGCTTATGACGTCATTAGCGGTTTTTCAATTTCCATACGTCATCCATTGACAGTAGTAGTTCTATGGATACGCCTTTTAACAAGTAGCCTATCGCCAGTGGCTCACACACTGCAGCTGCTAACGTAACGTAGAACCCAAGTCTCTAGAAAGTTAGAAAGAGTTACTTTCTTGCATTATTCCTAGTTTCAGGTAAATTTTCCGTTACTTCCGCTGCATTCTCAGACTCTGTGCTATCTCACTATATACAAAGAAGTTGGTAACCTAATCTTGCAGTTTAGCGTATTCATTAATACGTAGGTGATTGACATGACGATGAACTCTTCGCGTGTGTGAAGTCAGTTCGACGGACACGGCCTGGGTGGTTGTTACTACGTAAATCGAGACACCTCGATCATTCGCCAGTCGAATATGTCAAGACCCCTGCTTGCCGGACCGCAGGTGCTGCTACATGCGAACCTGGCTGCAGTGCACTGCGGTAGAGCACCTACTTAGCGTGCCAGCTATCGCCTGCCAGTTTGACGTCATGCGCTTTGTGACGTCATTGACAACGCAGTGTCAGCACGGTGTGTTGACTCGAGTTAAAGGTCCGTGCAGGCTGCAGGCTACAGGCTGGCTGTCATTTCGCTGAAAGTCACGAGGTAGGTAGGATGTAGTTGTTAGTTTGCGTATTTGGCGTCTGATACTCGTATGGTCAGTCAGTGAGATTGATTCATTACATGCTTAGTAATCTACATGATAATGAGTCTGTGTATCGCAGTGTTTTTCAACCCTTTTGCTACAGCGGAACCCTACATAGGCTAAGTGAGATGATCACCCACGGAACTCCATGGCATGCAATAATCCGTGAGTCCAATGGCGTAGGCAGAGTGGAATTTTCAGGGTGTCTGCGTGGGCACCGATGTCTACAGAGGAGTCGAGAGGCAGAAAACCTGTTCTGACGTAATTTCGCACGCTAGGCTATTTTTAATTTTTTTTCCTGACGAGCCGCGAAAGCCTTGGCAGATGCTCGCGGGACCCTTGGGTTCCGCGGAACCCAGGTTGAAAATCACTGGTGTATCGACTAGAAGTACAAGTAATCTAAGCTAATGTTCTCCAGACGCGCGAAAGCCTATAGCAGTTCCGGTTCAGTAGTTTAGCTGAAAATTGGGGTGTTACGCTAAGTTAATATACAAATACCAAAATCTCTATCTGGATCGCATAACGACAGTTCCGTGGCGCCACCTTGTGAATGATATAAACTTGTGTCGCAGCCCGAAATCGCCAAAAATCTATAAAACCCCTTATTTTGGCGTTTAGGGTCATTCAAGGTCATTGAATTCGGCGCCAATCGAGAGCCAGTGTACGACTTCCTATTAGTGATTAATAGTAACATAGGCCCTATCTCGCTCCGTTACTGAGATACAGCGACTTATTGGCCAAAAATCGTAAATTTTGCCCACCACCTCTCATTTAGCGCACTCGTTCGGGGTGACCCCCCTTCGAATTTATGAATAAGCTTTACGGTTCCTGAAACTAGAGTCTTCCAGGCAGCCGACGGTGAAGATTTAGTGATTCTAGCTTGCACCGTTTTTGACTGATCCACCGGTGTGACAGACAGACAGACGGACAGAATTGCGATGGCTAAGACGTGCTGAAAGCAGTAGCTGCTTTCGCGCGTAAAAACGGTGCTGCTTTGACATTTGACAAGCATTATTTCGACGTCGATCTATAGGCCTACTGTCGGTTGGGAGGTAATACAAATTGGCGAGCTTGTGTATGGTTTCATGCTTATGAACATGACTATACGGGACTATACAAAACTTGTACATGTTGATTGTTGACTAGATTTTTGCCTCGCTCTCGGATACAACTGTGTGAAAACTAATAAAGATACTCCCATACCGGTAGCGACGAAAAATGTTCGCCAGGGACTCTCACGTCGAGATAGAGTACTTGACTATAAATAACACCACGCAGTTTATGGGAGACTCAGGGCGTGTATAGATTTGTCGCTGTCGCTTAGTTTTCTTCAATGTAAAAATGTCACAAGTTTAAATTGTGTTCGAAGCTGTGCCATATGTGGTAAAATCGTTGCCAGCTTTTAACAGGTCAAGTACGAACATATAAAACGAGGTGTGATGGGCTGTATATAATGTGTTTGTGTCAAATTTTCTGGGGTAGCCTAAGTGTTTGCCAGGAATTTTGGAAGTCGGATGACGTACGTCAGACTGATTTAGGCCTATCACAAGTATAAAAAGGGTGTTTTTTCTGTGACACAGTGTATAGCACTTGAGTGACAAATAATATCTGCAGTGTGTTGATTTGAGTGTATGAAGAGATACGAAGATTCAGGAAAGATGTTCAGAAAAAGGTACGACTCGCTGGCGAGCTCGGGGAGCGCCAGCAGCGACCACGATGTTAACGATATCTGGGCGGACTTCGCCTCCAACGGAAGAGATCTGGACGATCGTGCGCAGTTTCTGCCTTACGCCGCAGACCAGCAGCAGTCCAGCCTGGACTTCGTCGGCGATCCGTTCACCGGTTAGTCTGAGAGCACTTGATTGGATTGCAGCATGGCGTAAATGAACTAACTCTCAGGTAGAACTTGTGGCAAAGCGGTGCCGGGTTGACTGGTCAGTCACTAGTCTGAAAGAGCACAAGTCCAAAATTGATTATAGGTCTAACTTTAAACTCGGTCCGTCATAGCCAGGGGCCGCCATAGCCAAGGGTTACAGTAGCCAGGACCCACTGAAGTCAAAGATGCAATTTATCCAATTTTTCTAACTTTATCACTAATTTTAACCCTATCCCTTATTGAATCCCAACACTCGCGTTGTTTGTCTAGTGTCCCTTCAGACTAGTGATTTGTTCTCAGCGCCCAAGTGTCAAGAGGGCCTATAATTAAAAAAAATTAATTTAGAATTGCACTTTTTGCACATTTCTGCAATCTAGGCTTGTCGAGAGGGTGGGGTAGGGAGTTAGCTACCCCGGGCCCCGCGACGTTCGGGGGCCCAGCCGTCGGCCAGAAATATAAAGTACGCCAGAATGTACCATTTTGAAAAGAAAAAAATCAAAAAAATTTTTCCCAGATGGGCTCCGTGAAAATGTTTGGGGCCCTGCGAGAATGTTTCCCCCGGCCCCACTGTGGCTCTCGACGGGCCTGCTGCAATACCCATTGAATATGGTATTGATGTTATCTGCAGCGTAGGATTTTAGCTTTGTAAATATTGATTTTTTATGCGCGACAGCATGTAATGCTTTGCTAAATGCTAGTTTATCGTGACAAAATTTCGTGTCCCTGGGTGAGGGGGTTCCTCTCGAAGGGGGGCATGAAATAAAGGTACCCCTTTAAAATGCGCTTATTTTACCGCTATTGACTCGTATAGCGTGTAAACGGTTACAGATAGGCATAGACATGGCACTGGTGACGAGCTTCATAAGGGTGTCAATAGTGATGACCTTGAACGATCTTGAACACCCAAAATAAGCTGTTTAGTGAATTTTTCGTGATTTCGAGTCGTGTCACACAGTTTAAGACTGAATAACGACGAAATGGCTGGAGATAGACCATGACAACCAGCATACGAAATTTTCAACATTAAACATAGATTTTAGCGCTGCAAGTCGTGGCCTCCTAGGTTCAAGGAGGGCGGCGCACGCGGGCGTCAAAGAAGGGTACCCCCTCTAAAAAGTGGTTATTTTACTGATATTGATTCGTGTAGCGTAAAAACGCTTGCAGATAGGCGCAGACATGCTGCTTAACAAGCACTAGTGACAAGCTTTTTAATGGTGTCAGTATCGATGACCTTGAATGACCTTGAATTCTCAAAATAAGAGTGTTTTAGAGTTTTTTTGCGTTTTTGCTGTGAGGCACACATCAAGAGTGTATTGCGTAGAAATGCTCTAGATAGATTAAGACAACCTGCGAACAGAAACTGCTAAGGCTGTCGCGCATCTCATGAGCTTTGCTCAGATTACTTGTATAAATACGGAATGCCGATTTGTGGTTTATCTTTGTTTGTAGAACAACTCCACTGGAAAAAAATGGTTTTTGGCCATGCGTTGCTGTTTCCCTGCCTGATTCTTGTGCATGCCCGCTTTTTCTTCACCGTAACTTAACCAAATTCTAATGTATTTTGATAAATTTCAGTCCAGAACATGAACTGGTAACTGTTTACTATTGCATAATTTGCCAAATCGTCGCCGTTCTTGTGCGACCTGCGATTGTGCTAATAGGCCACTCGTGGGTCTTGTCCGTCCGTCTGTCCGTTTGTCTGTGTCTCTGTTCCGCACGGGTTGCAAACTCGGAAAAAAATCAGTGTAAACGTTCAGCGTTCCCATAGCGGAAGTTATAAGCGGTGTACCAGTTTTCAGCTACAAAGGTCAAAGATCTATGCCAGGGGACGTCATACATGCTCATACATGCATTAGGGCCAATGTCGTGCGCTTATGATCTAAGCGTCGCTAGGTAATGTAAAATTGAACATTTTCAGTTGAAATTTAACATAAGTAAATTTAATTGTTGTATGTGCAATTACTTATGCATAGCTAGGCGGACGGTCGCATGTGATGTCGGCACTGGGGCGACATTTTCGCAGTTTCGCAGCTGTTATTAGCCTACTCTGATGTGCGATAAAAAATCCGATGCTGCGACATTACATGTACCTGGTCTGTTTGTCCATCAGTCGTTGCTATGCACCTTGCCTGCTAAAGCCACTGTACGTTTGGGGGCCCTGACGTCGCTCAGAAATATAAAGTACATCAGAATGCACCATTTTGAAAAGAAAAAAATCAATAGTTTTCTCCCCAAAGGGGCCCCATGAAAATGTTAGGGGGCCCGGCGAGAAAGTTTCCCCGGGCCCCGCTGTGGCTCTCGACGGGCCTGCGTCTTATTATGCTTCAGGGAAAGTAAAGTTGTATGTGTAAAAGCGCGCTGACGTCAGTGGTCGTGCGCTGCTGTGTTTTGACGTGCAGGTTACAACACGCTGACTGCGCCTCGGCCGATCACGGGTCGGCGTGAGGATGTCGATTTTTGGAGCCACGGTTCCAGACACGATGATGATCAGTATCAGTGTACCGTCATGATGGCAGTCCGCGCTCTCCACGCTGCTCGAACTGCCGCCGATCAGTTCAACCTCTGGGTATGAACACCATTCTGCTCTAATCAGCTAGGTATTTTCATCAAATTGCAACCTTTAGTGACTAGTTTAGTTTGTTGACGTTTCAGCAGCAGCTGTTGTCGTCTTCGAATAAATTTATGTAGCTACTTTGCAAACTGAACTCGCTTACATTTTTTTTGTTTTATTTTTTAAAGTTTTAATTGGTTATCATTATTATTTTATTTTTTCTTCTTTAAAGTTTTTTGGATCTCAGGCTTTCACCTGTCCCATTTCCACGACCTGTTTCTGGATTTTTTTATGTTTTGCACAACTGTAGGCCTACTTCTGTTTCAGTTCCGTTTAGTTTGTGCTAACAAGTTGACAGCTTGTCTGTCAGTTTTCAAGTGCAAATTTTTATCGTATCATATCGTATTAGGTTTTTCAAAAACAATTCTGCTCTAGTGTGCGTCGGTGATTCAGCACGACTTAATATACACGGTGTTTCATAAAAAGCGACCCCTTTTTCTTTCTTTCATAATTCACTCAAATGATGATCAATTTACATGAAATTTTCACCAGTTGTAGCCAAAAAAATACTAGTTCAAAACATTTTAACAAAATATGGCAGTTGATTAAATATTCTTTGCTAAGCGTGACGTAACTCTGACGTCATAATATGTCACGGGTACAAGCCTGCTAGTCTCAACTGGTGCTGTCAGTTGCTACCCTGCTCCTATGGTGAAAAATCCGGTCCGTTGATGACAAATTTTTGAAGTTTTACAGTTGCAGCCACAAAAAAAACTTACAAAGCAATCGCATTTACGTGTCTGTGGGGATAGCTGGACTTTCACATGTTTGAGCAAGACAGTGCACTAGCACACCGAGTTTGCAAAATGGTTGCATTGTTGGATCGCAATACGCCTGATTTCGTGTACACATGTTGCTCAGTGCTGACACGATAAACATTTTTCATTAGCGAACCTGATTAAGTTCACCATCAAAGCAGGGTAACAACTGACAGCACTAGTTGAGACAAGCAAGCTTGTACTCACGATACATTATGACGTCAATCAATCAATCAAATAATAAAAAAAATAACCACTTACAAAAGTGACCAGTGGTGTACAACACACCTAAAAACTAAAATAAAACCTAAGGATAATG
>Ga0056128_1011335_pt1 | contig 11024 bp, 6 predicted proteins | sample WorMetLIZISLAND2_FD_71113 | JGI IMG/M metagenome (GOLD analysis project Ga0056128, IMG submission 71113) | Marine gutless worms symbiont microbial communities from Max Planck institute for Marine Microbiology, Germany - Olavius geniculatus... ... | reverse complement strand
ATTGTAATAAAACAGCAAATATAAATGTACAAAACATCAGTTTATACACTTGTTAACGGCGACATGCAATGACTGACACATCGAAAACAGAAAAAATCATAAAAAGGGAATATTATTCAACATCACATTGACAGTTAGACAATGTGATGGTGAGTGATATCACCTTTACATTTACAAACTTGTGATCCCCAAATCGTTGAAGCCCCATATCTCCATATCCATGCAAGATAGACGCATGGTCATCATTGACCACCAATAGGAAAGTGCTCTCGTCGAGTCCGATGGTCACATTCCGATGACGTCACATGACCCCTAAAGATCAAAATCGTGACCCCAAAATATTTAAGGTTCAGTGTCTTCATGGCCGTGGAAATTGACCATCAACATAAAAACTTTGTTTTTGTAATAAAACAGCAAATATAAATGTACAAAAAATGTGATAAAAACGTGATAAAAAGGTGATTAGGCCTAGAATTAGCATGCTGAAAATGTCAATTACTTAGAATAAAAATTAATACAAGTTTGTAATTAAAATTGGTATTTGCTGCTTTGTAATTAATTAAAATTATAATTACACAGAGAGAACTCTTGTTGGTACCGGTAACTGTAACTTACTATCCCATTTTGTCATCTGCGTGCTATGGTGGCGACAACAAACAAATTACACATCTAATTACAATGCAACTGTAATTACCAAAATTTACAAATTGAATTACCACTGGAATTAGAAAGTTTCTTTCGCTAATTAACTAATATCAAAATTAGCACAAAATCTGATGAGTTACAATAATAGTTTAATTAATTGCCCAGCTCTGGGCTCTTACCGTTAACCGGCAAAACAATGCTATGCTGTTTATGGAGTGATCGCTCTGCTTTGCCGCAAACTAAAAGCTTAGGTCTTCAAGACAACAAAATCAGACAACCCTGTTTGAAGAACTACAAGAGCTTCTAATCTATTGCTTTCTGCTGAAGCTCTGTGGCATTTGCTGCAACCAGATGACTAGCCCTATAACTGGTCGTCGTTCACGACGACGTTCAGGCTGCATGTTATATCATCAGTCCAGTGGAAGTGACGTCTATCCACTCTTGGGTCAGCAAATTACGTGGATGCCAGTTCTCAGCACATCAAAGGAGCCAGATCGGGACAGTATTGTAACTGGCGACAGTGAGGTCTGGAGGAGACGAAGCAACACCCATTACGGCAATTTTATGCAATTCCATGAATCACCATGGTAGACACAGTCTGCTTATGATATGCCACATAGACAAATAGACCAACTAATAAGTCCCGTGATCACAAATCTAACACAGGATAGGCTTATGATGCTGATACACCGAGAGCAGCATTTACTATTGATCACTGCAATGACTCTAGTTGGGGCAGCAACTGCCCCTATAGGTGAGTCGCTGCTTAAGCATCACAGCATCAGTCTTCACAATACCAAGACAGTCAACAAAAAATCAGGCTATCTATCAGCAGCAGCAGCAGTGGTGGCAGTAGAACCACTGGCAGCAAAGTTTGTCTGCAGCGGCAGAATAAGTCTCGAGGCATCACGCGAGAGTTCGGCGTGTCGCAGGCAGTTAGCGGCATGTGTCATCTGTAGCGCGGCGTCAGGGTGTGCCGTAGCCGCCAGCATCGTACACTCACGGTCCAGCAGCTTCGCCGTTGCCTCCAACACCTCACAGAAACCCACCGCCAGCGCCGCACTGCGCAGCCGGTTCAACTCCTGCAACGACAACATAACGCTTGTTATTATTGAAGAAGAAGAAGAAGAATTATTAGCTTACCATATCACGTTGTGTGGCTTGGTAGTCTAAAGGTAACGAGTCAGAGTGGTGACCGAAATGTCCCCGGATCGACTCGGGCCCAGAACGCTGCCAAGTAACAACCTTGGGTAAGCTGTTCACACACATGTGCCTCTGTTCACCAAGCAGTATGATTTAGTACCGGCCAAAGGGCGGTGATGCTCCACGGCTGGGAAGGTAACCGTACGTCTGGCGTCGCACGGGCCATGCGTCATGGGCCTAGTGGTCTATCCAGGGCACAGGCCAACTAGGCCATGGCCTAGGGCCCCGCGCTTTTTAGGGGCCCCGTGCTAAGCAAAAAAACACTGAAGAAATGTTTAAAACACACACACACACAAACGTGGTAAGAATAACAAAACGTTTAAAAAACTTTTTTTTACGTCTATGATTATTTTTGCTTTGACTTGATACAAATCTGTCTGTTAGACAGTCACTTTGGTTGTATATTTGCATGATGCATGGTTTATTCTATCACTGTATGCCTAATTTGAAGTGTATGTGTATTGGCTTCTGAAAATGTTTAGGCCTAACTAGTCAACTAACATGTGCATCATTATTTCTGACTTGACTTAATGTATCTGTAGCCGCCTAGTTATGTCTTGACATTGCCTCACTGGTAGGCCTTGTTCCGTCAGTGCGCCTATGAAGTGTTCCTATGCTTACTTCTGGTTGGGCTCCACTGTTGTCTGTTATGGACTCATATAAATACAATCTGTTTACATGCAGACAGTTTTTTTAAATTGTTGCAACACCCTTTCCTCATTGTGGCTTTGAGGCTCGATTTTAAAAATTTTCTATTAAAATGCCCTGCTCCCATGCGTCAATTTTTAGAACTTTTTGGTCAATTAATTTGCAGAAAAATGGTGCCACCAGATGTAAGATTTTAAGGCTAAAATGCACCAAATTCGATTTCCACTGGGGCTCCGCCCCAGACCCCACTGGGAGAGCTCACAGCACTCCCGCAGATCCCATAGCTGGCTTTAAGAGGGTCCTACTTCTAAAGGAAAGGAGGGAAAAGGGAGGGGAGGGAGGACAGGGCAAGGAAAGCAAGGGAAAGGGGGAAGAATAGATGGAGGGGAAAGAGGAAAGAAAAGAAGAGGAAAAGGGACAGGAACGAGATTGGCCTAGGGTCCTGCAAAGCCTTAATCCGGCCCTCGGTCCATCCACCTAAAGGCTCAATGGGCACGTAAAGGGAGATAAGCACCCCGCCAGCCCACCTACGCCCCAGAGTGGCATGGCACGCTTTACCTTTTACTTTATATCACGTTGGTGTCTGCTGCAATGAATCACAAGTTCGGCTGGTGGAAAAAGCTTGGCAAAAATTCATCAATGCATGCCACAGACATTGCAGAAACATCACCATAGATGGACGAACAGATGGACAGATATACAACGTACGACATAGACATTATGCTATTGCGTGAAACATACATAGACAAAATGACTGTCATGTAAACACAAATCAAGTCACAATACACAGATCATGGACCAACTCAAACTACAGACATCTACATTTACACTTTACATATTATCAACAAATAACAATACCCCAATTTGTCTTTGACTCAGTGACAACATTTCATTCAATGAATTCACATATCCTGGACGACATAACTACAATCCTCTGCAACATTCAAACTGCCAAACGTTGCCTAAACTTTACTTCTTCAACAATGACAGCCGCAAAAATATACAGATAATCAGCACAAGTTAACTTACTTTGTAGAAAGGCTGCTGTTTATCAGGCAGGCGCCGGGCATTGCGTAGTATCTTCTGTATGTCCGCCTAACCACAACATACGCACACTCTGTGTATGTGTAACACCACGGGCTGCAATATCAGCAGCAAAATTAGTCAAGAAGTTTACTGTATAGTGTTAAAATACAAATCTTAACTGATGCACTTTAAAAGCAGTCTTAGAAAGTGTCTTTAGTCACAGTAAAAGTATGTAGTATATACATCTTTATTCACCATGAGACGTAACAAACAAATACAAAATAAAAGAAAAACTTAACTAATTACAATTCATATAGTTCATATATAGCTGAATAGTTCGTACTTTCACACAGAACATAACAGGCCCACCGACAGCGACATGCATTGACAACTATGACAAATCCTTTTTTACTAAGTATTTCTTGTACCTTTTAAGCAACAACTCACTTGGAAGTCCAAAGTCAAAGTAACTTAGTAGCTCCGACAAAATAATTTTAACAGAAAAAAATGTTGCAAGATTCTCAAACACTGCACATAAAATGAACTAAAACAAATAAATGAACAACATCTCTACAAAGCATTTTTCACCAGATACAATTATGCCTACATGTTAATGCTGCAAATGACTAATTTGAGAGCAACTATGTGACACAAAAATACACATAAAAATAACAGATCATCACATTTAAGTGTAATTTCATAAGTAAATCTGAAAATAAATTTAATTAATGCACTGCCTATAACAAACACTAAGTGATGTGTTTTGTTCTACGTGTGAAAGATGGTGATATATAAATATGTTTTGAGTCAATGACTGACTGAATCACATCAAGTCAAAATCACATCCCCTGTTCTTGGCAAAACTCAGTTCACAATAGCAAAAAAATCCCCCAAAACTGAAACAAGTCAAATTCCTGCCAACGGTAGCGACAATCTCCAATTACCTGAAGGCCAGCATTTTTAGTCCAGACAACACAGTTCTGTGCGTAGCTGCGTTTATCGAGTGGAGCAACGGGAAACGGTGATTGGCCGCCCTGAGCATCCTCGCCATATGGTGGCATGGAAAATTCAGCAGCTGGAGCCAACATGTTGAGATTACCGAGCCACGGCAGGGCCTCAGCACCTAAAAGTGCACGACAGAACTGTAACCGATTAGAATAACATCGGTATCAAGTTAGCACTAATAATCAAATGTATATAGCTTCTTAAAGCGTACGAAAATTATTTGGCAATATTTCAGAGATGGTATGGTTGTATCACGGAGTGTATCATAATATACGTAATGCATGTGTGACTGACACTTATACATAAAAGCAACTAACTCGCTTAAACTTATTGTTCGTGCTTTCACACACCATATACTGGCATCAGAAAAAAACACGTTCAATTCTATTCACAATTCAGCACTGCTGGCAGAACAACTAACTTAACAGTGTACACCATAAAGAAGGAAAAATGCAAAGACGCCTTTAACCACAATCCACAAATTGTACAGTATTCAGCAGTCTGGCAATAAATAATAAGAAAAACCATGATTCCAGTTGCAGCAGTCCCCAAGGTTTCTCCCTTGGGACCCAGCCTTAACTGGATCAACTGCAGATAAATACACCAGCAAAACAAAACTATAAAATAACTAGAAAGCAGTCAGAGCCCGCACACCTCTGCCAAGGCAATGTTGTTCGCTAGGTGGCAGCACCATCTTCAGTTTTGCAGCGGTTTCCCTTATGCTCCATTGAAAGCAATGGTAACGAAAATTTCAAAGTGATCCAGAATACAGGACTCCTTCTGGATCACCCCCAAAATTGAATCACTGGTAGTTTGTGCCATTCCCGACATACCCTCAAAATTTCGGAAAGATCCGTCCATAACTTTTTCAGTTATCTTGCAGACACACAGACAAACAGACAAACAAAGTCTGGCAAAAACATAACCTCCTTGGCGGAGGTAATTAGTTGCAGCAGCATTGGATAATCAAACATATTAACTCAATTAACTCAGCAAAGAAAAACAAGTGGTTACCCGGCTGAAAAATGGACAGCATAAGATTTGACTTCTTCTTGCTATCAGCAAATGAATACAACATTCCAAACCAGTCTTGTCTATGCAACACACAGTCACACAATACATATGTACTTCAAGATGCAAACATATGATATCTCATAAACCATATCAAAATCACTGCTAAAAGTAACTTCTAACAACAGTGCCATAACTCAACTGCAGCACATTAGTATCACAGTGTTCATTTGTACTTTTTTGCAGAGCAAATTTAAGATACTGGCAATATTAAATAATTAGGCCTAAACATTAATTAGATAACTAATAACGACACAATCGCAGTTAGATTTGAGGACATAAATCGAGTGAAATACGGCTCAAGCTGTATTTTGAAAACTGAAATCTGGTACATCCCTACAATCACCTGATGCTAACCCATGCTTAGTGAAAAAATGCCACGGTCGTTTAAAAAGAATGTGCATGCACAGATGCAGCGGAAATAACTGCCGTTACAGAGCAGTGGCTTGAGTGAGAAAAATACAAACCCGATCTGAACAAGTGCAACCATCTGTTCCACTTTAAGACTGCCGTGCAGAAGAACAGTAAATGCAGCTGCTGACTTATCGCCAGAGTCCCTCTCATCAAAACTGTCCACCTCCGTCTTAACCTCTACACATGGCAAATAATCAGAGGCAAGTATTGTTAACATGCTGCTGAAAATCAACCCAGACAAACTGGCCAATCTCCCGGCACAAAGAAATGCCAAGATTTCACAGAATCAATCATTTACTTACACTGCAGTGATCCAATGGTAAAGTATAGTGTTGCACGATACCTGAAATTGCAGCCACGATAACGATACTGTCTCAGGTATCAACTATTGCGACACTACTGCAATCCCGGAAGTTCATGTGGAACGTTGGTCCACAAGCCCGTCAAGAGGGGGGAAGTAAAGTTTTCCTGCACCCCACAATGGCAAAGTTGGGTGGCCCAGCTGTCGCTTAGAAATGTATGTTAACTATGTGTTTGACATGCTTTTTTGGTTGTTGTAACGCAGTGCTTGAGTTCATGTTTCGTCAAGAAGTAGGATTATCTTTCTTCAAATCGACATCCTCTTAATCTGACATCCGCTAAAAACCAAATCCGATTAACTTACTTCTTATCCATGTAGATAAACTGAAAACCGATTAGAAAGTTTCTAATCACTAGGGATTAAGAAATTACGCCTATTCTTTTGCATTGGAGCTCTCTAGTATTAATCGGTAATGCTGGGATTAAACGTTGGCGTTAGCTGCCATTTCCGATTATCTTTCTTATTATCTGGTAGATAATCGGAAATGTTGGTTCTTAGAAGAAAGAAAACACCAAATTCTAACTTCAGTTCGTGTTTCCGTATTTATTCTAAGAGAAAGTATCGACCGAAGCGATAATCCTACTTCTCAACGAAACATGAACTTGCGAAGTGTGTCAACAGTAGAGCGATTCAGTTGCAAACTGCGTAGTATCAAAACTGGTATCATCACTATATACTTGGCAGTATCATGGCATCGCGATGTATCGAGACCTCTTCGATACTGGTATCGAAACGTTGGTACTCACAATACTTATCGAGGTATCAAACGTATCGCACAACAGTAGTAAAGCAGGTCACACCCCTTATGGTGTATAGGTGAGATGCTCCATCTGTAAGCCATTAAGCACATAGGTGAATAGATGAGAAAATCTACCACTGCCGACTCAGTGCATAGCATCACCACCCTTTGGTTGATACCAAACTGTACTGCTTAGTGACAGACGCATGGCCGTGAACATACTTGTTAGATAATAGTGAACTGCTCCAGAGTCAAACTCACGACCTCCCAATTGCGAATCTGAAATTATAACCACTGAGCCACCAGCCAGAATCCGTGAGCAAAGTAAACGTAGAATAAAATAAAAAAGCATTAAAACAGAATAAACGTGGTTCCTACTACTCTGCGGAATTCATTTTCCCTGACTTTTCAGGATGAAATGAATCACTTTCCCTAACTAAATTGTTCATGCAAAATACCAACGTCAGTTTTCAATTGCTTGCAATCACACTAGGAACGACAGCGATGGAACAAATGTAAAACTGGACGTGCAAATAATCTACGAGCGAAACGAGCAGAAAAAGTTTTGAACCGGTGTACGCAGTTCAAAATTTTTTCTGCATCTTTGTTAACTTTTGCACCCAGGTACTTTTACATTCCCTGACTTTCCCCGACTTCCCCTGATTGTAGGAACCATGAATGAAGATCTCACTATGACACTAAGACAAAATGTTGGAATAATTAGCCACCTGCAGCTTCATAATTATGTTTTAATTCAAGGAAACAAATTTACAGAATCTAGCTATAATAATTTGCTAAATTAGTTACTTTAGTCAAAAATTAACATTTTTTTCCTGCTAAAATTTATCAAGAATTAATTACATCAGAAAACGTCAATTTGAGCAGCCTTGATTATTTAGCATTACTTTTATGCTGACTTATTCTGACTTATTTCTGTTCCTTTTTTACTGCAATTACATCAATTAAAGACATGTTATTTTACAAACAACCAAGTAAGTCTACTAATGACTGAAGTGCAACGTGGCCAAAAAACAGCATTTTGGAAAATACAAATATTGCAGGCAAAAGAAAATACTGCCTCAGTGCAGTACAACAGTGGAGGTCTGTATAAATAACAGGTGTACATTAGATATTAAGCCTAAAATTTGAAAAAAGTGACAATTTCGGCGATCACAATTGACATTACACAACGTAAAATCTGCCTGAACGAATGACCTATGCCATCAGACTTCACTGCAGAACTTGCGGTGGGAAGTGGCAGAACAAGATGTCGAGATATGTGAGGCGGATTAGCAATGTCCTTTATGTCAATAAACCCACATATATCCAACTCCTTAGTCACCGCCTTCTCTTCATTTTCACTACACAACCAGAACAATACAGTAAACACACAAACAGATATGGACAGTGAGTGAGTGAGTAGGGTTTAATGTCCCACCCGACACAGTATAGGTCATTTCAAAGCCGGCCTTTGCAGGCAAAATTGCACACACACATAATAACGGAACAAAAAGTTTAACCTTTACAGAAAGTTTAACTTTTATAAAACACAACACACAAAAAATGACAGAAACCTATAATTGTAAGAACTGCCAATTATAAGTGCATATGTATCGTTTTATAAATGCTGACCTCTGACCCGCAGCGCCATGCCCACGTCGCGCATGCGCATTGCCAGAGTATGATTCAGCTTATTAAGCAATCATATCACATTGGATAAAAAAGTGATATTTCACTGGTTGTGTTTTCCCCAAGTAGTGCAGAAACAAATGCTGGGTGAGGTGGAAAACTAAACGGTCATTTGATGGCAAGTTGTGTCAGGCATATTCGGACCAAAAATTATCAAAATCTGATAATTGGTTTTAAAGTTACAGTCAAAAATGTTGGGGATGTTTTTTTTGAGACACAGTGTAATTGTCAACATATGCATCACAAAAGCATCACAAACAACTGGTTGAAACATAAATGTTTGAATGCAGTGACTAACTGTTAAAGTCCTTGTGCCATCCCTGTAAGTTAGCTTACCTACTTCATTCAGTTATTTGGTAAAACACAGTGTACGAAAATGATCATCCAACCTTCGGTAATTCTCTGGTGCTGGAAAAACATGAACCAGACATCGCAAATTGCCACAGCGAAGAGTTCCAGTGAATGGCACGTAATGTCGCTCACAGACTGCAAGAAACATCTGCTGCACACTATGCTCACACAGAGAACCGTCTGGAACGAAAACTTCCCCACCAACGGCCAACTCTGCAACCAGTCGCCGGTACAGAAGATCAGATCGGGAAAATGTTGGGTCTCTAGCATCAGCAATGCACGCAACGTGTAGCCGGTATCTGTATCTAGGCAGAGGTAGGTGACTGGAAGTGGCGGCAGCGGCGGTGGTAAACATGTGACTGAGAGACCCGTCACCAATGCCAGTACAGCCATCCGTTATCAGTATTACCTGCAGGTAAAGCTATCATTGTAGAAAATATAGTAAGTAACAGAGCTGTCAAAGCATTAATTTTTTTAACACATGCGTTAATGCATTAATAAAGCATTATTAATATTGCTGAGGTGCTGAATTTACAAAACCTGAAAATAATGGACCACCAAAAACGACTGGAAATTGCAATACCTGGAAAAATAAAGAACCAAATCGCACATCGCACCCTGTAATCTGAATATTATAATTATTTACAGCAGTGATGGAATGGCAACAACAGTTTAATTACTTTAATTCATTCGATCATCAAATTAACTAAAATTAAAATAACTGCAGTTCAGTGGATTATTGGAACTCCTGCTGCACAGAATTTAGTAAATTTACGTATCTGCGTTAATTTTTTAAATGTGCGTTAATTTATTAACGCATTAACTTAACACGGTAATCTGACAGCTCTAGTAAGTAGCAGTAGCAGGAAAAATCATTTAAGACTACAATATCATGATTATAGTAAAAACAGTAATGTAAAACTATCACATACTTCTATGCAAACAATTTAACTAAACTCATATTGTATGATGTGTGAGCAATAAATACTAATATTTACATATAAAAGTTACATTCTATTTTTACATAAAAAAATAAAGATTTACCTAGAAATGTTTACTTTTCTGATTAAATGCATTCTACATACATTACTATAACAATGACGGCAAATGCAAAACTATTAAAAAACAAATTAAAAAACAGCAAATGTACTTGGCAGTGAGAGGTGCAGCCCCATTCATCAGACAGTAACTGATCAACTCCAGACAGCGCCACATCAATACACGTCTTATTGAATTCTTCAAGTTTGCCAAGCGCATTACGTATCTCACTATAGTCCCGGGTGAATGGAACAACTTGCTGGTAAAGAGAAGAAAATATCACCTGTATATGCATCAGTGTCCAACTGCACTCATTTTGCATAGTAAATTTGTTAATAAATACTGAAATTCTTATTCATATTCAACAATATATCTGCATTACATAACAACCAAAAAAACTATTGCGGAACAAATGCAACTTTATTGTTGAGATAGTTTGCTGTCCCATTGCTATAGCTGTGATGTGATGTGATGTGATATAGTTCGATGTGTCTACTACTGCTGCTGCTTCTACTATGCTGCTGCTCGTTATGCCTAGAAATCAAGGTTGGCTGTGGTAGACTTAGACTGACGTCATCTAATTGCCAAACCCTCAACCCGCACCTCTGTCAGATACAAGGATCTTGGTGATATTGGTTGTACAAGACGAGGTATAACCCATTTTGTCTTAAATTTTGTTGCCATGGAAACAAGGGTCGGTCGGGGCAAAATTCAGTTAGCAGCATTTGATGGCACATTTAAGAAAACTCCTCCACAGATGCAAAAAATCTCGCAGATATCTCTTACACAAGCCGAGTTATAGCCAATTTTGTCCCAAATTTCGTTGCCATGGCA
>Ga0056128_1011334_pt1 | contig 11024 bp, 6 predicted proteins | sample WorMetLIZISLAND2_FD_71113 | JGI IMG/M metagenome (GOLD analysis project Ga0056128, IMG submission 71113) | Marine gutless worms symbiont microbial communities from Max Planck institute for Marine Microbiology, Germany - Olavius geniculatus... ... | reverse complement strand
TTCCTCCAGGGTGCTCCATCCTAACTGCTGCATCATTATGGTTGGGCTTCCCCTGGTGCTGCGAGGTGTGGTGATAGTCAATGTCAACTACTTAGTGCTGAAGTGCGACACGTAGCAAACAGCAACATCCGTAAAAAAGCTGCTGATAAAACTCTGGAATTGTCATAAATTACACTAAAAGCGCTAAAATTCACGAAAAATCACGGTTTGCACGGAAATCAGCGTTTTTCACGGAAGGAGGTCAATTTCACGGAAAATGTCACGGCCGTGAAATCGTGAATTAAGTTGGTCCCTACAGATAGGCACAGACATGCTGCTATCATAACAAGCACTGGCAACGAGCTTCTTAGGAATGTTGACATCGATGATCTTGAATGACCTTGAACCCCCCAAATAGGGGCTTTTAGTGATTTTTTTGCGATTTTGGGCTGCAACTCGCTTTTCAAGAGTGAATTGCGCCGAAATGGCTGGAGATAGACCAAGACAACCTGCCTATGAAATTTTCACTATTGAATGTAGATTTTAGTGGTCAAAGTCTGGACCCTCTAGGTTTAAGGAGGCGGGTGTTAATGTGGGGTACCCCTCTAAAAGTGGTTATTAAAGTGCTGTTGGCTTGCCTGGCATAAAAATGGTTGCAGATAGACACAGACATGCTGCTTATCATAACAAGCACTGGCGATGAGCTTCTTAGGAATGCCAACATTGATGACTTTGAATGATCTTGAATGCTAAAAAGGGGGGTTTATGTGATTTTTTAAATGATGTTTCGCTGCAGAAGCTTGAATTGCGACGAAATGGATAGAGACAGACCAAGACAACCTGCGAACAGGAACTGCTATAGGCTCTCGCGCGTCTCATGAGCATTAGCTCAGATTTCTTGTGGCATCTTCTACCTAGTACTGGATAGTTGACAGTTTTAAAACAACTTTGTGCAAGTGTCATTCAGTTAATATGGGGGAATTTTCTTTGCATGTTAGCACTGTCTGACAGAAGTTACTGGTATGGTACCTATGAAAGTACCATAATGGCAAATGTATCTGTGCACTGTGAGTTGTTGTTGTGTGGAACAGTCCTGAAGGTGAGGTCAGAGGCCGAGTTAGAAGGTCTACTTCTTGAGGTGCTAATCCTGCCTTCGTGTGACCCACGACGGTCTGCAGATGTGCCGTCAACGTCGATTTACTTCGGAGTGAACGAAGCCTTGAAAGCTGCTGTAGAAAATGGAGCCGAGACGCCAGCACAGAGTTCTGTAAGTCAGCTGCAGGAGTTCGCTCGCAAGATGGCTGTTCATGAAAATGTTGACGTGGCCAGTGCTGACAGTCTGCGTAATATTCAGAAGGGTGCTGCCACAGAAACAGAAATTCGTGAGAAAAGCCGCCTAAATCAGGAGATACAGTTAAATGCTTCGCCTTTGAAGTGCAGCAGAAAACGTCGAGCAGAAGCTGCAGATGCACCACGTGCAACAGCGCTAAGAGAACGTTCTCGAACCAGCATCGGTGGTATGGAACATAGGTCAAAGAGACCCATTACAAAAGTGCACATTCCCCGCAAAAGAAAGCGGAAAGTCTATGACGAGTTGTCAGGCTACAAAGATGGCTTTCCATTCATGAACTATCAGACGAGTGACAAACTGGAATTCTCTCATCATCTGTCGGATCTTTCCTATTTTGTCGTGCTGGACAAAGATCCCGATGACCCAATGATGCTGGTTAGTCTATGCGAGATTGACGATCTCACAACGGCTCAGCAGCACGGCTTCATCCGAGATCTCAACAGTGCTTTCATCGGCAAGCAACCGCGCTTCACTTCTGTACGTTCCCCGTATCGTGACAGAACATCTAGCCGGCTTGGTCAGCTGTCCTTTCAGACATATTGTGATGGTCACTTCATCGAGTGTGGCTTGGTCAGTCACGTTCACATGCTGTGCTTGCATCAGTGGGCCTTGAAAGAACCACTTGAGAAGGTTGTTTTGAATACGTGGAGGGATAATTCAAGTACATCTGTGAGCTTGTTATATCCATCGGTTGGTGGCTTTGTTGCAGATGCCTGTTCCTGGCTGTCAAGTCAACTTTGCTATCTGATGACAGAGATGGGCATCGAGTGCACTGACCCGCCTGATATCTTTATTGGATCTTCTCTTCAGTCTGACTGCATTACCAATGGTCTCTATAGGATGTTTTGTCGTTATGTTGACTATCTGTGTGTCAAGTCTGATGCACATTTTCAAGGTGTGGATTATTGCAATGAGTCGAATGTCAGACCAGGGGAGACTGAAGCTTATGCAGATAATGTCACATGTGACGATCGACGTGCAAAACGGTTGAAGTTAACTTCATACATTGCTAGGAAGAAAGACCAAAGCAGATGGCAAAGGAATGTTGAATATGACCGTGATGATATGTTTTTTGAACTGGATGAGTCTGAATTGTTTGAAGATGTAGAAGATGAGATGGCGAGGTTTAATGGTGACCATTCTGACCGCCACAGAAGAGATACACGAAGAAAGCGTAAATTACCTCAAGGTTATGATGACTATGGCCATGAGAGGTACCAGAAAACTAGAAGAGTGCATCAAGATGGCACAAAGTATTTGACGACAGATAGAGAAAGGGATGATGATATCCACTGGAAGAGAAGTGATAAGCGGAGAGCAGGACGGAGAGATGCAGATGCTGACATGTCAGCCAGAGACAACCTGACGTCACCGTCAAAGTACGAAGAAGAAGAAGACAGCCCGGACTTCATGCTGTACGATGAGGATGGCAACATTGTTGTGAACTGTGCTGACACCGGCCGTGCTGTCATTGACGAAGTCGAATCTGGAGAGTCTGCGAGGCATGAAGATCAGTTAAAGTCTGCTGTGGACGCAGAGTCAACCGGTTTGAGCATTGTTGATGAGTGGTATGAACCAAGCAGTCAGTTGTACGGTGTGATACATGATCATTGCTATATATCTTCATTTCAGTGTTCTCTGGAGACAATGGCCCCTGTGGTTCTTGAGAATCGTCTACTTGCTGCTGACGTTAAGAGCAGTGATGGTGATAATTCTGCACTGCCTGTCATAGAGATAGAGTTAGTTGATGCTGAGGAAATTGCTGATGCAAAGAATAACAATTTGGTTGATGGGAGAATGTCTCAGCTGTCATCGGACACGTTGGACGATGCTATTGAGAGTACTGCAAAGAAACTGCATCCATTGTCTTCACTGACGGTACCTGGTGGATCTGCAGTTTTTGAGGTGAATTCCATGAACACAGTTTCCGAAATAAGTGCTAAGAATGCTGCTATGAAGATGCATCCATTGTCTGCAATCAGTGCAGCCACTCTTCGTGAAACAAATGCTGAGAGCATAACAAAGTCACCCAAACAACCTGTGAGCAGGAAACCTATCACTCCACAGCAGATAGTGCAGGAGGAAAGTTTAGTGGATGCCCAGAAAAGGCATTATGTTGATGCAGGTTTAACTGAGACACCTGTTAGATATGCAAAGCTTGTAAGCCCACAGCAGACAGCCCGAAAAGAAGGGTTACTGGATGGACAGAAAAGGCGTCATGTTGGTGAGGATCAAGTACGTGAGAAGAATGTTAGACATAAGAATCTTATGAGTCCACAGCAGGCAGCTCTGAAGAAAAGGTTAATGGAAGAAAAGAAACGGCGTGCTATTGGTGACAATGTATTTAATGAGCCTGTTAGACCTGGCAAGCCTACGATACCACAGCAGGCATCTCGGAAAGCAAGTTTAGTGGATGGAAAGAGAAGGCGTGATGTTGGTAAGGATGTGATTGAGAAGCCTGTAAGGCGTAATAGGCCCGCAGCACTGCAGCAGACATCTCAAAAAGAAGGTTTGGTGGATGTGCAGAGACGTGATGTTGCTGCAAGTGCACATAGAAGACAACCAGAGCAGGCAGAATATTTAGCAGATGCCCGGAAAAACAGAGACTCAAAGACTTCAAGTAGGACATCTGATGCTGCAAAAGTTTCACGGAAAAATCACCTGGCATCTGAGGAGATTGGAAGGTCCAATGAAAAAGCTCCTTCTGCCATATCATCAGAATCATATGAAGTCTCCACTGATACTGGCAAGGCGGGTTGGAAGAAGTTTGGCGTTCTGCTGGATAACATGGAAGAAGTGCCCAGTCAGATGACTGAAGTTCCTGCTAAAGTTGTTGAAACAGAACAGCCAAAGGTTTTTGAAGCACAAGCGATGTCTGTCGACAGGGTTGCTGATGCTGAAGTTTCAGTTGAACCTGATAAAACTGCTTCTGAATCACAACCATGTCCAGCTGCACTTGCTGCTGCTGCACGTGCTGCTAGTCACTACCAAGATGCTTATATGTCAGAGATGACTGATGCATATGGTGTGTGGCCATCGTCAAACTTTGACATGGCATTTGACCCAACTGATGTACCCACGGGTCACATGTATAATCCCTTTCGCAAGACATGGCCGTATTTGCAGCACGTCATTGATGGCAAAACTGATTTACTGATGAAAGTTTGTAGCTTTCCCGACATGAAATCATTCAGCATTCGTAGAGTTATGAGAGAAAATGGATTTCTCTGGGCTGTTTGTTTGGCATTATTTGACCCCACTGCGAATACTCCAGACAGTAATTTGTTTTCCGAGGCAGATGCTGCCGGTAAAGGAAAAGGTGCTAAACTCAACAATAATGCATTGATGGGGGCATTTCGCCAAGCAGTCGAAGCGAAGAAGAAAGTGGCCGCAGCAAAGACTAAGTCTGCCATGGTGAGACAAAATTCTGACGATGCTGCATGGTCGGCTAAACGACCTGCTGGTAAGGTGTCCATTGTATTTGGCAGTGCAGTGAAGAGTGGTGGCTCATTGTCCTCAGTTGTTTCTGCAGAACAGCCAGCAAAAACGGAATCAACCACAGAGAAACTCAGCAGTTTGTTGACGTCTGCTGCGAGTAAAATCAACTCCAGCATTTTGTTGCTGATATCTCGGAAGTGCGGTGAACAGTGTTCGAACAAAGGTGCGCCTGCTGCAGAATGTAGTTTACCCGCTACATCCAAACACCTGAAAATGTTGTCGGATTCGGTTGTGGATATGTACGACATCGCTGAATGCAAGCTAGAGGAAATATTTGCTGCTGAAGAAGCAGATAGAATGGAGAATGAGAAGGTTGTAGAGTCAGCAGCTGTAGTGTCAACAGCAGCATCTGATGTAACTTGTACCACGGTTGTTAATGCAGCCTATCAGCCGCAAGCATCAGTTTCAAGTTCTGCTAGTAGCATCACTTCATCATCAGCATTGCTGTCGTCAGTTAGTGCCAGCAATGCTTCTACCACAGAAATGACACCTGTAAGTGGGCCATCTGATGCGAGGGTATCTTCAGCTACTGCTGATGTGTCTCCGGCTTCTGTCTCAGAGCCAGTAAGTGTAACAGCAACATCCACGTCTGCTGTCACTGATAAAGTGATGCCAGTAATCACTGCAGTCTCTGTGACTGCAACAGTCACTGCTACAACTGTTGCAGATATGCCACCGCCTCCATTGCCTCCACTGTCATGTATTGGAGTTGGGTTCGAGTTACGTGCGAGTGCAGTTGGCGTATCAAGTGCTTCGGTAGTTTCGACGTCTAGGTCGCCTGTGTCAGCAAGTTTGGCAACAGTTGACCAGAAGCCACTCACATGCACTTCATCTGTGCTGGCATCAGAGCAGTTGATGCACATGCCGCCTCCACCACCAGCCAACTTGTATTCCGTGCCTCCTGAGGTTGCTGTTCCATTGAACGTGTCCTATTCTTCTGTGCCTTCTTCTGCAGTGCCATCTTGTCCACCGCCACCTACACCGGTGTCCTTTTCTTCTGTGCCTTCTTCTGCAGTGCCATCTTGTCCACCGCCACCTACACCGTGGTATCTTTCATCATCGACGTCGTCAAGTACTTTGCTGGCATCTGCGACCAGTGCAGTGAATGCTACTTCTGTATCACTTCCTTCCCCAGTCTCTGCTGGAGCTCAGCTTAGCCAAGCATCTGATCCTGTCCCTTCTACAGCCGTATTGGTTCCGCCATTTCAGCCTCGTCTGGCGTTTGCACATGCAATCGAACCGGGCACAACACAGCAAAGCTTGGTTTCACCAGCCGCTTTCAAGTCTTTTCTGTCTTCATTGCATCGAGGAAACCGACCTTTTGGCCCCCTGAAGCCAGTTTTGCCGGAGACTCAGCAGTCAACTGCTGCAAGGCTGGCTGGGCCAGTTGTTCGTCAGGTTAGACCAGTCTCTTCAACGGCTTCTTTACAAAGCATACCCACAGCAGCAGGTTCCGCTGTTACGAGTCCGAGTAACCATGCTCCTGTGACACCAGCTACAACTGGCATCGGTAGTCCTCTTGTCGGCCAAGTGCCTCCTGTTCCTGGTGTGCGACCAGGGCCAGCTCAGCCAGTCAGTGCCTCACCAGGGAACCCACCTCGACCGATACAGCCCAGTCAGCCAACAGCAACCAGTTCTGTTCGAGGTCCTTGGACTGGCTTCAGACCACGAACCACAGGTCCAGTTACATCAGTGAGCCAGCCAGTAGCGCCTGGTACACCAACAGGACCATCGGTTGGTGCTACATCCCGACTGCCGAGTAGCCCTGCAGGACCAGCCGGTACTGTCATCGCTAGTCCTTCCCGTCCATTGACCACAGGGGCAGCGGGAGTGAAGGCTGTGCAGTCAGCAACAGGACCGTGGTTGACTTCTAAAAGTCGAGTTTACGTGCTCAACAGTGACTCCTCACCACTGTGCAAAAATGTGGAGGTGAGTCTAGTTTTATTTTTGGCTACTTTGTATGCCTTGTGTCATGGTCTATCTTTATTGGTTAACACATTGCTTCTGATCAACTTATTTGCCATACGTTAGGCACAGTTAGTATCTAAATAGGTCACTGTCTTTGAACTAGCAACTGGTGAGCCATCTTGCTATGTAACCAATGACCGAGATCAACTCAGCTTTTTCCCTTTCGGTCAGGTAAATTGAGCACCAGCAGGTAAACGTGGGGTGCATTCACGTGCATTGGGTGGCAAGTGTTGGCTGATGCTCCATAGCTTTCAGATGAGTTTACTACGTAGAGCATATATTCTTAGTCTGTCTTATTTAACCCTATCTACAATGAATAAACTAAGAGTGGTCAAAGTGTCATGTGATTTGCTTTGTATCTAATAAAACCTGCTCAATTGTTTTTGAGTCAAGCAGTTATCTATGAGGCCATTGTCATTGTCTCAAATAAAAATTGTTTAAAATGTCATTTAATGCCAGTTTTGATTTAATCTTTTCTGAATTTTTTTGTGTTAATTATATGTACTAGATTTGAATCTGCAAGCAGTATACAGTTGTTTTTGTTGCTAATGATGTTTTGTAATTAAATTTATTTCAGTTGTGCTCATACTGCTTACCTGTAGCACTGTGACTCGGATGTACCATGTCGATAACTCCACGGTCGTCGGGTGCATTCAACACGACCAACCATTAACCACCCTGGAGTAAGGGTGCTTGTCTGGAGTGTATAAATTCATTCAGCACTCGCATATTTCACTGCATACTCGCAATACTGATGGATAAGTTGGCAACAGAAATGTAATAGTCAGTGGTGTCAAGGGTGAAAAAAGTAGGTGGGCAGAAAGTTGCAATTTTTGCGACAGAGGAGATTATGGGTGCTCCAAATTTTATTTTTTCCCTTAACTCGGGTTGGCCCCAAATTTTGCACTTTTGATTGACAGTTTTCCGACAACAGAACATTTTTCGACTTTTTTGACAGCCATAAATTTGGGGTGGTCAATTGGTCCTGTACTCTCTCCGCTGCCACGACGTTGCTGGTAGTTGTAGCAGAGCATGTGGCTTGTTGTTGACAGCGACACTTGCTCAAGATCGGAGCCAAACAGTTTGATCCTTTCAACATCACGTCTCTCGCATCATTGCCTAAGACGGAGTGTCGCATTCTGGTACATTCGTCCGATCTTACGCTGATACATCGCATTCCGAACCTGCTTCGACTCAAGCGTCACTTGGTTGTTTCATTCCTGACATTTGAGAGCTTCGAGGAGGTCCTGCTCAACAAGCCTTCACAGGTGTTTCCTCGTGCTGGCGTCGTCATCATGGATATGCCAAGTCTGGTGTCATGTAAATCAGGTATGAGTTTTCCATTCTTATCAGCTGTCCAGCTTGTGCCTGGGTATTCGTCCAATTAAATTGTTATTCTGATGATTTAAGATACAAAACTTGTTTTAAGTGCTTTTTTGCTTCAATTTAACAATCGAGTTTTACTGTGATTACTGTAAGTGAAGTTTTGATTTCCAAAGCTCTTGCTAGGAAAGCTATAGAATGGTGATATTGTGACACATGGATATGCAATGCTGCATTGCACTAATAAAGACAAACGATTATCTCTCTCTATTAAACTCCGCATCTACCTCGCCTTGGTACAGTCAGTGCTGCTATACGCATCTGAAACTTGGACCCTCACAGTGGCAGACAGCAAATCACTAGATGCATTCCACATGAAATGCCAGCGTCGCATCCTAGGCATATCATGGCATCAATTCGTACGGAACGAAGAGATTGCCGCTTGCACCAGTCTCCTTCCTTTATCGACCACCATCTGTTGCCATCGCTCAGCCATCTTCGGACATCTAACGAGGCTTGGCGACGAAGTTCCAGCCCACAAGGCACTCTACAGTTGCGTCAGATTGTCTCAGGGACGCCTCCCTGACCCTACATGGAAACGTCGTCCCGGTCGTCCACGTGGCAGGTGGATAGACCAACTATGAAGAGACAACAACCACCCACCTGCTGATCAATGGAAGCTGGCTATTAAGCGCGGTCACGATGGAAGAGTGACGCTACGGTCTCACGACTACGCGACTACCTGACCTGACCTGATAACATACCAGTTTATTGTTATCGAACGAACGAAGATGTTGGCCCACTGCCATTGAGATGCAGCCATTCGTCCAGTTATGCAACTACTTATTGTGAATTTTAATTGAAAATCTTTTACGTTGCCACTGCACATTTATGATTATGCGAAATATATAGCTTTTTAGGTTTTGGATGTCCATATCCAATAACCTTGATCTTTGACATTTTGTAATGAAAATGGGCATGCAGATTACTCTTGGTGAGGGGAACATTTACAATAATTTTTTTCTGCATTTTTTTCTTTGGTTTATGATCCAGCATGTGATTGACAGATGGACTGATGGATTTGCAAGATCTGTAATGCAGCCTATTAGTGGTTCTGCAGATTAATACACATTACTACTTAATAATTAACACATTATACATTATTATGACAATTTGTTGACATAAGGTTGATTTTGAATGAGATTAGCCGGCGGTGATGTGTGATGATGTACAGAGATAATTGACAGCATTTGCCAATTCATGCAGAAGCAGTTGACCCAGAAAGCTGCTCAGTGGATGCTTCTCTTGCCGGCAAATGCATTCGCTCAGCTTGATAAACTCCGGTTAGAGTCTGTTGTGTTGTCATGATTTAATAATTTCTTGATATTAAATATTCTTATTTTTATTAATGTAAGCTTAATGTTATTCTTACAAAATATGAGCATTGTTCTCATGAAGAGTTGGACCTGCTGTGCAACCAGCAAATGTACCACTGCTCCAGTCAATCACGTTGGACCTTTACTTCTGGCCAATTACCTGTTAGTTATTATCTATACTGTTGTGTTGGCCATAGTATGCAGTAGATTGGCAACAATTGTGTGTGGCTCACGTAATTGTTGGGCTACCACTGCATCCACATTTGTAATTAGCAGGATATGGAGTCCTTGTAGTGTGCTAGCCTCATGTCCGTGTCCATGTTCTCGCAGTGTAAACTGGTGTCTGATCGAGGGCTAAGGAAACAGATTGCCACCATACATATGGGGCATTGTGGCTGGGGAAGGACTTTTGCATTACGTTTACGTTCACCTATAGTTTTGCCTGAAGATTTTGCTAGATATGTTTTTTATCTGTATATATCTGTTTGTCGGTTTGTTTTTCTTTGGATGAATAAACGTGTTCTTTATTATTGTTGATAGTTCAAAAGCAGCATGATGTTGTGAGCAGAGATGAGTGTGGTGATAATGTGGAGGAGGACGTACGTCTGACAGAGATTGCTCAGATGCTGGCCAACTATCAGTCGTTGAACATAGTCAGTCTCATGTCCACGGAACTGTATGACGGCCAGCCAAAGACAACGCTTGAGTATTCACACTTTTGCACAGTGCTGCAGTCAAAGCTACTTCACAGCTACCGACACTTTCTGTACATCACAGGTATGGCTGCTTTCATTAACGATTAATTGTACAATATGTAAATAACAGTAAAGATAATGCTGTTATGTATATGATCATTGCATTGCATCTCAACATCGGCTACATTTTGACAACCGAAATCGGCTCATTGTACCTCGCTGTTGACTCAACGTGTACAGCTGTTGGGTTTTTTCGGTTGCTGGTCTGACGATCTGAATCACACTGTCAGATGAACTCGGAGATCCGATGTGTCATGCTGATGACTTCAAACATGTCTTGAAAACTATCTTGTTCAGTCTTTACTAGTACAACCAGTGCAGTAAACGTAAATGTAAAGTCCTTCTCGAGCCTTAAGGCCCATTGGGCGGCGCTGATCTCCATTTCCTTAGCCCTCAGCCAGACACTAGTTTTTACACCGTGAGACCACGGATACGGGGCTAGTGCATTGCGTGGTGTGGTGTTTACGTCCCAGCTTTTGCTGGTACTCATTGCTAAGGACCAACTAAATTCACGATTTCACGGCCGTGACATTTTCCGTGAAATTGGCCTTCTTCCGTGAAAAACGCCGATTTCCGTGAAATCTGTGAATTTTAGCGCTTTTAGTTTAATTTACGACAATTCCAGAGTTTTATCAGCAGCTTTTGTACAAATGTTGCTGTTTGCTACGTGTCGCACTGCAGCACTAAGTAGTTGACATTGACTGTCTTGAGTCTTGACTTAGTGTAGTAAATATTCGTTGTTCAGAAATTTCTTCGTTTGCAATAGCGCAGCAC
>Ga0056128_1011333_pt1 | contig 11024 bp, 12 predicted proteins | sample WorMetLIZISLAND2_FD_71113 | JGI IMG/M metagenome (GOLD analysis project Ga0056128, IMG submission 71113) | Marine gutless worms symbiont microbial communities from Max Planck institute for Marine Microbiology, Germany - Olavius geniculatus... ... | reverse complement strand
GTAAAAACACATTTTGTTCACATTTCTGACACTTTGGCTGACATTTCATCCAGTTGTCCATTTTTCAACTGCCTGCAGTAAAATTGCTTGAAGTGTTTGCCCACTATGCGAACACAGGCAAGGAGACGCTTTCTTCATTCATTGCCAGCAGTATCGATAAAGTTCTGCTCCAGACCAATGCAGGCTGTACTAGTCGCTTCTTGACTTCATAAACATTCCTAAACTTCATCTGGTAGACACACTGCTGCATGACAGTCAACCCTTATTTATTGACGTTTATTAAATTCATTTTAACACGTATTATGCTTTGTCTGCTTTCACCAGGTAGTGCAAAAACAGACGTTGGGTGAGGTGGAAACCAAAACACTTATTTAATAGCCAGTTGTATCGGAAATATTTTTGCCAAAAATTATTAAAATCTGCTGATCTTTCTCCAAGTTACGATTGATAATGTCTGAGATGTTTTTTTCAGGTTTTCTGTTTGTTTCAACACATATTTTGCTTGATCTGCTTTCCCTAGGTAGTGCAGAAACATACACTTGGTGAGGTGGAAAGCTGAACGGTCATTGATGGCAAGTTGTGTCAGGAATATTCTTACTGAAAATTATCAAAATCTGATAATTGGTTTTCAAGTTACAGTCAAAAATGTCGGGAATGTTTTTTTTTGAGACACAGTGTATGTTAAACACATTAAGTATAAGAGAAAGCTGGGACATAAACAGGTACACCATAGGCGCATTTCGCACTTTTTTTTCTCTGAGAATCTCTGAGAAACTCAGAACTTCCAACTTAGAAGCATGTTTCGCACTTTCTACTTCTCTGAGATTCTCTGAGAAATTGTGAGTAAGATTTTCTTTTGCCACGTTATGCTAGCTCCGCCCACTTGCTTGTGAGTTACGTCATCCAAATAGATAAAATTGGCTAGCGTAGAATTCTTCCTTGTGCGTTTCACACTTTTCGTGAGAACTAGTGAGAACTACTGAGCCGTAGAAGTGAGATTCTCAGAAAAAAAGTGCGAAACGTGCCTCATATGATGCACTAGCACCGCATCCATGCTGTCACTGCACTGTGAAATGGAAGTTTTGATCAAACAGCAATGACTTATAAAACACCATGAATGGAAGGAGGCAAACCTGAGTCCAGCAATTTCTGCATCGTAAGTCACATGAGCAATGTTATGATTGAGCAATTTAACGTAGAGATCCATCAGACACATACTGCAACAAAGATCAGTAGTAACAGCTTACAACAGCATGCCGTGACAGTCTATAATCTGATATACTGATCTTCTTCTGGATCATCAGTTGTGACTCCCAGTCAGTCCGTTATCAAGTTACAACTCAAGAGAAGTTGCACGCAAACCTGTGTCAGCAAGCAGTAAAATATGGTACCAGGCAAATGGCAGTGATTCTCCGAGGGTAGGAAGGTAACTGTATGTCCAGTGCTGCACCAGCCATTCATCACAAACTTAGTGATCTATCCCCTACAGGCCCAATGGCCAAAGACAAGAAGATGAGCACCGCACTTATGCACAGAGCTACTATGGCTGAAAGCTACAGACTCAGTTAACAACGTATGCTGTCTGTATGATACAAAAAACTAGAAATTTGGGGCAAAGCCCAACGTGAGTCCGCCCGGCGCCGTAAGACCGACTGGGGAAAATTAGAGGGGGGGTAAAATTTTCCCGGCATCAAAGTCACGTGGCTCGAACTCAAATGCATTGGCATACCCCGAACGCGCATTATCGACTTAGGGTAGGTCAACATGAGTGCCTATAACTTTGTTCGTAGTGGACGGAATTTCACAAAATTTTTTTTTGTTCAACGCCGAAAGGATCATATTCGTCAACGCCGTTTAGATTTGGTCACTATCTTCACAGGTTCCAAAGATATTCGCAGTCAAACTCGAAAGTTGTTGTAAAACGTACTAAATTTTTGACGTTTTTTGCCCTCCCAAATTTTAAGGGGAGCGGTGCTTCCAAAAGTTGTACTTGCGTTAACACCCCAACCTAGAGCCGCGTCAAGTGCCAAAGTTTCGTCGGGCTACACCCCGTAACTCCGAAGTTATAAGCGCTCCTTTATTGCATTTTAAGCCAATTTTTGACCCCCCCCCCCTTTGAAAAAAGTTGTAAAGGGGCCCCCGTCTCCGGTGGGGGGTGCGCTAGTAAGACTTGATGATTCTCTAGCACGTGTCAAAATTTAGGGGCACAGCACCCCCTAGGGGCCGAAATATGGCCTTCCAAAAAAATGCGACTTAAGGTAGGTCAAAATGAGCGCTTATAACTTTGTTCGTAGTGGATGGAATTTCACAAAATTTTTTTTGTTTAACGCGCAAAGGATCCTTCTCATCAACGCCGTTTAGATTTTGTCGCCATCTTCATCGGTTTCAGAGATATTCGCGGTCAAACTCGAAAGTTGTCGTAAAACGTACTAAATTTTTTACGTTTTTTGCCCTCCCAAATTTTAAGGGGGGCGGTGCCCCCAAATTTCGTACTTGCGTTAACACCCCAACATAGAGACACGTCAAGCGCCAAAGTTTTGTCGGGCTACACCCCCTAACTCAGAAGTTATAAGCGCTCATTGATTCCATTTTAAGCCAATTTTTGACCCCCCTTTGAAAAAAGTTGTAAGGGGGGCACCCGTCCCCGGTGGGGGTGCGCTAGTAAGACTTGGTGATTCTCTAGCGCGTGTAAAAATTTGGGGGCGCAGCACCCCCTAGGGGCCGAAATATGGTCTTCTGAAATATGCACTTTCGGTGGGTACCATTAAGAATCTAAATCTCCAAGGTTACTGGACCAAACTTCACCGGACTTGTTTCGCCTAACGCAGGAGGAATCGTGATAGACGGAATGACTATCCCATTTTTAATATCTTCATCCGTTTTGGAGATATACGCCGCCGAACTTCGAAGTCGTCCGAAATCAGGCCAAATTTTGCATGTTTTTGGCCCTTGAAATTTTTTTGGGGTGCGCCCCCCAAAATTTTGGACTGGCGTTATAAAATTGAACCTAGTACTGATCATCATGCAAAATTCTACGCTGGTCGGCCCACGCATCTCGGAGATCTCGTGCGGGAAAATTTTTTTTAAAAAAACATCACAGGTAAAACTTAAGTCCGCTCCGCAAGCTATCGCTTCCGGGCGGACTAATCAATGTAAACTATAAAAAAACGTTAAAATCCAATTAAAAATTTGAAAACAAAATCAGGTACATACTTGCGAGCACTTTGACTGACCAATGGAATATGCAGATACAGACACATGTATGCTGGACACATAAAAGAACAATTTTTGTGGATATTCACAAAATTAAAACAGTCACAAACTAAAGTATGTCTTGGTTTGTTAGCTTGCAGGGCTTTGATGCCACTGGTTGAGCGATAGAAAAGGCATCCAGTGCGCAGAAGCAAATCAAGCAATCTCCTAATATTAATTAATTCATGTAATTGTTTACGCATTCTTTAACTGTTTAATCACTGAATCATTGCTTGATTATTTAAATACTAACTTATTTTACATATCTGAAATTTATAAATTATATTAATGCAATTAATACATGTGAGCGATGTTATTGTTAGCAGTAATAACAGTGTGATAAGAACAGCTGAGATGAAATCAATGAAATGAGTTTACCTCACCATAATCAGAACTAGCTATCACTCTTGTACCACAAACATTGTTGTGGCTATTGCAATTACTATCGATATTAACATAGCTGTATTACAATACTACTACCATTACCATAAAAAAGAGCTGAGCTAACCTCGTGGCACACAGAACTTTTCATCATTTTTGTACCAGAGACGAGAGACTTCACAATCACAGATCATCACAGGATGCTGCAAACACCACTACAACACTGCACTACACTCACTCACACATCTCACAGGGCCAGGGAAGTGAGTGAGTAGGGTTTAACGTCCCGCCCGACTCAGCATAGGTCATTTCGGGGATGGCCTTTCCAGGCAAAATTGCACAGACACATAATAACGGAACACAAAGTTTAACCTTTACGAAAGTTTAACCTTTATGAAACACAAAACACAAAAAAACGACCTAAACCTAAAACTGTAAGACATATTTAGCATATTTAGCGTTAACGGCAGTTCTAGTAATCTTCCCTGTTATCCTCCAGACAGTCATTAATCTCAAAATGCTGTCTATTGGAGGGCAGCGGACTCATCAAGCCAGGGATGTGGCTTGAAAACCATCACCTTCATCTTAAAACCAGTCTCAAGACCAAAAAAATTGTGATTTTAATCATGACCTAAAGCTCAGTGGTCCTGCTCCTCAGATTTTGGTGTCTCAGGGCCGGTTTCTGGATCTTAACTGGCCGGTCAAGTTAGGGTTAACTGACAGATTTGCACAATTCGCATTTCCTGTTGCACTAACCAATGGTCAAAATGGCCAAAAATTTAACTGGCGGAAATCAGCCAGTTAGCTAACCGTCGATGGTAGTTATCGTATTTAACGCAACTTTTGTACCATTTTGCAAACAGTTAATAGAAGAATGTGATATTATAAAACGATTTTACCGTATAGCAATGTCTTCAAAACACTCGAGGAGACGTTTGCTGCTACAAATTTTACTACAAAACCCATTCACGAATGGACAAAATGGCCGTCTGCAATCAGTTGGCTGGCTCATGGGCTGGCTGACGTGTGCTTGCGCTTATTAATATTCATGACGCTCGCCTGCACTAGGCGGAAGTGGTAAGTGTCGTGTGCGTCGTTGCTAAGCAACTATAGTTTACCGCTCAGTTAGCTGACAGCCAGTCAAGGTTTTGTTCAGAAACACACACAAGCTTAACTAGCAAATTACAATTAACAAATGGTTTAATAACTGATCAGTTAACTAAAAGATCCAAAAACCGGCCCTTTGTGTCACATTTATGGTTTAGATAAAATTCCATCCACTAGTCCGTAGCTGATCTCGGTGTCATAATCCTGGCCTAGACTCTTAATGGCAAACAAACACAAGTCACAAAGCAACAATAACATGTTGACAAGATATGCAGAATTTGGGACTGCATTCTGTTCAACACAAAAGTAATAAAACTTTTGCAAGTTCGACCCAAGCCCAAAATCAGGCTGTTATTCTGTGGTTACTATATAAAGACTTCTGTAGCGAAAAACAATACTGAAGCCGATCTAAACAACCAGCACTTTTATTATCACCGCTATCTAACATCATCATCATCAAACCTTTGATCTGTTTTCACAGTCGATCTGCTTCAGTTCAAAGTTACATGCTGCAAACATGAAACATATGCTGTTTATATTTTTCAAACTTTCATCAAATGACTAATACCACACAGTAAACTGAGCAAATTTATTAAATGTCATCCTGCTGCCTAGATATTTTCATTAAATCAAAATAAAGCTGGCAATTCATCACAAATCTCTGACATATTCAAGACAAAAAAGAAAACTAGAAGTGCTTGTAAGAGTGCATATCTCCGCCAAGTAAAGTGATGTAAACACAAGGAAAGGGAAGGCAGAAGAAAAAGCCGCTTCGCTGCAAGGGAAGGAGGTTAATGTAACAGCCGGCAATGCTGTTTGTGCTGTTAGTGCAATGACGTCGTTGCTATTATTAGTCATCGTGTACACAGACACACTAAACGACAGACACACAAACCGACCAATCTCATAATCTCCTCCAATACTTGGCAAAGATAACAATAAACGCAGGCAACTCACCAATGTATGGATTAGGCTCAGGAAGATGGAGAGCAGAGTTACTCTCAGGATCTGAAACATACATCAGAACAGTTTTCCAGTGCAAACTGTATTTGCACTAGTAACACTATAAAAATTGTTTTACTGCACATAAACAATACACAACCAAAAACTCAAACAACTGCAAAAAAACTCATCCAAAACTGCTTAAAACATCGACACTACTCATCAATTAGTTGTAACTTACTACCTAAAACCGGCGACTAGCTTGTGTTATCTTGTGACTACAAATGCAAAATGCAAAATGCGAATTGGCACACAGCGACTAGCAACATGAGCACTGCGTTTAACAAAGATTATAACAATTCTTGCATCAAATCAATTACTGATCACACCAATGCCTACCCACAGAAAACAATTTCCTAAGAATTTCTTCCTGTCTTCTCCAGTTATGCCAGTAATAACCAAACCAAGGAAGAAATATTTTCGGATATCACCCTTTGAATACTAATATGATACCAGTACCAGCTTATACAGATAAAAACCTGCAAATTATTTATTAAATCGAAGTACACAGAAAACATTACACTGAATACAAGTCAGTAAAGTTTTTTTTCTAAAAAATTCATCAATTAACATATACACTTACTCAACCATCTCTTCATCCAGTCCTCCGGGATATCTGCAAATACAGTGAGTACAGTCAATCTCCTGGAAGTAAGTAAATAAGTAAGTAAGTCAGTAAGTAAGTAGATAAGTTATATGCTGCAGAAAGTTGTGAAAGTACACTAGTGACTAGCAGGCAATGTTCAAAGAGACTTAGCTTATCACAGGAAACCCATCTCAAAGCTATGGAGCATCACCTGCCATATGGGATTACCTACCACTCAACACTCAACAGAGGTAAATGCACCTCACCTCAAACCCAGCCAGACGGGCCGATACTTGATTTACCTACCATGGAAAAATGGAAAACTGACACTGTGTTGGTTATATACCAAGATGGTTTACCCATCCACAGAGAGTCAACCAGCCAAGTACACTGTGTCTCAGAAAAAATAACTGTCAAGATTGTTTTTGTCATAGCTTTGTCAAATTTTTACTAAATTTGATAATTTTTGGCAGGTAGACGGCCAAGACGATGAAATTATGCAAGGTGCACTCATTTTTCACCTATTTTAGTTTATGTCAACGCACTAGCGTGTGAAACATAAATGTTCAAAATTTTTGCATAACGCTGAGTTATTTTCCAAGTAAACACTGTAATGACTTAATTAAACACAAAATAAATCTTAACGAAAATTGTTTAGCAGAAATATAAATAAGTATAACAACTTGCTTGCAAATCATCAGAATTTATGTCCAAAGTGGGCCCTGCATACAAAGACAAAGGCTTAGATGCGACAACACTGGCTGATAGCAAAATCAACAAATGACTGATAAACGGCATTCATTTATCGATTAAACATGTTTTAAGCTCATCAGTCAGCTATTTTGTTGTCTGCTGTTTTTACCATAAAATATTTAATATCATAAAATTATTAAACCACGTGGCACCCTCAGTCGAATTGATGACGCAAAAAAATAAGCAATCTGACACAAATAACCATGGCGTAATGTAACAATTTGGCACATCTATGTTTCACATCATAGTGCATTGACATAAATTAAATGAAGTAGTAAATGAGTGCACCTTACATAATTCTATCATCTCGGCCATCTTTGTGCCAAAAATTATTAAAGTTAGTAGAAATTTGACAAATTTATGACAAAAACTATTTTGACTGTTTTTTTGGAAACCATATAACAGCATCCCGACTAGGAATCAAATCAATGACCTTGCGATTGCAAATCCAGCGTCCTACCATTATATTACCAAGCCGCCTAATATGTCACCTAATACATATTAAATGCAGATGAATAAATGTAAACACAAACATAACCAGTGATGACGTCAGTCTAGTTCCAACAAAACATGCAGCCATCAGCATAGCTAGTAGCACAACCCTAACCTTAACCCTAAGCATAACCTCTGACCTTCTAAACTAAAAAACCGCTTCAGTTACTCCTGTGCTAAAAGTTCTTCCGAGTCTTTTTGTTTTCGAGTTAAGTGCCTGCATAGAACAGACAGACAGTCAGGCAAGCATGCAGAACCTGTAATGTGGCCTATTAAGACAGCCACACAATAACTTTTACAACGGTATCCAATTGTTTCTCTGTGATAAAACGCAATCACAACAAACATCAGCAAAGTGCGAAAGCATGGCAACCTTCAACGCTGTACTGTGTTTTGAACCATTTTTCGGTGTGAGTGCAAAAGCCCGGCTTATCATAACGCTTTGACAACACCATCACATTGGCCCGATCAGCCATCAACAGATCCTGGCACGACGATATCACCTAATTGCAAAAGACACATACATATAGAGTCCCCTAATAAAAAGTAACCCATTAAGTTTTTTTGCAACTAAGTCAAATGCTAACCTATTTTTTTAAAATTCTTTCACCGACAGACTCTGCCATAGATTTGCAACCAACTGATCATTAAAGATCCAGGCATTCCAAAAACGTGTGGCTACATTACTTTGTGAAATACAACCAGCTTTACAGTAAGTGACTTGCAAAGTAACTCTCCGCATTCAAAAGCTAACACATTTCACAGCGTAACAGTAAGTAAGTAAGTAGTCTGCGTTTGTGCTTAGAACGTGATAGGAATTTTAACAATTAGGGTTTTTCAAGTTTATTACTGATGTGGCTAGTGACAGAATTTTCTCCAGAAAGTTGTCAGATATTAAGTCCACAGTTCCAGTATTATACAGGGTGGCCCAAAAAATGTCCCAAACATTTGTGTGCGTTATACAGCGAAATAGTCAAAATAATTATAGCAAAAAAGCACATATGTAATGAGCAAACATCCTCAAATATGTGTAAAAATTTTCGCTTAAAACACTTCCATATTAGCCGAGATGAAAAGCAAAATAATGTTACACATCATAAAGCAAATTATGCAAATGGTTCATCATTTACGCTGCCGCTCATATGCAGGCTACATCAGAATGTCACAGTAGGCCAAATCATCAATCAACTGATCAGCAGAAAATGCGCTGAATAGGTCTTCCATTTTCCTTTGCCACTGCTGTTAAAAGCTTTTTCCACTGCCATGTGGCTTTTCTAATTTTGACTGTCTGATGTTGACATCAAGCCATTTGTCTCTGATAACATTCTGAAGATCTTCGAAGTTCACAATCTGTTTACACCTTTCCACATAGACAAGTTCTTGCAAGGATCCCAAACTATGTAATCTAGCGGAGTCAAATCTGGCGACCACAGTGTCCATTCTTGTGAGCTGATTGAATCTAATGTGTTGTCTCGAAAATTCTGGGTTGTTTTGATGAGGTGTGATGGAATGCTGTCTTTACATAATTCGATTTTTGATGCGCCTTACGTCATTTAGCAGCATTTAGCAGTGTCATTAATGACATTGCTAAAATTTATAAATAAGTAAGAGTATACACTGATCTACAAGTGTGCAAAATGAAATTTATTTCCATATAGTACATGTGCCATTATAAATATGCAAAGTTTGGGACGTTTTTTATGGGCCACCCAGTATTACACCAAGAAGTAGCTGTGAGACTGTATGGAAAGTGCAGCCTGTTGAATGTGAGAACATACACAAAGTACACAGCTGTCATAGCACCTACTGACTGTGAGAACGTGCAGACAGTACACAGCCATTGGAGCATAGCATCTGTGGACTGTGAGAATGTACAAAAAGTGCACAACTGTCAGAGCACCTGTGGACAGTAGTCAAGCATCAGTCGGCTGCCAGTAAGGTAATCTTCAACATCATAACGCTGCATGTCCTCACACAGCTGTTCTACATTGTCCTGAGGGTCTTCCTACACCACCACAGAAACAGCACTGCTCAAGACACTGTTACACTAATCAGATAAAAGATATCAACAAAAGCAGCATGCAAGCCACTGACACACTAGCCAGTTGAAGGCCAAAATGGAGACCAAACCAACCAACAAAATGTCTCTCATACTTATTGTGCGTACGTCCTAAGAAGCCACATTATGAGTCATGCCCATCCAGTCATCTTCGTGTTGTATAATCAAAAACAGAAAAACACAGAAAACCAAAAGTCACATAAAAGTTCCCCAATGTACCAATTTTCGGTTTAGAAAGTCCAAGATTAAGTTTAGGGTTAGGGTTGCACAGCTCCAAACGAAAGGCCACACAATACACTGGCACTGGGCCTACATATTTTTCTAGTTATAACAAATGTTTTATCTGCATCATTATTGCCATCATTAACAATAAAAAATTACTACAGTGCACAACAACTTTTTGTTGTGCACTGTAGTAATTCTCTGACCGTTTTGTGGAGCAATACAGCAACATGAAATGCTACTCATAGTACTGCTGAAAATACAACTACAGCCAAGTCAACCAGCAGCTACGGCAGGTAATAATGTTTTACAGGAACCAGCAAACTTCTTCAACAGCAGGCTCAAAAAGATGCAAATAAAACAGCGAGTAAACAGCATGTCTATTACTGATAACTTTCATCGGCAAACTGACCGGCTCTTGGAACCGAAACTCATTGTCTTCGATGACCTTTATCTCGTTGTGGATGTACTCCTGCGGCCCGGCTTGACGCAACATTGACAGAAACTGAAAGACAGCCTCAACCACCTGGACAGAGCATAATAAGATCGCATGATTACAATGTATTCATTTATATACAGGGTGCGCCAAAAAATTTTACTCCCCCCTATGCCGTGGGAAGAGTCGACTCCACTTTGTCGAAGAGAAGGTAAAGGTCAATGCAGCATATTATGTCGGAAGTCTGCTGCCAATGCTCGTTGATGACTGCAAACGGTTCCATTTGGATTCGTATTTCAGCAAGACGGCGCTCCTGCACACACGGCCCGTCAGACGCAGGACTGGTTGACGACAAACTGTACCAACTTCATCGCAAAGGACCAATGGCCACCAAATTCACCCGACCTCAACCTACTTGATTACCATGTGTGGGGCGCAATGCTTCAGGCATTTCACAAACTTCACCCAAAGCCACAGACCATTCCAGAGCTAAAAAGTGCATTGTAGCAGATCTGGGACGACTTGCCACAGACAATGATCAATAAAGCTATCAGTGACTTTTGCAAACGTCTGAACTCATGCGTTTCGGCCGGTGGACGACATTTTGAGCATATGATGTGAACTTCGTACTGAAATATGTTAACTGAACTGTGTGCTGGTTCATAAAATGTCAATTATTTCTGTTTTAAACCTGTTGTTTATCGTCAGTTAGTAAAACTCGTGATGGACGTGTT
>Ga0056128_1011331_pt1 | contig 11025 bp, 5 predicted proteins | sample WorMetLIZISLAND2_FD_71113 | JGI IMG/M metagenome (GOLD analysis project Ga0056128, IMG submission 71113) | Marine gutless worms symbiont microbial communities from Max Planck institute for Marine Microbiology, Germany - Olavius geniculatus... ... | reverse complement strand
CAGCTGGTACTCTGTTCTTAAAATTTCTCGCAAAGTAACACATGCTATTAAGTGCTGATTCTCTAACGATTATTTTTGTCAAAATCTATTGCTATTGAACCAGGACTGTTAGAGTTATTGTAAAAGGTAGCAGGGGTCCGGTTTTTTTGAGACACAGTGTATGATGCAGAGCGTCTACGACACGATTGTTGTCTGTCTGTCTGTCTGTTACAGATGTATTGTGGCTAACCTTCAGGTCTTTTGGGAAAACTTTTTAGGCCTACACGGATAATTAGCCATTCTTAAACGTAGACATGCAAAATTTCACCCATCTAGTGCAATGAAAACATTTTCAAAATTGGGGGTAAATGAAAAAAATATGAAAAATGTGCGTTTTCAATGAAAAACTGGCCACATTATTAAAAACGGTGAGAGATAGGGTCAAGGTTGCTATTGATCGCTAATAGAAAATCGCATGCGCCCTTTCAGAAAAGATAAAAATCATCAACTTTGCATGACCTTATAAATCAGTAGGGCCTGTCGCAACAAAAGCTGTACAGACTGTAGCGCGTCTTTCCTAGTGACAGCTGAGCTTTCTTGTTGGGTAAAGGAAAGTCACAGAGCGTAGTTTGCATCAACAGCAACTTACGCAGCGCACGCAACGCAGCGGACGTACTGCAGCTGACGTCACGATCGCTTGATCTATCCTTGCGCTTTGGTCGTTGTGTCAGCTGCGTTTGTTGCGTGCATTTTTGCTTTCGTCGTGTGTTACGTGCTTTCGTTGCGTTCGCTGCTTGCGTTGCGTGCGTTGCGTTGGACATACTGCACAAGAGTTGCTCTGTACTTGCTCTGAGATGCCTGACTGAAGATCGGGTAAGAACAGTTACGGACTACCAGCTACGACAAACCGGTAGAAAGTAGACACCTGTTAGAAGGATCGAGCTAACGGAGTCGTGGAAAAGTAAAGGAGGAGTGTGGATGCCGGGGCGTCATTTAGAAGAGGGGCGGGTGGAAGGTCTACGGACCCCCCAAGGATTGACAATTTTATTCTTTTCCCTGTAAATCGTACCTTCAATATACTGCTATTGTTGCAAAAACAACACGTTACGTATAGATTGAGACCCGCAAAGATTACTGAGACTCCCCTCGATGATTTACTGAAATGACGCCACTGTACGGATGGGTAGATTGAAGCCTGGTCTACAACGATCAACTGTCCGTGTGTGATTCGTATGATAGTGCGTCTCGTGGGAATGAGTTTCAATGAGAGAGAGTAAACTGCTTCACGTTTTTTCCCACAAACCCCTTCCCCGCTAACGGCGAGTTTAGGTCAGCAACGGTGTCGATGGTTTAAAAACGCTTGGAGCGGGCACGAAGTTGCAATTTCCTTTTACAGGCAGCTGCAAATTTCCGATTACGGGTGCTAAAACTTTCAGTTTTGTCCATAATGCCCCGTTTTCACGATGAAGCAAACATGAAGCAAACTTCGAGCACACGTCGAGGACGTGCATTTTGAATAGGCTACGTTTGCTTCATGTATGCTTCCTCATGTAAACGGGGTATAAATCCCACCCAATGTGGATTTTCAACCTCACAGTTTGTCTTTTTTAAAGAAAATGTACTAAGAAAAATTTTCTGACAGATATAAACTTAGGTCGGTTGCATTTGCCCCCCCTCTGACACGACGATACTGCTAATGATAGTATTTCATGTCGTGTTTAATATTAACGCATTGGACGCGAAAATCGCGAATTGTGCTAAAGCGCTGGATTTGAACGCATATTATGACGTTGCATGGGTCCGAACACCCACGACTAACAGTTCGGTCCAGGGAAATCTCACACTGCAGTCATAACGCTACCGGTTGCATGGTTGCGTACATGGTTGCGCTCAAAATAATAACTTATTAAATTATCGTGCGACGACGTCGGAATACGTGCAATGGCCTCGCAGGGCTATGAGGGTTCTTTCTGGTTCAACAGGAAGCTAAGCGCGTACCGAGCGACGTAACTGAACTGAACTGAAGCGACATGGTTTAGTTTTTGACGAACTGAAGGACCAATGGGCAAACATACTGAAACAGTAATGCATCACAGTAGGCACCGTCTAACGGCGTCGGTGGCTTACGTGACTATGGACACGTACGCATCAGCCAATGACCAATGGGCTCACCCTGCTTGTCCATTCGTCAGTTCGTCAAAAACTAAACCATTTCTGTTCAGTTCAGTTACGTCTCTCTGTATGCGCTTTAGTAAGGGCCACCCAAAAAGCCGAGTAATTAGCGGGTATAAGTAAGTACGTAAGTAAGCAGTTTATCAAACACGACGGCCTGTCACTCTAACGCACACGCTAACAATAAAACAAGTTATAAAATCACGAAAAACGTAACAGGAAAATACGAACACGAAAAAATGTAAGCTTTCGAAAATTTGTCGCTATCTATCGGAAAACTGTGTGGCCTTATTTTTACGCGCCAGATGTATAGCTATAGCGCGTATTAGCTACCGTAATTCTGTCTGTCCGTCCGTCCGTCTGTCCGGTACCGTTCTAAGACCAGGTGAGATAGAGACTTCGGGTTTTCACCATATATGATAGCCTAAAGTCTCTGGTATTTCGCGACCAACCTTCATGCCGCTGGGTGAAGGGGGTCCCCACGAACGAAAGAAAGAACAAGAAGCACTTCCCTTTAAAAGGCGTTATTTTACTGTTATCGGCTCGTCTAACGTAAAATGGTTGCAGACAGACACAAGTATGCCGCTTATCTTAACAAACGCTGGCGACGACCTTTTTAGAAATGTCAACATCGATAACCTCGGATGATCTTAAACCCCCAAAATAGGAAGTTTTAGCAAATTTTTCGCGATTTCGGGTTTCGACCCGCATTTCAAGGGTAAATTACGCCGAAATGGCTAGAGATAGACCAAGACAACCTCCGTATTAAATTTTCAGCATTGAATGTAAATTTTAGAAATCCAAGGCCGAACCCTCTAGGTTTAAGGAGGCCTGCGCACGTGAGTGTCAAAAAGGGGTACTCCTCTAAAAAGTGGTTATTTATTTGCTGTTGGCTTATCTAGCGTGAAAATGGTTGCAGATAGGCACAGACATGCTGCTTAACATAGGCCTAACAAGCACTAGCGACGAGTTTCTTAGGATTGTCAATATTGATGACCTTGACTGACATTAAACACTAAAAATAGCAGGGTTTTAGTGATTTTTTGGCGATTTTGGCTACAAAAGATTGAATTGCAACAAAATGGATGGAGCTATACCAAGATTACCTGCGAACAGGAACTGCTATGGGCTCTCGCGCGTCTGCTGAGCATTAGCTCAATTTTTTTTTTGTATCTATTGTGTGTTGTATAAAGACTGTTTTAGCTATCTAATTCGTTTGCTGGTTGTTGTGCATTGCGTTTTACAACGGTGTGTCTGTTAATCTCAATAAATTTAGACTATCATCATTAACTTTCAGTTCCTTCCCAACTTTTTCTAACCCATAAAGCCGTATAACTGTACGCCACTGCACACGTGGTCAGTGACTTTTATCTCTCCAAATCTAAAGTCGAAATTCAACCCAAGTTCTCCACTCCACTTTAAGGCTCAAATTTTTTCTACTTTTGGGCTTAGGCTTCTCCCTTTGGGCTTCTTGGTAAGGGCATAGATTATCCAGTAAAAATAAGGGGTGGGCTTTGTTGAAGGAGTTAAGTGCCCAGTGAAAAACCGGCGAAGAGTTTGTTAAAAGTGTTGATTGTTTAGAGTCTAGAGAAAAGTTGTAGGGGGTTTGATCATTTTTCGCAAAACTTTCCCCTATATTTCACTGGGCGCAAACTGCGCCAACCATGTAGGCCTATAGAGACAGAAACCACTGCACGTGGTCTGTATTAATCGCATTGTAACAGCGTATAATGCAATATGTCGTTACGTATCTGGAGCTCGCTCGCTTGCTGCTGACAAGTTGCCGATTTATGTCACTACGAAGTCGTCAATATGCCGTATCACGTCTTAGGCCGATATAGGCCTAGGACGCAATACGTGCGCGTCTTGGCCGTTTGTCCATTCGACTGTTTATCTGTCTGTTGCGAACTAATTCTTAACTCTAAAGTCAAAATGCGTAGAAACCACAACTATTGACAAAAACGTTTCCCAAGGCAGAAACAACCGGAGTGTCATTTTTTCATTTCTTTTTCTAAAAATTAATGTCAAATTCACAGCAACGATAGAAACATAGCAGTGGTGGATCAAGCTTAGGCGTCAATTACAAACTAGTTCTAACTATTTTTGAAACGAATTTACTCGTGCGGATGTGTTAACGTTACAGACAAACGGTCGTACGGACAGACAGACGGACAGGTAACTCTTGGTGGGGTGGCAACAGCGCGCTTTGAAATACGTCCATCGCGCGAATGCGCGACAATAAAAAGCGATCAAACGTGTGCGGACTACCGCTCAGGTTACGGTCCGCCGGTCTCCAGAAATTCATAGCTTTCTAGCTTGCGGCTTTCTAGTCGCGGCGAGCCGAGAAACACAGGTGACTGAACCGGGGGCGCGTATGTCACGGCTAGCGGTCCGCAAGGTCGTCGAAGCGAGTAATCGCTTCAGATGTTCGGACGCAAGGTTCGTTCGTATTTTACGATCATTTCGAGACCGCGAGCGTTCGGCGACTTGTTCAACCAGAAGTAATGTCGCCATTATCTCGGCTAGCGTACGACAACAGGATAGAACAGCTAGTCTCTATGGCGTAGGCCTATAACTGCATGCTAGGATAGGTCTGGTGCACGGAACAGTTCTCATACGGCCATCCTGTAAGCCGCATTGCGTGTTTTGTCTGTCCGTCCGACCGTCTGTCCGTCCGTTTGTACATCCTTCCGTCTGTCAGTAAGAGCTCTTAACTGGACAACTAAAGCCGAATACAAAGCGAAGTCAGTGAACTAAACTGAACGGTTTAGTTCTTGACGAATGCAGGGCGAGCCCATTGCTCATTGGTTGACGAGTACGTGCGCGTAGTCACCGACGCCGTTAGACGGTGGTGCTTAGTGCAATGCACTACTGCTTGCCCATTAGTTAGTACGGTCGGCTATCCTAGCGACAGCTAGGCTTCTAGTTATAATTACATTATATGCTGCCTTTCAAGTGTAGCCTACTTGTAGCAAACCTATATGATGAGGCCATGGCAACTGCTGGCAATGTTCTTGCTTGAATTTGCCTCCGCAATATTGTGTTTGTTTTGGTCAGTTGATTGGTTAGAATTTATTGCTGTGACGGGCCGTACGTCACACAACTGTAGGTGAAAACGAACACAACAGAGTAGTTCATCTATCAGCTAATGCAATTTCGTGCACGATGGATGGAACTGTGTTAGCAGATGAGTTATGTTGTTCGTGTGACTCGCATTATATGATCGACGGTCACCGTTATCATCACCATAATCAACATCATCATCATCAACAGCAGCAGCGGAAGCAGCAGTATTTGGATAAACAGTGGCGTAGACAAAAGGAGCCCAGGGGGAATTGGGGAGGGGATACGTGGATTTACAATTAATGACATTTCTGGCTACGCCACTGGTGATGTATCAACATTGGCCACTCGCACTCATCTGTTGACAAACAAACATGTGAGACCTTCCCGGCAAGCCGGTTCATCTGCGTACCGGTCTAGTGGGTCTATACAAGGGTGGAGTCCAATAGAAGAAGTGGGGGAGGTGCATGAAATTCCTAAACTCAGTGGCTTAAAGCAAAAATTTTGCTGAAATTTTCCGGCGAAATCGCTCTAGCGCAAAGCGTTACTTTCTCTCTCATCGGCTGCTGTAGGTTCTTTGCTCGTTTAGCCATTTGAAGCCATTTAGCCTGCCATATTTTAATTAATGGTTAACTAGCCAGGAAAGCTACGAAACGCATGCAAAGCAAAAAATAAATAAACGCAGCAACTCCCTGGGGAGAAAATTTTTGAATTTTGCTTTTTAAAACGACGCACTCCGGTGTACTTCATATTTCTGAGCAACGGCAAGTCCTCTAACGGCGCGGGGCCCGGAAAAAAACTTTCCCATCTTTCCTCTATCTGATTTCCCGAGGTAGTGCAGAAGCATACATTGGGTGAAGTGGAAAACTGAACAGTCGTTTGATGGCAAGTTGTGTCAGGAATATTAGTACCAAACATTATCAAAATCTGATAATTTATTTTCAAGTTACAGTTGAAAATGTCGGGGATGATTTTTGAGACACAGTGTAGTCCCGCAGATCTGAATATTATTATTATTATTACTATTAAGGGTTATCTTCATGACTTGATAAGTAATCTTAATTTAATAACTCGCGAATTCATGTATATATAAGTCGCAGCGAAAACGCCATTATCACAAACCGCTTATACAAAAGTGATTTTCGTCAGCAAAAACGAAAACGAAAAATTAATAATAACCAAGACTTGAAACATTAAACATATAAATATTTCAAAGCCCTTTGTTCTGAACTTCTAAAGCGAACCTAAATGTGGTATATGTCCTTGACAACCGAAACTGAATTAAAACCAAAAAAATGTACTTAAAAAAAACAGAAAAAAATATTTCAAAACTAAAACAAAATGGTAAACCAAAACGAGAAGAACACTGGTTAATAGACCTATACGCCTGGCATTTTAAACAGCAAAACGATGATAGCTGCATTTTCACTTCTCGCTTAGCATGCACCACAGCGCTTATCGTTTAAAATAATTTAGTGCTTAACGTACTATACGACGGCTATAGCTATCCCGCCGGCGTCCATATTAAATTCACACTTCTGCAGTGCTTTTGCCGAAAATAGCGAGGGACCATGATGCATTTTCTGCAGGACAGCAATATTTTATTCTCCAGATGGCGCCACTATAATAAAACGCAAACTTTGGCGGACGTTTGTGCTGTCTGAACGCTTGTAGTGCCACGGAACGCCGGTAGGCGTATAGTACGACACTGTGTGCTGTATTTGCTGTAGCCACACGCCACGAGTAGCAAAAACAGCAATCAGCTGTCACTAGGGTGGGGCCGACCGTACTTGTTATCACTGACCTTGAAGGTCATAAAAGGTCATAAAAGGTCGATGATTTTTATTTTATCTGAAAGAGCGTATGCCACTTCCTATTAGTGATTAATAGTAACCTATGCCCTATCTTGCACCATGTAGCCACAATACATCCGTTACAGACAGACAGACGGACGACAACCGTAGCAAAGGGCCGAATCTTTAAGCTTACAGCTTAGTGGTCGGCCCAAAAATGCCATACAATGTCAGTATTTATACTCAGTGTTTATTATTAAACGAGTTGGACGCTTGAGTGTAGGAACTCGTTTGACTGGGATCATTTTTTGCTTAAGCCTGAATAATAGGATATTTACACGATTGAGCAAACATCGAGCGGACGTCGAGCAGACGTCGAGCAATTAGCACGTGTATTTTGAATACATTTGCTCGATGTTTGCTCGATCGTGTAAACACCCTATAAGAATAAAAAGGCGCTCGTCGGAGTGCATATCTTTACCAAGTGATTTTTTTTACAAAATAGCAATTTAAACTCATTTAGTGTCTTCATTTATTTTGATAATAAAATAAAAATTTAAGGGTCACTTGACCTTGATTACGATCCATTTTTGAAAACAATCATAAGAGGTCATGTCCGAACTGTCTTTTTATGTGCGTTTTAGATTTAAAGTCCGTAGCTTACACCGTTTTAAAACTGTTTATTAACAATATTTTAACGTCTAAACTGGTCTAATTTACCTGTCCGCGGAGAACAGAAACAGAGATCTGATACATAAATGTACTTCCGAGAAAAACATTATCTCCAGCATTCACTCTGTTCGCTTGGCGAAGATAATAAAACATTTGCGCACACGTTTTATTTCGCATTATGTGTAAGCACAGCTTCATAACGTGACTTATCCATTACATTATCTGAACGGACGGAAATAAACAACGTTACTTACTGGATTTGCGACGGGACTGTTTGCCGTGGCAGAGCGCGATGCATGCAAAACATCCGGTCGTTGTAGTCGCTTCGCTCTCCACTCCTGTACGACCCGTACTTGCGTCGTTCCTCATCACGTGATCCTTGTTCATTGTACCACGTAACTTAGTGCCCCCGCCGCCGGGTAAAGTGTTTCCGGTAGCGCAGTGCCCGTTGGGGGTCGCCATCAGCTGCATGTCGACCGCGCATTTACCGTTAAAACGAGAGCCGTCTTGAGGGCTCCCTAGTTTTGGGGGACCATCTTGGAAGCTCCTCATCCCTGTGATTATGTTTCGAGGGCTCCCTAGCCCGGTGAGCGTTCGTCCGTCACGTAGAAACCCGGATGTCAGAGCACCTGTCTCGAGGTTCAGAGAATAGTCGCCAGGCGGTGTCTTGTCGACAACGCTGGATAACTCCAGTTCACCTTCAGCGACCACGATATCGTGTTCCTGATGAGAGGGGACGTGACTTCTAAAGAATTGTGCTTGACCTTGAGTAACCTTGGGACGACCATAAATATCAACTGATGTTACGTAATCGTTGAACTTTTGTCGAAAACTTTAGTTCATCTTTAAGAAAATACTTCATGTTCATGATCGTTAGTGAAAGACAAGATGACTCTGCCGCGTACGGCTTGATCTTGAATAACCTTGTAATGACCTTGAAAGTCAGCTGAGGTCGCATAATCATCCGCTGTCTTGTCGACGACGCTGGTTCGCCAGGCCGACCTCGGAACGGTGCCGGAGCGATCGATGTCAACCGGCGAACAACCGGCCTTAGACGGCATCGTAGGCTATAGACGGCCAAAGACTAGATGCTGTGACGTCACTTCCGCCCTGAGTCACGTGACAAACTTTACTTCCGGCCGAACACACCGCACATGCGCAAAAGGTCGTCGGAAATGACTCTAAACCCGTAGCGCGATGGACGTCTTCGTCTTCGTCAATATGCCAAAAGAATTGTGCTTCAAAATACCTTTGACAGTGTTATGCTCGGCATGCAAAATAGCTATAAAGTTCCAGCACAGCTGACTGCGTCGAGTAAAAAACCACGGCGACTTTCAAGCGAGAGAAGTTTCTCAAAAAAAAATCAGCGGAGAAGAAAAGCGATCCGAGTTACGACGAGTACGGATCGTGCAGTTTGAACGATGAGTAGCCCAATAATCTGTGGCGGTTCTCACTGGCTTGCTATCGGCCGATCTTACCGCGCTGACTTTAATTCTCTTCGCCTTACGCTGCATGCTGTTACTTGACGGCACATCGGCGCACAAAAAAAGCCAATTATTCGTAGTCGCTGATTATCACTGAAATCGACACTCGGTTCGCACTGGCACTGTTTTTCATAATATTCTCGGCTACAGTTGTCTATGCCATCTGAGCGTGCTTCAAATACGATACGGTACTGCACACACTGTCTGGAGTGGTATAGTCGCCTACTCACTCGAGTGTGTAGAATCGAGAGCCATAAGACGTATAGACGCATGTGTAGTGTCTATAGCCTGTCGCAGTGGTCGGCTAATGTACAATTACATCACTGAGCTTTTGTCGCCGTTGTCGCTGGAGCCTGGAACAGTGCACACTTCGCTACTAGCCAACTGCACAATCATCTATTGTGTAAGCCGACTTCTAGGAAATATCTTCCAAGACTTTTCTATCCTCATGCTGCCATTCTAGCGCACGCAACGCTGGCTCAATGACTGTGGCAAAGCGACCGAAGTGAACTGAACCGATCCGAAGCTGAACTCATCTGAAATATAATATCAGTGCAGTGCAGTTACAGAGTTTATTTTTTTCATTTTAGATCATTTCGCGAAGTGTACGGTACTACCAAGCGAGCTTGTACTTACATGTTTTAACTTAGCGATTGTGAATTAGCTCCATTGCCGTCATACGCTACACAAAATCGACGCATTTAGACCATTGCGTCACATTGCTGCACGAATATCCTCTGCTGTAGAGATCCTACCAGCTATTACTTATACGTCCGTGCTGTATGGCGACTGGTCGCGCCGAAAAGTCGGCGTTGAATGCGCACTCGCCGTTATCGCGCGTTCACACGCGTATGCAAACAACAGAACGCGCCCACGCAGTGGCTTCTATCCATATACCTGGTGGGCGCCGCTTGCCCCAGTGAAAAATAGGGGGACAGGTTTTGTTAAGGGTGTAGCTAAAAACTTCCTCCTTATTTTTCACTTCGCAATCTATACCATTAACAAAACTTCCCCTTCCCTATTTTTACTTTCGCCTATTTTTAACGAAACTTCTCCTCAATAAAAGGGAAAAAGCCCAAGGCGGGGGAAACTTGAGTTTAAAAATGGAGGGGGTAAAATTGAGCCCCAAAGTGGAAGGGGGAACCTGAGCCCAATATTGGGAGTGAGTTGCGCTCGATTTCGACTCCAGATTTGGAGGGGATAGAAGTCATTGCGACCACGTACAGTGTGGACACGGCATTTAAGTCTTATACCCCGTTTACACGATCGAGCAAACATCGAGCAAACGTTGAGCAAATGTATTCAAAATACACGTGCTAATTGCTCGACCTCTGCTCGACGTCTGCTCGATGTTTGCTAGCATTCAGCCAGCTAGCTCGACGAGCTATGGTAATTAGCATGCTAATTAAGAGGGCAGGCGGGTTGTAATTGGAAGGCCTATATAACACGTGATCAGCTGCGGGCTAAGCCTAGGCCTACATTTGAGCCAGGGGCGGGGTTCCATCAGGCCCGCTTGATGTTTGCTCGATCGTGTAAACGGGGTATTGGTGTATAGTCTGCGCAGTCCTGTTTTGTCGCCTGCTGCTGCTGCTGCTGATGATGATGATGATGATGACGATGATGCTACGCTCACGCTGAGAGCAAAGTAGAGCACGTTTTGGCGCCCGAGTCTAAAATGAAAGATGGAAAAACCTAGGTTTGTGTAGAAAAAAATAGGTTTTAGTCTTCGTCTCGACAACGGTAGAGGCGGTTGTTAAAACAACAACAAATCTATATCATACATACATACATAAGTTTTATTTCAGACAACGAGGTCCATACATATACACATAAAATACACATACAGTTATACAATAAAACCT
>Ga0056128_1011330_pt1 | contig 11027 bp, 7 predicted proteins | sample WorMetLIZISLAND2_FD_71113 | JGI IMG/M metagenome (GOLD analysis project Ga0056128, IMG submission 71113) | Marine gutless worms symbiont microbial communities from Max Planck institute for Marine Microbiology, Germany - Olavius geniculatus... ... | reverse complement strand
ATGATAGACTATCGTTTGAGAGTATAAAAAGGAGAAAGGCTTCAAACTCGCATCAAATGACGTCAACCGAGGTTAATAATGTGCGTCTTCAGGGGGCGTGGAATAAACGTCCGACGAGAACTGCGAGTGACACTAGACCGAAGATTTCAGCGCTCCTTCTTTATACTACATGCATATAGAACAAGCATGGGACGTCTTGGTGGTATTTGGACGCTTTTTAGACGTGACAAAATGATGCAAAATTGCAGTTTTGGCAAGGGCTGTGATCAAGTCCTCCATATATAACCAGGACATTCAACATGTGTTTAACAATCTAAAAGAAACAAATAATAAACTAACATTTAAGAGCGTCCACTCCACAGCAGCATAAAAGCAGTCTGCGTAAGCTGCTGGGAAAAATAGAGAGACGACCAAGCTCGTCGAGAGGGTGGAGTAGGGGGTAAGCTACCCCAGGCGCCGCGACATTTGGGACCCCGCCGTCGCTCAAAAATATAAAATACAGCAGAATGCACCATTTAAAATTTTTTTAAAATTTCCTAAGGGACTCCGCGAAAATGTCTGGGGGCCTTCGTTAGCATGTTTCCCCGGGCCCCGCTGTGGCTCTCGACTGGACTGGAATCGCGGGTACAAAATTACAACCACAGTAACTCAGCAAGTGCCCGTAGGTCAGAATTCGCTGATTGTCCACAGTGTTCGATTTGCTGCCACAACCAGGGCATCGCACCGTGCCGGAATCATGTCAGATCACTGGAGAAAGTAGTTAGAGACAGGGTTTTTGTCAAGAGAAATCGGCACACAGCGTGGTGGACAACTGGGAAACCTTCTGATATTGGAGTTTGTCGCCCACCCACGATGCCAGAGTCACTCACACGGTGGGTGGGCGGGTGCACTCATCTGCATGACAATGTCTAATTGCCGCTGACCGAGCGACACAAACAGACAGACAGACAGGCAGACTAGCAGACTATCAAGCAGCAGCAGCAACAGACAGTCATCCAGTGGCGTCGCTAGGGAAATACATTGAAATATTTTTCACCTACCTCAAACCAAGAACAAAATAATTATGAAACAGATTTACGACAGCCAGTAGAATGCACATAGATTTTTTTCTTTGTCACACTTTTCTCTTTAAGTTTATTGGCACACATATATATTTGTTTAAATTATATCTGTTGTTGTTTTTCGACAGCGAATCCTAGGCCTATACCGTATTAAACTTCTGATTGATGTCATAGTAAATAAAGTTCAAAATGTAGAACTTTAAGTTCAAGTAAAATGTATATACTTTTAGTGGGTAAATCTTCCCAGTTCAATGAAAAAAACTTCCTTTCCTGACCCCAAGTAGAAACAGTTTGTCTCAATGCTCCCTCGGTCAGATTTAGCTCACCGGCTTAGAGCTGGCATTCATCTCAGAAGCCACCAAAAAATCTACTCATTCTTCACGCTGCTCTTAATAATTAAACCTATCAGTTAGGCCTAACTGTTTCATAGTCACACCTCGACCTATACGAGATCTTAATTTAACTTTAACTATGATTTTGTGTTTTATGTGCTCTATCTTTTACAAATTTTATTGTTGCTGGTTTAACCCATCATTGCAAACTGCTTCGGTCCGGCGCATGTGCTGCCATGCTTAGAATAAACCTCAGATTTGATTCTATTGGAAAAGTCGTCCTGGGTGGAACGTCTAATGTCCGCTGTTTAGTGCCTGGCTACGCCACTGGATTGCGTCAGGATTCGAGGGCGGGGCTACGCGGCATCCCAGGGAGAGGAGACGTGCAGTGCAAGTGACACAATATCGCACGAGGCCAGTGGAATAATTTCTGATTGTCAGGACGGAGGCAGCTGAGCGCAGCAGCTGCAGTGACGGGAAGACAAAGAAAGACATGTCTACTGGTCAGGGACACAACACAAAGCGGCATCATTCAGGCTTCCCGGCGTTCATTTGTCACAGATGAATGATCGCTTTAATATCGCTCATATTGTCACCACGTGCGCCGGCACGTGCCTGCTGCTGTCAAGATGCCTCTTGGCGTAGCACTGCGGAGCTACTTCATTTTGCTTCAATAAACAGATTGTCAAACAATAGATTATCAGTTACATGAGCTGCTTCTCCTCACAGTACGAGCTGTGTGGTTACACCTAAACCTTAAAAAATCTTTTAAATCATCATTTTCACAACTCTTTATCATTTTCTGCATGCAAACACGTCTACGACATTGGCGAAAACACTTTCTGTCTTCAGACTGAGCTCAGTCGAGCTAAAATGTTTTAGACACCTTCTTTCAAATGTTACGAGAGAAAAATAAAAGAAACGACATCTCGCTGCCGGCGCATAATGCACTTACCATTGTCAGTAGCTGCAGAGTCAGTCAAAGTTAGCATAGAACACACAACATATCATATCATTACTATTATAGTTATAACCACCACAATTGTGCTAAAAAAACTTATAAACGCAAACATAACGTATTTCACCGTTGCTTAGGCCCTATTAGGTTTTATTATCCATTTTATTAGTTAATTTGCTTAACTATAGACGTTTTAATATTCTTCAGTTAATGAACAGTTTTGGTAAACGTTTTACATTTGGACCTCGGGCTTATTGAACAGAATCATACATTGAAGGCAACCTGATTAACCAATTTTTGCCTTGAGAAACGTTCCCGCCAATGTTAGTTTCTACGCATTTTCTTTTCGAGTTAGAAACTCGTACAGGACGGACGGGCAAAATCCGTAATGCGTCCTATTGGGACGGCTGCATAATAGTGAAACAGATGTGGCTCCTTAAAAGTCGCTATCGTTTATGACGTGAAATAAAGGCTATGTACTCACTCTGGTGTACGGTGAAGGGCTGGGCTGTGTTGACTGGAACGGCGTTGTGAAACCAGCGAATATCGATATCGATATCGGGTGCTGACGATTTAATTCGACACTTTAGCACAGCTCTAGCGCCCTCGCTGATATTCACGCGGTCTACGACAGCTTCTACTAGTGGAAGTTCTACATACATGTAATCATACAACAAATATGAGGCTATTTAACCACTATTTTTGACACTATATGACCTGAACATAATCTCTTGTGTTCATTCATTCATTCATTCATTTTATTCTTTAGAAAAAACCTGACAAACGCAGCTTATGAAAGATATGGACAGTAACGAAGTAAACAAAATTGGACATAGGCCTAAATTGCAAGAATATACACATTTTTATTCAATTTGGCCTGTGAAAGCATTTTGAAAACTGATAAAGTTAAAAGCATTCATCACATTCGACACAGGAAATCATGGATGCTAAAAATTTTCAATTTTGCCTTAAGGTTCCCCCAAATGCAGGTTTTATCTTCAAATTTTGCATTTTAAACAAAAATTTTTCGACAAGAAAAATTTCCAACAAACAAAAAATTTAAGCTAATAAAATGCCTCCCCTGCTCTACTCTGCCATGGCTACTGATGAATAGTAATACCCCGTTTACACAATCGAGCAAACATCGAGCAAACGTCGAGCAGACATCGAGCTAGCATCGAGCAAACATCAAGCAGGCCTGATGGAACCCCGCCCCCTAGCTCAAGTGTAGGCCTAGGTTTAGCCCACAGCTGATCACGTGTTATATAGGCCTTCCAATTACAACCCGCCCGCTCTTCTAATTAGCATGCTAATTACCATAGCTCGTCGAGCTAACTGGATGAATGCTAGCAAACATCGAGCAGACGTCAAGCAGACGTCGAGCAATTAGCACGTGTATTTTGAATACATTTGCTCGACGTTTGCTCGATGTTTGCTCGATCGTGTAAACGGGGTAAGATAATACGAGTGCAGTCAACCGAGAACGTCGACGGCGACGACTCGTGTTTGGGGTGATTGTCCGTCGCTGTTGTTTGCTCTGCACAGGTAGGTGCCGGCGTCAAACATGCGAACTGAACTGATCTTCAGCGACCCTACACGTGTCGTCATCATCAGATATTAATCACATCAGTATCAGCATCATTATCACATGCACACACGAGGTAGTAAGTTAGAAAGCAAAGCTGAAACAGCGCGATTTAACGTTTAGTCATGATGCGCCGTCCTCTCAAAACCCGAACAAAAATGTCTTTCACGCCGTTAAAGTTGTTCAAAGTCAAAGTCGGATTGTTTCAGACAAACTGGAAAAAATGTTTCTACAGTTGAGGTCTACTTATTACACGTTCCTAAAACAGATGTCTTCAAGCAGACCTACTGGTGTATTTGACGCAGTATTTCAGGAATTCATTTTCGACTTTTTAATATTATTTAGGCCTAGTTTTTGTATTGCCAAGCACGGCCGTTCAGCTTTAAGTGAAACCATGACAGAACAGATTAACCATGGAAATAAAATAAATATTAGTATTAAGTGCATTCAAACCTAGCACGATGGAGTATCTTCCGACTGGCAGTTGTCCGCCGTATTTTTCCCAGTTGATCTGCGGTACAGGGAAGCCCTCAGCGGCACACTCGAGCGTCAGGTCGCTGCCTTCCAAAGCCGTCAACTTCTCCGACGACTTGTCTTGCACGATGCGTGGAACCGCAGCATCAAGAGCGTCTCCTCGTTCTAACATCACGCACAATGCAAACGCACCATTAGCACCGTTTCGTTTATTTATTACAATGGTGGTGACAATCCGGTTCAGGATCTGAATTCAGAGTTCCAACAATAAAGATCTGGGTCCAAAAATTCGTGGAAAAGTATTCGCATAAAAAATGAAGGGGTGGGGCACCGAGCAAGGCCCGCACAAGAAATAATAATGAAAGCAGGTGTTTGGTTTGAGATATCTGATGATCAGATATGTTCACGCTAACTGTAAAAATTAACGTCAAATTAATACGGTTTTGAAATGCGTCAAAAAACAAAAAAAAATTTGTTGTATGAAGCAGCGCTAAAATTGCCAAACAAACAGCGGGAAACGACATTCAACGTAAACTGAACTGTGCTAAAAGTCAAACGGTATATTTCGTGCCTCCGATTTTCAAAAGTTTTCTGTAAGTTTGCAGAAACGTAGAGAAAACTTGCAAATACATTTACAGTCGTTGTAAAAATGTGTATTCCAGTTGCATATCGGCCATCGCACTTGTGCTAACAGCATTATTATATGGCCTGACTAGTTCACGTGAAATTAGTCGAAGTTTGCGGCCTTGTTTGTCACGTACACAGCAGACCTGCCAATCAGTTAAGACCGACAGACAACGTGCGTGCCGAAATGGTCAAATAGCAACTTAGCAAGTTGTATAGAGACATTTCCATTGATGAGTTAAACACGCCAATCAACGTCACTGCTTTCTGCTGTTGTCGTCGTCATCATCATCATCAGCAGCAGCAGCAACAGTAGCAGTACCTAAAGGTGATGGCCGTGTGACTATTTGTTATGATTGTCTAACCGAGGTAACATCACGATCCGTAAACATACAAGCGCGTCACTTGCATCGATGTTTCGAACAGCTGACAGACAGATGTACAGAGCCGTCTACATCAGAAAACCTTAAGCAAGTCTTCCATTATAAAAGCAAGGAAGGCCGTTTTAGCAATTTTAGGGGAAGAATTTCGCATTCATTTAATACATAAATTACTGTATGTCAACTTTTTCTCTAGCTTTTTCCAAGTTCCAAATCTAGGACCAAATGCTTTTGGGGTCTATAAAATGTTCCAAAAGTTGCGGGCGGGCTGACATCGCTTCCAGGCTCCCTATCGCTGGATTAATGGGAGATGCCCCAAACATAGTAACGGAGAAAATGCAGAAGGTAAAAAATAGAAATGAAAGAAGAGGATAAACTTGCTGTAAGAACTCAAAACGATACAGGCGCCTCTAGACAGATAGACAAACAGACAGAATATTTAAACAAATATATATGTGTGCCAATAAACTTAAAGAGAAAAGTGAGATAAAAAAAATTCTGCCGCTAGAATAACACTAGACAGACAGACAAACAGACAGAATGAATTCAGTTATTTCCAATTTCTACAGCCGTCAAAGAGAAAGAACTGTAAACATTCGTCACTTCTTCCGGTTTGTATTAACAGAAGCACAGTCTATTCGGTCAATTTAGAGACGAGATTCAAAAACTCGCAACGATAGTTTTCTTGAAAAACCTGCAAATTTAAAATACAGGCCTAAATTACTGTATTGTTTCATTAAGCTTATGGCTGCGTCAGTGAAAAGAGAATGTGAGGGAAAATACGCAGCAAAGTGTGGGCGGTTTACCGTGGTAATATCGTGCGTGTTCTAACAGTGTAATGAGCAGTATCGGATCATCGTGTACGTATCACTGCCGGCAACGACGACATCGAGATGGAACAATGGCTAATCCCGTGTGTCCAGGGAGTGGTTGGGAGGGTGCCATCAGGACAGATATCACACTCCTCCCTTACGACGGAAGCACGAGTGCGGAAATTCGCGCACAGCTGCAAGCAGCGATGCAGCATCGGAATGAGTGATGGATTCATTCATTCTGTGACTGGGCCGATTGATGACCGGCCGTAAGAAAGAACAAAGGCGACTCCCTCCCTCCCTCTCTCTCTCTCTCTCTCTCTCTCTCTCTCTGTTTGTGACGTCATCATCTGGTCACGTGCTCGCTGACCGGAAGAGGTTAGAAGGAAGCAAGGAAACGCCGATGCATTGCAATGGGCTGTCGACTGCGTGCGTCGGTTCTAATTAAGCGGCGGCGCTGCCTGGCGCCACAACGGCGACAAAGACGCGACCAACCAATCGACCTTGCGAGAGCACGCGTCACTCAGCGCTCGACACTGCACTGCATCCCGACCGCCGATTTACTACTAAACGTTTTATCGTTTAATTGCTGGCAATAAACGCAGATTTGTTTTTTCTTGCAGTATTTTATTATGAACACATTAGTTTTTCGGTTTTTTTGCTAACAGCCCGAACTACAGACGCGTTGAATCGCAAATGGGTGCAAGTCGAATCGTAGACGTGACGAAGTTTCATATCCTACTGAAATTAGAAAGACTCAGAGAACCCCTCAACGGAGACTTTTGATTTTTAAATTCATATCTAAATCCGGACCGTAATTTGAATCACTAGCAAAATCTAATACTTCTTAAAGTTGTTATTTGGGTCACGCTTTACCCCTCAACATTTTCACCAAAATCGGTGCATAACTTTTAAAGTAATCTTGCTGACGAACTAAGAGACAAACTTAGCTGATTATCAAACCTCCTTCCTTTGAAGAAATGAGTTTGTTTGGCGACGGAAAGTACACAAATTAGGTAGCGTTTCATTTCAAAGTCGCAAGGCAAATTTCAGCGCTTTTGCCGATAGTAAATTTTCTGATTGTGTACGTTCAGCGTTCACGTAACGTCTTCGGTGTTTATTAACACGTGAGCACGGCGAGCTTCAAAAGTATTTCGAGAGAACAGACAGTCATTGTCATCATCATCAATTCTCGGTGGTACAAAGCTGCGAGTGGACACGGTTCAGTGAACGCGCCGCCAATATCCGCTGCAAATGATGCTGCTGCTGCTGCTGCTGCTAATGATGATGATGATGATGCATAGCAACAATACGCTTGCCGGGCGGACACACACCGTATTGAACACATCCGGCCAGCAACCAATGACGTCATGTGATCCTACGAATACTGTCACGCATGATGGCGCCGGATTAACTCATGTCCTGACGTCAACAGGATGTGTAATTAGATGACTCATTGTCAGATCAGCTGATTCATCTTGACAGATTAATTAATCCGCCATTACTGTGCCTAATAACTAGTGGATAGTCACCGACAGGAATTTGGTCTCCATACTAACATGTCACGTCAAGTGAAATCTTCGTATTTAATAAATCTATTAACCAAATCAATCAAAAAATTACAGTGTCGAAAAAGTAATAATTATACTGCTGGAACACAGTTAGTTAGTTCGGTTGGTTAGTGCCTAAAAACGATCAAGAAAAAGTGACGAGGTGCGTTTAGAGACGCTGACGAAATGTAGGCCCACACAACGTTCCAGTGAGGTATGTTAGTTTTTCTTGGTCTTAATCTCAAAACCTGTGGTCTTGTTCTTTGTCTGTATTTTGCCCGGTCTTTCATTCTTGGCATTTAGTAAATGTGGAGATCGTATATTTGGCCTAAGAATGCGAGTAAGATTTGCTTACTGACTGTATAAAAAATACACTAGGCCTATGTGTGATAACAGAACTGAGAAGCTATATTCGGACATACCGCGGACCCGTAGCGTTGTGGTCTGATGTGAAAACGTAGACGATGAACTGACGGAGTTGACTGCAATGCATCTGTAAACTCCTGCGTCTGACGGCCTCACGTCAGCTATGTGCAGGTTACCTGACGGCTGTACGCCGAACCGCGCTAACAAACAACATTTCAACCACCCAATAATATAATGTATTTGATCACTCACTCAGTCAATGTGGTTTAATCAACGTATAGTTCCCTATACGCCGGGCCCGGAACTAGCCATCAAGGCCAACATATCCTGGCCATCTTTGCGCAGTGAATGCCAGCGAAAGCTGGGGCGTAAACAGACATATGGCGCGATGCAATTCCCAAAAGGTCTGGAAGTATAAGCTCGTGTCTGACTGAGGCTAAAGAAACGAAGACGTTGACAGCAATAAGTTGACAACAACTACAAGAAAAGATGTCAGCACCGAGTGTCGACACATGATATGCGGCCGTCCGTCCCGCTGCCAAGAGTCTTAGGCATCGATAGCAAATTAGGACACCACAGTTAAGCAGCTCGTATTTCACACTTTCTTTGGGCTTGTTGACCTTTTCAAAGAAAAAAATAGTAAAAAACAAAAAACGTTTTACGCTCATTTTGTTTTTTTCCTCGCAATTGTTTTATCTTTATCTTTTTATTTTTTTTCGAGAAAATCAAAATTTTTGTTGTTTCTGAAATAGTTTTTTTACTGTGAAGTGTGGACATTGATACTGACGTGAACTGGCAACTCTGGATCCGTTGAGTAGGTAGTCAATATCAGCCGGTGGCCGACTGTAAGGCACGTGCTGACAGCCACGAATCACGGCCATGTTGCCTCGATCTACCGTCATGACTTCATCGCCGTATGCTTCGTGGGTGGTCTGCGATGTTGGCGGGAATGTGCCCAGCACTGCACAACAACATTCCAATACGCATGGTGCGCCGATAATTTTTTTACAGGGGGCTGTTTTTTTTATTGGCGCGCTTTGCATATCGTTTTGAACTCAACATACAAATAATCAACGAGAAAAGATGTCGGAACAGAATGCCAACATAACATGCGGCTGTCACCCGTTAGTCCAGTTTCCGAGTGTCGCAAGTGTCGACGGTGAATTAGGTCTACCAACGGTTAGGCCTGGCTCGTAGTCAGCGTCTGGGACGCCTGCATGGAGCGCCCGGCGCTTGGTCCGCCATGGCATCTTTAAGATTTTTGACGTTCGGTGACTATGGCCTTTGACTTCTGAACACACAGGTTAACGGGGCTACCTATTGAAAGTAAAAACTATAAAAAAAATAAACGAAATGAGAGAAAAAAAATAATCATCATCAGAGAATTGGAGTTCACACATTTAAAGGCGTCCATTCCAAATCACAAACGCTGCAGCTATTGCTTAAACAGATGTGTCTTGAGTCGGTTAGTAAGGAGAGCGAGTGATGGGTCGCGGGGGGACGCCGATAGACTGTCTTAGACACATAATCCGTCGACAACAAAGGATCGGTCGCCGAACGTCGTTCTGGTTGGTGGGTCCTCCAGTTTGGTCGTTGACGACGACGATCTAAGACCGTACCGGCGGCGGTGGATCAGGCGGCAGTCATCAGTCAGGTATGCAGGTGCACGGTTCCAGGGACTATCTGAAACGTACAGCTGTTTCCTTTCATACTTGCAAATACGTCACTATATCCAATGAAGTAAAGCAAAAGTACGGTACCGGCAGGTTCTAGTGTAGCCGGTCTGCTAAGTAATGAGCCCGCCGACGTTGTGGCCACACACTGGTAAACTCCTTCCTGTCTGGCCATGTCAAACGACGCCACGTGCAGACTGTGCTTGTTGCGACTCAGACGCGCCGACAGACCGAGTCTTCTCAGCACGGCGTCACCACCACTGTCATGACTGCGCGCACCTGCACGCCGGTGCTCGGTGAGTGATCTACCGTTGAACAGCCAGCGCACGCTGGTCTCAGCGCTCGGCGCCACTGCGCATGTCAGCACCGCCGCACTCCCCGGCTTCACGATCTGTGACTCGGGTTCTACTAGGAACCGCGGCACGGCGCCCAGCTCCGCTGCAAATGAAACACAAGCAGAAAAAAGGTTCTTATTGTTAAAATTTTAATTATTATGAAAACAAAGTGTTTTAGCGCGTTTTGTAACGCGTTCTTGCAGTGCTCGTCGCATTTACACCACGACAATCTTTTCGCAGTGATATGATATGATCAGATGACAAAGCATCCTATTTGTTGTCGATGTAATTTCGAGAAAATAGAACAAAAACTTTTTCATGACGCATTTTCCAATGTTTTGATAGAACGCTTGCCATTCTGTCCTGTAATATTATTAATTACCAATAGTAATACCATTATCAATAGTACATTAACAGTGCAGCAAACGATAATGTTACAAAACCGTTCAACCAGAAAACATCTGCAAAACACTTTTCAAAACATTTCTGTTTCACGTGTAATCACGGCTTTAAGCGTAGACAAGGAGCAATTGGATCCACGCGAGGGCCTACAATCTATAGCGCAGCGCGGGTGAAGATTTCATTTCGCTGTCACAAGACATCGCCCATACTGAGGCCGTGACGCGTGCCCAGTGCGACCACGAAGAAACATCAATGACTCAAAACAGTAGCCGCACGGTCGGTTGATCAGCACAAACTACAGCGGGTGGCCAAAAGTGTGTCATAACGCGATGACGATGCCAGAAAGTCGTGAAGCGCACCGCAAGTAAAATAAGTAAAATGTTAAACTTGAGCGCATCTCTAGCTGATTTATATCTATGGTCATGTAGTTTTATCTATGTAAAATGTGTTGCGTCATTCGTGACGTCATGTTAAT